>Ga0207703_10000369_pt1 | contig 48026 bp, 47 predicted proteins | sample KBSSwiS12_FD_184304 | JGI IMG/M metagenome (GOLD analysis project Ga0207703, IMG submission 184304) | Switchgrass rhizosphere microbial communities from Kellogg Biological Station, Michigan, USA - KBS Switchgrass S1-2 (SPAdes) (version 2) | ecosystem: Host-associated > Plants > Roots >... | reverse complement strand
CTGGTCTAGCGTCACCCCGGGTGGGAACTCGCCCGCCATTGGGAATCGCACGGGAGGACCTCAACGTGGTCGATCGCTCGCTTCACTCGGCAGGACTGAGGAGGGGCGTCACCATCGCCGTCTCCCTGGTCGCTGCTCTCACCCTCGGCCTGAGCGGAGTCTCCGCGGCATCCGCCGCCACTCCGGCCGGTTCGACCAGCTATCCGGGTGCCATCCCGAGCTGGGCGACGGCCGCCAACGATCAGGGCGCCGCAGACCCCGCCGTCACCTTCGAGGGCGAGCTCTATCTGCCCCTCCGCAACGCGGCCGCCGCGAAGGCGCTGGCTACGGCGGTCTCGACGCCCGGCGTCGGTTACCGTCTCGGGCTCTCGCCCGCGCAGTGGATTGCGCGCTTCGCGCCGAGCAAGGCCGACAGCGACGCCCTGGTCTCGTTCCTGACCAGCAACGGCTTCACGATCAGCGCCGTGCCGGCCAGCCGTCAGTACGTGGTGTTCCGCGGAACGGCCGACCAGTTCAACGCGGCATTCGGGGCCAGCATCCACCGCTTCAGCCACGGCGGCACTTCTCTGCTGGCGCCCTCGAAGGTGCCGACGCTTCCCGCGAGCATCGCGAGCAAGGTGTCGGGGCTGTCCCTCGACCAGGCGCGCATGCTCACGCACCCCGACTCGATCAAGCAGGGCGACCTCCCCGACTCGAGCGACGTCCAGTCGTTCAGCCGCCAGGTCGCCGCCGCACCGCTGATCAACGCTCCCTGCTCGAGCTACTACGGCCAGAACACCGCGACCGTGCCGGCCGCCTACAACGGCACGACGACGTACCCGACGTTCATCTGCGGGTACACGCCGGCCCAGCTGCGCTCGGCATACGGCATCTCGGCGCTGCCCAAGTCGGTGAACGGCGCCGGTCAGACGGTCGCCATCATCGACGCGTACGCCTCGCCCACCATCGTGAGCGACGTCAACACCTACTCGGCCGCCCTCGGTGAGCCGCAGCTGACCTCGGCGACGTATCAGCAGATCGTGCCTTCTCCCTCCGAGTTCGTGGACAAGGAGGCGTGCCAGGAGCCCAGCGGATGGCAGGGCGAGCAGACGCTCGACGTCGAGTCGGTGCACGCGCTGGCTCCCGGCGCGAAGATCCTCTACGTCGGAGGCTTCAACTGCGGCGGCGGACTGGATGTCGCGATGTCGAAGATCCTCGACGGCGGCCTGGCCAACATCGTCAGCAACAGCTACGGCGACCAGGGTGAGGATGTCGGCGCCGACGTCGTCGCCGGTGAGGTCAACATCCAGCTCCAGGCGGCGGGCGAAGGCATCGGTCTCTACTTCTCCAGCGGAGACAGCGGGGACGAAACGCCGAACGGCCTGACGGCTCAGCCCGACTTCCCGGCGTCCTCGCCGTGGGTCACGGCGGTCGGCGGCACCTCGCTGGGCGTGGACAAGAACGGCCGGATCGCGATGGAGACGGGCTGGGGCGACCTGCTCGACAAGATCGTGGCCGACCCGTCGCAGCCCGGTGGCATCGGCTTCAAGGAGCCTCTGCCCGGCACGGTCTACGGAGGCGGCGCGGGCGGTGGCGTCAGCGGCGTCTTCGCCCAGCCCTCGTACCAGCACGGAGTGGTTCCGAGCAGCCTGGCCCAAGGCCAGCGCGTGGTCCCCGACGTGGCAGCGCTCGCCGACCCGTACACCGGGTTCCTGATCGGCATCAGCCCGATCAACGACGACGACGCGCTCACCACCGACCCGTGGGAGAACGAGACGTACGGCGGCACCTCGCTGGCGTCCCCGTTGGTCGCGGCGCAGATCGCGCTCGTTCAGCAGACGACGCACTCGCGGATCGGGTTCGCCAACCCGACGCTGTACGCGATCGACCGCATCCTGCCGGCGTCGTTCCGTGATGTGAAGCCCTCGGGCGGAACATTCGCGCTCGCCTACGTGGGAGCGGTCAGCCACAACAGCTACCTGGTCTCGATCGATCGCGACACCTCGTTGGCCACGGCCGTCAAGTACGACGACGTGACCGGCATCGGAGGCGTCTCGTTCTCGCTCCTGACCTTGCTGGGTCAAGGCAGGCACTAGCACGTAGCACACGCCGGGTGGGCGCGACCACGCTCGCGCCCACCCGGCGCACGCGCGCCGCAGCAGCGGCGGCGCGCCAGAATGGCACCGTGAACCTCCTCTTCCGTCTGCTCTGGCTGATGGTCACGGTGCGGCGCAAGCCGCGGTTGGATTTCCGGGATGTCGACCGCCTGCGCATGCGGGCGCGCTGGACCGATCTCGACCAATTGCGGCACGTCAATAACGGCGTGTTCCTGTCGATGATGGACCTCGGCCGCGTCGACCTCATGGTGCGCTCGGGCGTCTGGAAGCAGCTGATGGATGCCGGCATCTACCCGGTCGTTGCCGCGCAGACGATCACCTACCGCAAGTCGCTGCAGTGGCGGCAGAGGTTCGTGCTCGAAACCCGGATGGCGGGTTACCACGACAAGGCGCTCTTCGTGGAGCAGCGGTTCGTCGTCGATGGGGAGATCTACGCGCGCGCCTTCGTCAAGGCGCGCTTCCTCAAGCGCTCAGGCGGAACGGTGCCGATCGACGAACTCAACGCCATCGCAGGCGAAGACCTCACCCGGATCCCGCTGGAGGGCTGGGTCCAGCGCTGGGCCGACGACGCCGCGCTGCCGTCGACCCGCGCTGAGGCGCCGAGCGAGTGGCCCGCCGCCTGACTGCGGTCAGCCGATCGTCAACTGGTGGGTCGCGTCATTCGGGTCGAATCGGACCGGAAGCACCTTCCCTGCCTGCCAGTTGCCCAGCGCCGCCGCGGCGATCACCTGACGGTGCACGGCGCGGAACCCGGGCTGTCCGTCGGCCACGACATCCATCGTGACGTCGTAGACCGGGGTGTCGGCCAGCTTCGTTCCGGTGTCGACAAGCGACACCACGGTGGCGGACCCCTTCACGCCGGCGTTCATCGCCGCCATGTTCTCGAAGGGGTTGAAGCTCACCCCGTTCGCACCGGTCGGGCCGTCCGCAGCGGCTGCCTTCTGCATCGCGGCCGAGGCTTCGGCTCCGTCGGCGGCCAGTTTCATCTTGTCGGCGAACGACTGCTTCGGCATCTGCTGGGACGCGTCCCACAGGCGCCCCATGTCATCGAGTACTCCCATGGTGAGTGCGCTCCCTACTTGAACGGCTTGTCGCCGAATGCGACCTTGTTCTTGTCCGCGGGGTCGACCCGCGCGTCGAGGGTGGTGCCGTCCGCGTAGCCGGTGAGCGTCTGCGGCGGGATGATCTCGGTCTTCGTGACCGTGTAGGCCTTGCCGCCCTCCGGCACCACCGAGAGTTCGAGCTGATAGACCGAGTTGCCCGCGACCTTCTCGCCGGTGTCCGTCTTGCTGACGATGGTGGCCTTGGCCGCCCCGCCGACGGTGAGGATGCGGTTGTTCTCGTCGGCGCTCGCCTGGATCTTGTCGCGGTCGGCGCCCATCGTCGCGGACATCGCAGCCGCGTTCGCCATCGTCACGTCGCTTGCGGCGTTGCCGTAGCCGGCGTCCTGCATCACCTTGTCGGCCATCGCCTGCGCCTCGGCGGCCTGCTTCTGCCAGTCGGCCCCCGCGGCGGCGGTTCCTCCGTCGAACATTCCCATCGGTGCGTCCTCCCGTCGTGCTGCCGGCATCGGTTGGCCGAGCGAGCACCGCTGAGCGTAGCCCCGGCGTGGGAGCGGCGATAGCCCCCGCCGCACCCGACCGGGATGCCGCATCAGCCCGCTTCGAGCACCGCCATCGCCGCGTTGTGGCCGCCCAGCCCGCTGACCGCGCCGCCGCGCTGGGCGCCGGCTCCGCACAGCAGGATCCGCGGATGCGCCGTGGCCACCCCCCAGCGCTCGGCGGGCGTGCTCCGCGGGGAGTCATCCTCGGCGAACGGCCACGCGAGGGGTCCGTGGAAGATGTTGCCGCCCGGCATCCGGAGCGCGTGCTCGAGGTCGAGCGTGGTCTTGGTCTCGAGGCAGGGGCGGCCGTCGGCATCCATCATCAGCACCGACTCGATCGGTTCGGCGAGCACCGAGTCGAGCGAGCGCCGCACCGCGCGCTCGAGCTCGCCGCGTCGTTGGTCGTTCGTCGCCTCGGTGAGCAGGCGATCGGGGGTCTGCAGGGCGAACACCGTCAGGGTCTGCGCGCCGGCGGCGCGCAGCTCGGGCGACAGGATGCTCGGATCGGTCAGCGAATGGCAGTAGATCTCGACCGGTAGCGGGTCGGGGAGGCGGCCGTCCGCCGCCTCGTCGTATGCCGATCCCAGCCGCGTGAAGCCCTCGTTCGCGTGGAAGGTGCCGCCGAAGGCCGCCGCCGGATCGAGACTCGCATCGCGCAGGCGCGGAAGTCGGCTCAGCAGCAGGTTGACCTTTCCCTGCGCGCCCTCCGGACGCTCCGCCGTCTCGCCGAGCAGCCTGGCCAGCTCGAACGGCGCAAGATTGGCGAGCACCGTGTCGGCCATCAGGTGGTGATCGACATCGTCCCTGCGGTAGATGATCTCGCCGTCCGGCGTGAGCGATGTCACGTCGGCTCCCGACAGCAACTCGGCCCCGGACCGCCGAGCCGCGGAGCTCAGGGCGGCGCTGACGGCGCCCATGCCGCCGATCGGCACGTCCCAGTCACCGGTGCCTCCGCCGATCACGTGGTAGACGAAGCAGCGGTTCGCGGCCAGGCTCGGGTCGACGGCGGGTGCGAAGGTGCCGATGAGCCCGTCGGTGAGCACGACTCCGCGCACCAGGTCGTCGGCAAAGCGCGCTTCGATGGTCGAGCCGATCGGCTGCTCGATCAGCTCGGACCAGAGGGCGTCGTCGCCCAGCATCCGCCGCACCTCGCTGCGCGTCATCAGCGGTTCGGTCACGGTCGGGAAGAGCGAGCGGGCCAGGCGCGCGGTGCCGTCGTAGAACGACGACCAGGTGGCGGCATCCTGACCGGCGCCGATCGCCGCGAAAGATGCCGCGGTCGCCGCCGGGTCGCCGGTGTCGACCAGGAGCCCGGTGTCCGTGCCGGGCAGCGGGGTGTACGACGAGTACCGCCGTCTGGCGAGACGGATGTCGAGCTTCAGCTCGTCGATGATGCGCTGCGGCAGCAAGCTCACCAGGTACGAGTACCGCGACAGCTGCGCGTCGACGCCCGGGAACGCCGGAGCGGACACCGCCGCCCCGCCGAACCCGTCGAGGCGTTCGAGCACGATCACGCGCTTTCCCGCCTGGGCGAGATAGGCCGCGGCGGTCAGGCCGTTGTGGCCGCCGCCGATGATGGCGACGTCGTAGTGGGCCGTGCCGGACTGCACCGGGGACGTCTCCGCACCCGCCCGCGACGCGCTCAGACCGAGGCCTTTGCGCGGCGGGAGGTGGGCATCCCCTTCTCCTCTGCGATCGTGCAGCTCTCGGGGCTCAGCCGATCGAGCACGTTGATCGCGGCGTCGCCGATCGCCGCTCGTTGGTCATCGCGGAGCGCCTCGAAGAACAGTTCGCGGATGGTTCGGTTGTGATTGTGCATCGCTCCCAGCAGCACGCGGCGGCCCTCGGGCGTCGGCTCGATCCAGGTGCCGCGGCCGTCGGTGTCGCACTCGCGGCGCAGAACCAGCGAGCGGGCCTCCATGCGAGCCACCTGGTGCGAGACCCGGCTCTTCTCCCAGGCGAGCAGCTCGGCGAGTTCGCCGGTGCGCAGTTGATGGTCCGACGCCTGCTGCAGCACCAGCAGCACCGAGTAGTCGGCCTGCGAGATGCCCGCGTCGGCCTGAAGCCGACGATCGAGCTCGCGCGAGAGCTGGCCGCTCATCGTCATGAAGTCGCGCCAGACCGCCCAGTCCTGGTCGCTCAGCTCGTCATCGGCCGTCATAGCTGGCCATGGTACCCGTCAGCCGTTCGGCGAGCCGGATGCGGTCAGCGCCGCCCGAGCGCGGGCTACGGCGGCCGGGCCGGCACCCGCCGCCTCGAGGGCGAGCAGGGCCGCTCCCACGATCGGCGGGTCGCTCACGATGACCAGCCGGCTGCCCGGCGCCCGCTCGGCGAGGCCCTGCCGCACCCCGTCGAGGAGCCGGGCATCCCCGGAGCGGATCAGCCCGCCGCCGAGCACCACCGGAACGACCGCGCCCATCAGGTCGAGGCGCGCCAGCGACGCGGTCACGAAGGCGACGATCTCACCGGCCTGCCGGTCGACCACGGAGATCGCGATCGGATCTCCGCCGCGTGCAGCCTCGAGCACCGCGGGGGCGAGCACCGCCAGCTCGGCGGTACTGCGGCGACCGGTGTGCAGCTCCTCGGAGAGTTCGGCGACCGACGCCACGTGCATGCCGCGCAGCACCGCGTCGCGCAACGCGGTTCTCGGGCCCCGGCCGTCCTCCTCCCGCGCCGCGTGCCACAGGGCTTCTTCGCCGAGTCCGCTGCCACCGCCCCAGTCGCCCGAGATCGGGCCGAGCGCGGCGAACCGCACGACGCGGCCGTCCGAGCGCACGCCGATGGCGTTGATGCCGGTTCCGCAGATCACCGCGACCGCGTCCGGCAATTCGGTGCCGGTGCGCAACAGGGCCCAGAGGTCGTTCTCGACGACGGTGGAAGGCCCCGCCCAGGAGCGCGCGGCGACCGCCGTCGCGAAGGTCGACACCTCGTGCGGCAGGTCGAGACCGGACAGGTAGACCGCGGCGTGCGCGACCGCGCGCCCGTGCGCCACCTCGCGCACGAGCGCGTCGATGGTGCTCACCGACTCGTCGAGGCCCTCGAAGTGCGGGCTCGAACCCGGACCCGTGGCGCGCGCGACCAGAGTGCCGTCGAGTTCGAGGGCCACGGCATCCGTCTTGCTGCCCCCGCCGTCGATAGCCACGACGACGGGTCGTTCGGCGGTCACTTCGCCCACGCCAGGTGATCGCGGTTGTGGTCGATGAGCAACTCGGTGAGCTTCTCGGCGCGCTCGAACTGGAGCACGAGCGGATGCGCCTGCATGGCGCGCAGCACGGTCTCGTGCGATCCGTGCAGGGCGGCGTCGAGGGCGAGGCGCTCGTAGCCGGCCACCGCCGAGATCAGCCCGCGGATGTCGTCGTCGACCGGTTCGATCGGCAGCACGTCGAAGCCCGCGGCGCCGACGCGCGCGGGGACCTCGATCACGTGGTCATCGGGGAGGAACGGCAGCGCCCCCTCGTTCCGCACGTTCACCACTCGAGTCTGCCCGGTGTCGCCGACGAGACCGCTCAGCAGGTCGATGGCGGCCTCCGAGTAGAACGCGCCGCCGCGCTGCTCGAGCGCGACCGGCTTGGCGTCGACCGCCGGGTCGGCGTACAGCGCCAGCAGTTCGCGTTCGACCGCCTGGACCGCGTCGGCCCGCGGCGGCGCGTGCAGCTGCTCGTCGAGCACCTCGTCGTGCGCGTAGTAGTAGCGCAGGTAGTAGCTGGGCACGACGCCGAGCATGCTCAGCAGCTCGGGTCGCAGCTCGACGTCGTCGGCGATCTCGCCGAGTCGACTCTGTCCCGCCGCGCGGCCCAGCAACTCGGGCAGGCGATCGGTGCCATCGACCAGGATGCTGCGCTCCCAGGTGAGATGGTTCAATCCGACGTGCCCGAGCTCGACCCGGTCCGGGGCGACGTCGAGCATCCCGGCGAACCGCCGCTGGAATCCGATGGCGACGTTGCACAGCCCCACCGCACGGTGGCCCTCCTGCAGCAGCGCTCGGGTGACGATCCCCACCGGATTGGTGAAGTCGACGATCCAGGCGTCCGGTTTGGCGTGCTCGCGCACGGCCTCGGCCACCCGAAGCACGACCGGCACCGTGCGCAGGGCCTTGGCGAGTCCGCCAGGGCCTGTCGTCTCCTGCCCGATGCAGTGCACCTCGTGCGGCCAGGTCTCGTCGCCCCGCCGGGCATCCTGGCCGCCGACGCGGAGCTGGATGAGCACCGCGTCGGCGTCGGAGACCCCCGCCACCAGGTCGGAGGTCGCGATCACGCGACCGGGATGCCCGGCGCGCGCGAACATCCGCTGTGAGACCCCGGCGACCAGCGACACCCGCTCCTCGCTCGGGTCGACCAGCCACACCTCGTCGATCGGCAGGGTGGCGCGCAGACGCGCGAAGCCGTCGATGAGCTCGGGGGTGTATGTCGATCCGCCCCCGACGATTGCCAGTTTCATCTGCCGCCTAGCCTTTGACGCCGGTGAGTGTGATGCCCTCGACGAACACGCGTTGGGCGAAGAAGAAGATCAGCACGACCGGCACCATGACCAGCATCGTGATGGCCATGGTCAGCCCCCAGTTGGTGCTGTGGCTTCCGCGGAAGGTCGCCAGCCCGTACGACACCGGCCACCACTGCTCGTTCTCGGAGGTGTACAGCAGCGGGCCGTAGTAGTCGTTCCACGAATTGAAGAACATGAACAGCCCGGCCGCCGCGATGCCCGGGCGGGCCATCGGCAGGATCACCCGGGTCAGCACGCCCCATTCGCTCGCGCCGTCCATCCGGGCTGCGTCCGAGTACTCGCGCGGGATGGTCAGGAAGAACTGGCGGAGCAGGAAGATCGAGAACGCGTCACCCAGGAGGTTGGGCAGGATCAGCGGCAGCAGGGTGCCGGTGAAACCGAGCTTGGCCCACATCACGTAGATCGGCACGGCGGTGATCTGCGGCGGCAGCAGCATCGCAACGACCACCGCCAGGAAGATCAGGTTCGCGCCGCGAAAGCGCAGCCGTGCCAACGCGTATGCCGCCGGGATCGAGCTGAGCAGCATGAACAGCGTCGCCAGCACGGCGTAGATCGCCGAGTTGGCGAACCAGCGCGCGAGCGGCACCTTGGCGAAGGCGTCCAGGTAGTTCTGCAGCGTGAACGGATTCGGCCAGATCGAGGCGGTCAAGGTCTGATTGACCGTCATCAGCGAGGTCAGCAGCACGAACACGATCGGCGCCACGAAGAGCACGAGCAGCACGGCGAGCAGGGTGTGCTCGGCGACCCAGGCCACGATGCGGCCGCTCGGTCGCCGGAATCGGGCGGTGGATGCCGCGGGCAGCACTCGAGGAACGACGGCGGTCATGACTGCGCCTCCTCGGGTGTGAACGCGTTGACTCGCCGCAGCAGGACGGCCAGGAACACCGCGGCGACCACGAACAGCAGCACGGCGAGGGCCGAGGCGTAGCCGAGCTGGAAGTTGCTGAAGCCCCGCACGTAGATCCACTGGGTGTAGGTGAGCAGGGAGTCATCCGGGTAGCCCGCGACGGCTCCGGCCGAGTCGCCGACCGACGCCTTGCCCGACGCCACCGCCGACGCGACAGCCGCCTCGGTGAAGTACTGCAGCGCCGCGATGACGCCGGTCACCGCCGCGAAGACCAGCACCGGGATGATGTTGGGAAAGGTCACGTAGCGCCCGCGTTGGAGCGCGTTCGCCCCGTCGAGCTCTGCCGCCTCGTACTGCTCGCGCGGCACGTCGAGCAGCGCCGCGAGGAAGATGATCATCACGTCGCCCATCACCCAGACGCCGAGCAGCACCAGCGAGGGCTTGGCGAGGCTGGGGTCGCTGAACCACAGCGGCCCCTGGATGCCGATCGCATGCAGGATCGTGTTGACCGGCCCGGTTCCCGGGTTGAACAGGAACACGAACGCCACCACCGACGCGACCGGGGGCACCAGCGCGGGCAGGTAGAACGCGGTGCGCCAGAATCCGGATGCCTGTCGCGCCCGCACCAGCAGTCCGGCGACGCCCAGCGAGGTGAGCAGTCGCACCGGAACCAGGATCAGCACGAACCAGAGGGTGTTCCCGGCGGCCGCCCACACCTTCGGGTCCTCGGTGAAGAGGTACTGGTAGTTGCGCAGGCCGATCCACTGCGGATCCGAGAGCAGGTCGTAGCGCGTGAAGCTGTAGAACACCGATGCCACCAGCGGGTACCCGAAGAACAGGCCGAGCCCCAGCAGGGCCGGCGCCAGCATCGCGAGCGCAGTGAGCAGGCGCCGGCGCTGCGAGCGGCGCAGGCCCGGCCGGACCGGGACCACGAGGGTCCCGGCCCGCCCGGTGCGGGATGCGAAGGTGGTCACTACGGACCGCTGACCAGTGCCAGGGAGTTGTCGACGTCCTTCGACACGCCCGTCAGGCCGGCGCTCAGGTCGCCGCCCTTGCCCTGCTGGTACTTCAGCCAGTAGTCCTCGAGGGACTGCTGGTATCCGGCGCCCACCGGGCTCGGTGGCGTCGTCGTCGACTTCGGGTTCGACATGACGTCGAGGAAGGTGCCGAACTGGGCACCCAGGTCGAGCTTCGGCGAGGCGAGCGCTCCGGAGGTGGTCGGCGCGTTCTTGAGGCCGTTCGCGAGCTTGACCACGGCATCCGTGTTCGTCGTCAGGTACTTCAGCAGCGCCCAGGCCAGCTCGGGGTTCTTCGAGCCCTTCGAGATGCCGCCGATGTTCCCGGTGATGTAGCCGCCGCCCTGCAGATCGCTGTGGTCCGCCGCGGCCGGGAACGGGGCCGTTCCATAGTCGAGGTTCGGGGTCTGGTCGGCGATGAACGCCGTACGGTATTCGCCGTCGAGGTTCATCGCGACCTGACCGGTCTGGAACGCGTTGTCGGCCGAGAACTCCTGGCCGAGCCCTGCGGTGAAGGTCTGCAGCTTGTCGTAGCCGATCTTGTCGACGAAGGCCTTCTGCCAGGTCATGATCTCGGTCCAGCCCGCGTCGCCGCCGATGGCCGACTTGCCATCCGGCTTCAGCCACTGCGCGCCCGTCGACGGTCCCCAGTGCGCCGCCGAGTTCTCGTAGAAGCCCATCAGCGGGTCGAAGCCGAGCTGCTTGATGGAGCCGTCGGCGTTGTAGGTGGTGAGCTTCAGAGCCATCGTCTCGAGCTCGTCGAGGGTCGTCGGCGGGGCCGTGAAGCCGGCGGCGGCCAGCTCCTTCTTGTTGTAGTACAGCCCGTAGACGTCGGCGAGCACCGGCATGGCGCAGCGGGTCTTCTTGTACTCGGTGTAGCTGCGCACGGTGTCGCTGAACTGGCTCAGGTCGACTTTGTCGCGTGCGATGTACGGACCGAGGTCACGGAACGCGCCGCTGCTGCAGAAGCTGCCGACGATGTCGGTCGAGTACGAGATGCCGACGTCGACGTTCGTGCCGGCTGAGATGGCTTTCTGGAGCTTGTCGTCGTCCTGCCCGGAGTGCACGGTGACCTTCACGCCCGGATTGGCCTTCTCGAAGTCGTCGACCACCGACTGGATGACCTTGGCCTCGCGGTCGCTGAAGAAGTGCCAGAGCGACACGGTTCCTTCGAGCTTGGTCGGCGCCGGTCCGACGGTGGTGTTCGATCCGCCCCCGCTGCAGGCGGCGAGCAGGGTGGTGGCGGCCAGTGCCGCGGTGGCGACGGCGATCCGCCGTCGGATGGTGCGATTCACAGGGGTGTCCTCTCGGTCGATCAGGGCGTGCGAATGTCGGCGACCAGACGATCGTGGATGCGGCCGACCAGCATCCTGCGAGCTCCGCCGAGAACGGACGGGCCCGTGATTCCGCTCGCGCGCACCGTGGGGTGCCAGCGCGAGGTGTGTTCGAGGCGGCGGGAGTGGATGCCGGCCAGGCGCTCGGCGACGAGCTCGGCAAGCCGCGGTCCGCCCGCGCTGCCGGTGGGGCCGCCGAGGACCACGAGCTCGGGGTCGAGCACCGCCAGCACCGGGATCACGCCCAGGACGACGCGATCGGCGAGCGCGGCCAATGCGGCATCATCGAGGTTCGCGAGCAGCGGGGCCACCGCTTCGCCGCCGAGCAGATCGGTCAGGTCTTCGGCTCCCGGAACCAGTCCATCGGCTGCGCGCGGCACCGGTAGATAGCCGATCTCGCCCGCCCCGCCCGCCGCTCCGCGGTGGAGGGTGCCGCCGAGGTCGACGGCCAGGCCCAGGCCGTCGCCCAGCCAGAGCAGGGCGAAGCTCGCCGCATCCCGTCCCGCTCCGACGGCGCGCTCCGCGATCGCGGCCAGGTTCACGTCGTTGTCGAGGTACACCTCGAGGCGCAGGGCGTCTTCGATCCGGCGACGGGCGCCGAGCTCGGGCCAGCCGGGCAGCGTGTCGGTGAACGACAGCGAATCGCCGTCGGCCGAGATCGCGGCCTGGACGCCGACCCAGACGATCGCGACGGTGCTCGGATCGACCTCGGCGGCGCTGCACGCCGCATCGATCGCCGCGCGCACATCGCCCTCGGGTGTGCGGTCGCGGTCCGCGGTGGCGAACTCGACGATCGGGTGATCGTGATCGAGCGCGTCGACCACGGTGGCAGCGATCCGGCGGTCCCGGATGTCGATGGCGACGCCGCGCAGACGATCCGCCCGCACGCCGTAGCTGATGGCGTTCGGTCCGCGGCCTCCGGACACCTCGCCGACCGGCTCGATGAGCCCGGCGCGTTCGAGGCGGGCGACCATCTGGGCCGCTGTCGGCTTTGAGAGGCCGCTCAACTCGCCGAGCCGGTTGCGGGTGAGCGAGCCGTGCTCGAGCAGCAGCCCGAGCGCCGCGCGGTCGTTGTGCTCGCGCAGCCACGAGGGAGTGCCGGGGGCCACGTCGGTCATCGGTTTCCTCTCGGTCTGCGTCGGTGCAGGTCGTGCCGGGTGCGCGTGCCGCCGGTGCGATCGTCGGTGTCGTGAGCTGGGCCGGCACCGATCCGGTCGAGCGGGTCTGGCGCCGCCTGGCCGGATCGGTTGCCGAGGAATGTATCAATAAAGTTTCTTTATGGATAGAGGCGCGGGAGAATCTCTGCGACCTCGATCTTCGGCTCGTCGCGATTCGAGTCGTCGATTCGTGCGAAAACGTCGAAGAACCGCCGCGGGCGCGGTCGCCGATGCACGAATCCTGCATGACCACCCCATTTGGCGGCGCTGCGCCGCGTGCTCGACGAGACTGATCCGGTGACCTCCGACACGACTCCCGCGCGCCCAGGCCCGACCACCGAGTTGCCGACGGCCGAAGAGACCGTCTCCCTGGTGCGCCACTGGCTCGCCGCCAGCGCCGACGTCAAGCCCGACCCGAGCGCCGAGCGCCTGGCCGGCGTGCTCAAAGACCCGCGCGGGCTGGAGTTCACGCTCGGTTTCGTCGACAAGGTGGTGCGCCCCGAAGATCTGCGGGTGGCCGGCAGGAACCTCGAACAGCTCGCGCACCGCATCCCGCGGTTCCTGCCCTGGTACCTGCGCGCGGCGATCGCGGTGGGAGGCGGCTTCGCGCGGATCCTGCCGTGGCCGATCATCCCGATCTCGCGGTGGGTGCTGCGCCGCATGGTCGCGCACCTGGTGGTGGACGCTGACCCGAAGACGCTGGGGAAGACGCTGCAGAGGCTGCGCACCCGCGGCATCCGGCTCAACGTCAACCTGCTCGGCGAGGCCGTTCTCGGAGACCGTGAGGCGCGCAGCCGACTCGGCGGCACCCAGCAGCTGCTGGCTCGGGATGACGTCGACTACGTCTCGGTCAAGGTCTCGTCGGTGGTCAGCCAGCTGTCGATGTGGGGCTTCGACGAGACCGTGGCACGCGTGGTAGAGCGGCTGACGCCGCTCTACGAACAGGCGGCGGCATCCCGCAGCACCAAGTTCATCAACCTCGACATGGAGGAGTACCGCGACCTCGACCTGACGATCGCCGTCTTCACGGCGCTGCTCGAGCAGCCGGCGCTCGAGCATCTCGAGGCGGGGATCGTGCTGCAGGCCTACCTGCCCGATTCGGTCGCGGCCCTGGACCGGCTGATGGCCTGGGCCCGGCACCGGGTCGCCGAGGGCGGGGCGGGCATCAAGGTGCGCATCGTCAAGGGCGCCAACCTGGCCATGGAGAACGTGGATGCGACGATGCACGGCTGGCCGCTGGCGACCTGGTCGACCAAGCAGGACACCGACACCAACTACAAGCGTCTGCTGACGAGGGCGTTCACCCCGCAGAACACGGATGCGGTGCGCATCGGTGTGGCGGGCCACAATCTCTTCGACCTCGCCTTCGCCTGGCTGCTCGCCAACAAGCGCGGCGTGCAGCATCGGGTCGAGGTGGAGATGCTGCTGGGCATGGCGACCGCGCAGGCCGACGCCGTGCGCAAGGAGACCGGCGGCCTGCTGCTGTACACCCCGGTGGTGCAGCCGGGCGAGTTCGACTCGGCGATCAGCTACTTGGTGCGTCGGCTGGAGGAGAACGCGTCGAGCGAGAACTTCATGTCGGGCGTGTTCGAACTGGACGACCCGGCGATCTTCGCGCGCGAGGCCGACCGCTTCGCGGCATCCCTCGACGCGCTCGACGACCGGGTGCCCGAGCCGCGGCGCGTGCAGGACCGGTTGCACCCGGAGCTGCCGACCGCGCGGATGACCTTCGAGAACGAGCCGGACACCGATCCTGCCATCGCGGTCAACCGCGAGTGGGGGCGCGCGATCCTGGAGCGCAGCGTCACGACCAAGCTGGGGGTCGAGACGGTGGCAGCCGCACGTCTGACGACCGACGACGAGGTGCGCTCGCGCGTGCGCTCGACCGCCGAGGCCGGCAAAGACTGGGGTCGCACGACGGGTGTTGCCCGCGCCGAGCTTCTCGACCGGGTGGGTGAAGTGCTCTCGGTATTCCGTGGGCGACTGATCGAGATCATGGCGGCCGAGACCGGCAAGACCATCGCCGAGGCGGATGTCGAGGTCAGCGAGGCGATCGACTTCGCCCACTACTACGCTGCCCGCGCTCGCGAGCTCGACTCGATCGAGGGCGCGACGTTCGTGCCCTCGGCGCTCACCATCATCGTGCCGCCGTGGAACTTTCCCGTGGCGATCCCGGCGGGCGGCGTGCTGTCGGCGCTGGCGTCCGGAAGCGCCGTGCTGCTCAAGCCCGCTCGGCTGGCCCAGCGCTGCGGGGCGGTGCTTGCCGAGGCGATCTGGGAGGCCGGCATCCCGCGCGAGGTATTCGGCCTGGTGGATCTCGCCGAGAGCCGACTCGGCGAGACCCTGATCACGGCGCCGGAGGTCGGGCGGGTGGTGCTGACCGGCAGCTATGAGACGGCCGCGCTGTTCCGCTCGTGGAAGCCGGATCTGCCCCTGTTGGCCGAGACCAGCGGCAAGAACTCCATCATCGTCACCCCGAGCGCCGACCTCGATCTGGCCGTCAGTGACGTCGTGAAGAGTGCATTCGGCAACGCAGGTCAGAAGTGCTCGGCCGCGTCGCTGGTGATCCTGGTCGGCTCGGTCGCCAAGTCGGAGCGGTTCCGCCGCCAGCTCGCCGATGCCACCCACACGCTGGCTGTCGGCTACCCGAGCGATCCCGCGACCCAGATGGGCCCGACGGTCGAGAAGGTGCAGGGCAAGCTGCTCCGCGGTCTCAGCACACTGGCCGAAGGCGAGAGCTGGCTCGTCCAGCCGCGACAGCTGGATGACACCGACCGGCTCTGGTCGCCCGGTGTGCGCGACGGGGTCGCCCCCGGCAGCGAATTCCACCTGACCGAGTACTTCGGGCCCGTGCTGGGGGTCATGCAAGCGGCGACGCTCGACGAAGCCATCGAGCTGCAGAACGAGGTCGCCTACGGACTCACGGGCGGCATCCACTCGCTCGATCCCGAGGAGGTGTCCGTCTGGCTGAACAGGGTGCAGGCAGGCAACCTGTACGTCAACCGGCCTATCACAGGCGCCATCGTGCGCCGCCAGCCCTTCGGCGGCTGGAAGCGCTCGGCGGTCGGAGCAGGCGCCAAGGTCGGCGGCCCCAACACCCTCTTCACGCTCGGCTCCTGGCAGCCGGTGCCGGCTCCCGAGAGTGGCGAGCTGCACCTCGACGGCGTAAAAGCCCGTGTCACGGCCGTCATCGAGGCGTCGCAGCCGGCGCTCGACTACCTCGAGTTCGAGACCGTGCGCCGGGGCGTGCTTTCCGACGCCGCTGCGTGGGAGCAGGAGTTCTCGGTCGCGCGCGACGTGTCCGACCTCGGGGTGGAGCGCAACGTCTTCCGCTACCGGCCGACGTCGGCGACCATCCGGCTGGCCGAGGGCGGCTCGCTCGCCGAGTTCGTGCGCGTGCTGGCGGCGGGAGTGCTGGCGAGGGCGTCACTGGCCGTGAGCTCGGCGGTTCCGGTGCCCGCCGGCCTGCTGCCGCTGATCGAGGCAGCCGACCTGGGCGGCGAGTTGCTGCTCGGCATCCAGTCGCTGACGATCGAATCGGATGCCGCGTTCGCGGCCCGCGCGCGCACCGAACTTCCCAGCCGCGTCCGGCTGGTCGCGGGGCCGGAGTCCACGGCCGCTGCCGACTTGGCCGCGGCACTTGACGGCAGCCCAGATGTCGCGATTTGGTCGGGCCCGGTGACCAGCGCCGGCCGCATCGAGCTGCTGCCGTTCCTGCACGAGCAGGCGGTCTCGATCACCGCGCACCGCTTCGGCAACCCTGACCGCGGGATGATCGGGCTCAGCTTGTGAGCTCGGTCATCCCTTCTTCGGGCGCACGTCGAAGCCGAGCCCGGTCAGCACCTTGACGGCGCCGGACTTGCCGCCCTCGAAGTCGCCAGACGCGAGTCGTCGTCCGGTAGCGATCTCGTAGGCCGCACCGAGGATCGCCTTCGGCGGATACTCGCGACCGTCATGCATCAGGTCGTACGTGGTGGTCGGGGCGAAGCCGCGTTTCGCGAAGAAGGCGTCGGCGCCGAGAGCGTCGTACTCCTGCGTTGCCTGCGCGACGTGACCCGCCGTCACCCGGTTCCAGTCGATCGTGTTCACGGTTCGATCCTCCCTCGGTCGGCGCACATCCGCACCCCCCGCGTCATGACGGCGCGTGCGCCTCGAGGAACTCGTAGACCTCGGTCAGATTGACGCCCGTGAACGTGCTGGCCGGCATCGCGGCCAGCAGCGATGATTCGAGCCGCGCGCTCGGCCACGCCTTCTCGGCCCAACGTTGCGCGAGCGCGGCAGGGGGCTGCCGGCAGCACGACGGGTCGGGGCAGTGCGAGACCATCCGCCGCGTCGTGTCTCGCCCGCGGAACCACTTGGCGTGCGCGAACGGCGTGCCGACGCTCACCGAGAACACCCCGTTCGCGGTGGTCTGGATGCTGGAGGTGCACCACGAGGTGCCAGCCGGCTTGTCGGTGTACTGGTGGTACGGGCTGAAGCGGTCCTCCACGTCGAAGACCTGTCGAGCGCTCCACTTGCGGCAGACGAACTGCCCCTCGACCGCGCCGAGCGCGTCGGTCGGGAAGGCGACGCCGTCGTTCTCGTAGGCCTTCGAGAGCGCGCCGCTCTCGTGCACCTTGAGGAAGTGCACGGGCAGCCCGAGATGTTGCGTCGCCAGGTTGGTGAAGCGGTGAGCGGCGGTTTCGTACGACACGGCGAAGGCGTCGCGCAGGTCTTCGACCGACAGCTCGCGCGCGGCCTTGGCCGCGGTGAGGAACTCGACCGCGCTCGCCTCGGGCAGCATCAGCGCACCGGCGAGGTAGTTGGTCTCGATCCGTTGGCGCAGGAACTCGGCGAAGTCCTGCGGCTCGGGTCGTCCCAGCACATGGGCCGCGAGCGCCTGCAGCAGCTCGGAGCGCGGGTCGCTGCCACTCTGCCGCACTGGCAGGTAGATCCGTCCGTTGGCCTGATCGGTCACGCTGCGCGTGGTGCTCGGCAGGTCGGCCACGTAGTGCAGGGTGAATCCGAGGTGGGCGGCCAGATCGGATGCGGTGCGCTGCGAGAGCGGGCCGCCGCGGTGCCCGACCGCGGCCAGCAGCTCGCGCGCGGTCTTCTCCAGCTCGGGGAAATAGTTGCCGCGCTTGCGCTGCTCTGCCCGTAGTTCGGTGTTGGCCCGGCGCGCCTCCTCGGGCGTGGCCGCGCGCTCGCGGTGCAGCCGCTCGAGTTCATCGTGCAGCCCGAGGATCGTCTCGATGGCCTCGTCGCTGAGGGTCTTGCGCACCGGAAGGGGCGGCAGCGGCAGGCTGGCATAGAGCGGTCCGCGTTGGGCGCGCTCCAGCGCGATCTCGAGGGCGGCGCGCTTCGACGGCGGCTCGGCACTCAGCAACTCGTCGAGCGTGACGCCGAGCGCTCGCGACAGCTTCTGCAACTCGACCAGTTTCAGCTCGCGCCTGCCGTTCTCGATCACCGAAACCTGCGAAGGTGCGCGGCCGATCGCAGTGGCCAGGGCGTCGAGGTTGAGGCCGCGGTCCACCCTGAGCTGGCGGATGCGGCGGCCGATCGTCAGGGAGTCGAGCATCTCCTCATCGTCGAGGGCTTCGCGGGGCTTCTGTGCCATGCATCCCAGGATGCCACGCCGATTCTTCGAGAAAACAGAAAGATCCAGAGATTTCTGCGTATCAATCTCGCAAAGACCGGTTGCGTCGCACGCAGGGTGGAGGCAGACCGACCGAAGGAGCACCCCATGACCGGCATTCCGATGCACCCAGGAGACCAGACCCAGACCGCGGCCGAACTCGAGGCCGAGTGGGCCGCCGACCCGCGCTGGAGCGGCGTGCGCCGCGACTACACGGCCGACGACGTCATCGCGCTGCGCGGCCCGGTGCGCGAAGACGCCACCCTGGCGCGGCGCGGTGCCGAGAAGCTGTGGCAGCTGATCCAGAACAACGCGGAGCACCCCGATCAGTGGATCGCCGCGCTCGGCGCGATCACCGGCAACCAGGCCGTGCAGCAGGTGCGAGCCGGACTGCAGGCGATCTACCTGAGCGGCTGGCAGGTCGCGGCCGACGGCAACCTCAGCGGCCAGACCTATCCCGACCAGAGCCTGTATCCGGCGAACTCGGTTCCCGCAGTCGTGCGGCGCATCAACAACGCGCTGCTGCGCGCGGGGCAGATCGAGTTCGCCGAAGAGTACAACGGCGGGGTGGTTTCGACCGGCTCAACCACCGAGACCGACTGGATGGCGCCCATCGTCGCCGATGCCGAGGCCGGATTCGGCGGCCCCCTCAACGCCTACGAGCTGATGCTCTCGATGATCGAGGCCGGCGCTGCCGGGGTCCACTGGGAGGACCAGCTCGCCAGCGAGAAGAAGTGCGGGCACATGGGCGGCAAGGTGCTGGTGCCGACCGGCCAGCACATCCGCACCCTGAATGCCGCTCGGCTCGCCGCCGACGTCGCCGGGGTGCCGAGCATCATCGTCGCTCGCACCGACTCGCTCGCGGCCACGCTGCTCACCAGCGACCACGACGAGCGCGACCGCGAGTTCCTGACCGGAACGCGCACGGCCGAGGGCTTCTACGAGGTGCAGAACGGGATCGGGCCGGTCCTGGCGCGCGGGCATGCCTACGCCCCGTACGCCGACCTGCTCTGGGTCGAGTCGGCGGAGCCCGACCTGCAGCTCGCGCGCACCTTCGCCGAGAGCATCCATGCCGAGTTCCCCGACCAGAAGCTGGCGTACAACTGCTCGCCCAGCTTCAACTGGAAGCGCCACCTGGATGACGCGCAGATCGCGAGCTTCCAGCGCGAACTGAGCGCCATGGGCTACGCCTTCCAGTTCATCACGCTCGCCGGATTCCACTCCCTCAACCACGGGATGTTCGAACTCGCCTCCGACTACCGCGACCGCCAGATGAGCGCGTACGTGGAGCTGCAGGAGGCCGAGTTCGCGGCGGAGAGCCGCGGCTACACCGCGACCAAGCACCAGCGGGAGGTGGGCACCGGCTACTTCGATCGGATCGCCACCGCCCTCAACCCCGACAGCGCGACCCTCGCGCTCGTGGGCTCGACCGAGTCCGCGCAGTTCCACTAAGCCGACCGCTCCCGAAGGAGACACGATCATGAACACGAACGACCGCATGCAGGTGCTCGCCGCACCGAGCGCCGGCGCCGAGATGCAACGGGCCGACGAGATCCTCACTCCCGAGGCGCTTGCCTTCCTCACCCGGCTGCACGACCAGTTCGCCGGCCGCCGCCACGACCGCCTCGACGCCCGGATGCAGCGGCGCGCGGCGATCGACAACGGGCGCGACCTGCGCTTCCTCGACGAGACGCGCGGCATCCGCGAGGATGCCAGTTGGCAGGTCGCTGGCCCGGGACCCGGCCTCGAGGACCGCCGGGTCGAGATCACCGGACCGACCGACGCGAAGATGGCGATCAACGCCCTGAACTCGGGTGCCAAGGTCTGGCTGGCTGACCAGGAAGACGCCACCAGCCCCACATGGGCCAACGTGATCGGCGGGCAGGTGACCCTGTTCGACGCGATCCGCGGGCAGCTCGAGTTCACGAGCGCCGAGGGCAAGCACTACGCGGTGACTGCCGAGCACACCCCGACCATCGTGATGCGCCCGCGCGGCTGGCACCTGGTCGAGAAGCACCTGCGCTACATCGATCCGGCGGGCATCGCCTCCCCGGCATCCGGCTCGCTGGTCGACTTCGGCCTGTACTTCTTCCACAACGCGAAAGATCTCGTGAGCCGGGGCAGCGGTCCGTACTTCTACCTGGCCAAGACCGAGAACCACCTCGAGGCGCGGCTGTGGGATGACGTCTTCACCTTCTCGGAGAACGCGCTCGGCATCCCGCACGGCACGATCCGCGCGACGGTGCTGAATCGAGACGATCCCGGCCGCGTTCGAGATGGACGAGATCCTCTACGAGCTTCGCGATCATGCGGCGGGCTTGAACGCCGGCCGCTGGGACTACATCTTCTCGATCATCAAGAACTTCCGCGGCCGCGGGGCCAGCTTCCTGCTGCCGGACCGCTCGAAGATCACGATGACGGTCCCGTTCATGCGCGCATACACCGAGCTGCTGGTGCAGACCTGCCACAAGCGCGGCGCGCACGCGATCGGTGGCATGAGCGCGTTCATCCCGAACCGCCGCAATCCCGCAGTGACGGAGCGCGCGCTCGAGCAGGTCGCGGCCGACAAGCGCCGGGAGGCGGGCGACGGCTTCGACGGGACCTGGGTGGCGCATCCCGATCTGATCGAGACCGCGCGCGCCGAGTTCGATGCCGTGCTCGGCGACCGCCCCAACCAGGTGGATCGCCAGCGCCCCGACGTGCATGTGGAGGCGAGCGACCTGCTCGACCTGCGCATCGACGGCGAGGTGACCGACGAGGGCGTGCGCGCCAACGTCTCGATCGCCGTGCGCTACCTCGAGAGCTGGCTGCGCGGCGTCGGCGCAGCAGCGATCGACGACCTCATGGAGGATGCCGCTACTGCCGAGATCAGCCGCTCTCAGCTGTGGCAGTGGATGCACCAGGGCATCGTCACTCAGGAGAGCACGCCGATCACGCGCGAGCTGGTTGAACGTCTGCTCGCCGAGACGCTCGCGGGCCTCGAGCGGAGCCCGGGCGACAAGTTCGACGAGGCCTCCGAGGTGTTCCGCCTGGTGACGCTCGGGGAGGAGTACCCGACGTTCCTCACCATCCCCGCGTACGCGCGGTACCTCGTCGACGAGACCGCGTCGACCGCGACGGGTCCGGTGCGCACGCTGGTGGGCGCGGCCGCCTGATCCTCGCCCACTGGGCCCGACCGGCCGCCCCGTGGTTCAGGCGGGGCGGCCGTTCGCGACAGTGCTACTTGTCGAAGCGAGCGCCTGCGGGGTCCGCCGGGAGCAGGAGGAAGACGAGCAGAATGATGGCGCCGACGAAGGGGATCAGGGCGATGAAGTAGAAGCCCCCGCTGCGGTTGGTGTCGTGCAGACGGCGCCACGCCAGGGCCAGACCGGGCACGAGCGTCGCGAGGCCCCAGATGGATGACAGCGCGATGTAGATCCCGTATCCCGGACCCAAACTGAGCGAGCCGCTCGCAGTGGGCGGTCCGTAGATGCCGCCCGCCAGGGTTCCGATGACGAAGAAGATCACGACGACGATGACGCCGATCAGGACCCACCACCAGTACTCGGCGCGGCTCGCGCGGCCACTGAAGGTGGCGTACTTGCGCCAGAACCGCGTGAAGGCGGCCCCCAGCGGTGCGCCGTAGTACGGCGCGGACAGGGGGACGGTCTCGGCATTCGACATTGATTTCCGTTTCGTGATGTCTGTTGTGTGGAGCGGACCTCAACATTCAACCGGGCGGACCCCTGCCGGGCTTCAGGCGCGCCGATGACCGCGTGCGAGCAATGCGCTCAGTCGTAACTCCGATGGATCAGATGCGACAGCACGATCGCGCTGCGCGTGTGATCCACCGAGGGCGCGATCCGCACCCGCTCCAGCGCGTCCTCGAGCGACGGGATGTCGCGCGAGCGGATGTGCACCATGGCGTCGGCCGAACCGGTGACGGTCGAGGCATCCACCACCTCGGGCACGCCGGAGAGGATGCGCTTCAGGTCGTCGGGAGCGACGGTGCCTCGGCAGAACAGCTCGACGTAGGCCTCCGTGCCGAGGCCGTCGACGGCGGGATCCACCTGGATCGTGAACGAGCGGATCACCCCGTCGGCCACCAGCCGGTCGACGCGCCGCTTCACCGCGGAGGCCGAGAGTCCGATCCGGTCGCCGATGTCGCCGTAGCCGGCGCGAGCGTTCTGGCGGAGCAGGTCGAGGATGCCGTAGTCGAGATTGTCCACGGCGACACGATACGGGGATTCCTTGCAAACGGGAACCGAAGGACGGCGATTCCGTGCGCAGGACGCTCTGAACGCCCGGATGCGTGCGTGCAGACTGGATGCATGACCATGACCCAGCCCTCCGCCTCCGCTCCCGAGCGCGTCGCGACGCGCCGCACCGTGCTGATGTGCCGGCCGGACTTCTTCACCGTCAGCTACCGGATCAACCCGTGGATGCATCCCGAAGACCCCACTGACACCAGCCTCGCCGTCACGCAGTGGGAGACGCTCTACGCCAAGTACCTCGAGCTCGGCTACGACGTGCACCTGATCGACGGCCTGCCCGGGCTGCCCGACATGGTCTACGCAGCCAACGGCGGCTTCGTGCTCGACGGCATCGCCTACGGCGCCAAGTTCCAGTACCCGGAGCGCCAGCCCGAGGGGCCGGCCTACATGGAGTGGTTCGCCGCGAACGGCTTCACGGTCGCCGAGCCTGTGTCGACCAACGAGGGCGAGGGCGACTTCCTGCTGGTCGGCGACACCATCTACGCCGGCACCGGATTCCGCAGCGACGCCGCCAGCCACGACGAACTGCGCCGCATCTACAACCGGGAGGTCGTCACCCTCAGGCTCATCGACCCGTCGTTCTACCACCTCGACACGGCGTTCGCGGTGCTCGACAGCACCGGCGGCCCCGGCTCGGTCGCCTTCCTGCCCAAGGCCTTCGACGCGGAGTCGCTCGACATCCTCGACAGTCGATTCCCGGATGCCATCCACGTCAACGACGCCGACGCGGCCGTGCTGGGCCTCAACTCGTTCAGCGACGGCAAGAACGTGATCATCGCCTCGCGCGCCACCGACTTCGAGCGCCAGCTGCGCGAGCGCGGCTTCACGCCCCACGGCGTCGACCTCAGCGAGCTGCTGCTCGGCGGCGGCGGCGTGAAGTGCTGCACCCTGGAGCTGCGCCGATGACCGAGGGTGCTCCCGGCGTGGTTTCGACAAGCTCAACCAGCAAGCGCTACCTCGAGCAGGTCGAGGAGTTCGGCGCCCACAACTACCACCCGCTCGAGGTCGTCGTCTCCGAGGGCTTCGGCGCCTGGGTGACCGATGTCGACGGCAAGCGCTACCTTGACTGCCTGGCCGCGTATTCGGCGATCAACTTCGGGCACGGGCATCCGGTGCTGGTGGATGCCGCCAAGGCCCAGCTCGACCGCATCACCTTGACAAGTCGCGCCTTCCACAACGACAAGCTCGGCCCGTTCCTCGAGGGACTCGCCAAGCTGTGCGGCAAAGACATGGTGCTGCCGATGAACACCGGTGCCGAGGCCGTGGAGTCGGCGATCAAGATCGCGCGCGCCTGGGGCTATCGGGTGAAGGGCGTCGAGCACGACCGCGCCAAGATCGTCGTGGCCGACGGCAACTTCCACGGCCGCACCACCACGATCATCAGCTTCAGCAACGACCCGGATGCCCGGGCCGACTTCGGTCCGTACACGCCCGGCTTCGTGTCGGTGCCCTGCGGCGACGCGGCGGCCCTCGAGGCGGCTCTGGACGATGACGTGGTCGCGGTCCTGCTCGAGCCGATCCAGGGGGAGGCCGGCATCATCGTCCCGCCGGCCGACTACCTGCCGGCGGTTCGTCGCATGACCAAGGAACGCAACATCCTGTTCATCGCGGATGAGATCCAGTCGGGCCTCGGCCGCACGGGCGCGACGTTCCAGTGCGACAACGCGGGGGTCATCCCCGACCTCTACTTGCTCGGCAAGGCGCTCGGCGGCGGCATCGTGCCCGTCAGCGCGGTGGTGGGCGATCACGATGTGCTCGGCGTGCTGCGTCCCGGCGAGCACGGCTCGACCTTCGGCGGCAATCCTCTAGCGGCCGCCGTCGGGCTGGCGGTCGTCGGTCTCCTCGAGACCGGCGACTACCAGCGCCGAGCCGCGGCGCTCGGCGAGCACCTGCTGGGCCGGCTGCGCGAGTTGATCGGCCACGGCGTGGTCGCCGTTCGGGGTGCGGGGCTCTGGGCGGGGATCGATATCGATCCCGCACTGGCGACCGGTCGCCAGGTCTGCGAGGCCCTCGCCGAACGCGGCGTGCTGGCCAAGGACACGCACGGTTCGACCATCCGGCTCGCTCCCCCCATCGTGGTCGAGGAGTCGGAGCTGGACTGGGCGGTCGAGCAGTTGACGTCGGTCCTCGCCGACTTCGGCGCGAGGTGACCCCGACCGGCTCGGCTACGCTCGGCGCGTGAGCCTGCCCTTCGTCTTCGCCGAGCCGATCCCCACCGAGCGGCTCACGCTGCGGCTGATGACCGGGGCCGATGTCGACGACGTGTTCGCCTATCAGAGCCGCGAAGACGTGTGCGAGTACCTCCTGCACGGCCCGCGTTCGCGCGACGAGGTCGCCGAGTGGGTGCAGAAGTACAGCGCTGCGACGCGCTTGGCACAGGACGACGACTGGATCGAGCCGGCGATCGAGCTCGTCATGCCCGACGGCGCACGGCGCGTCATCGGCCACATGTACCTGAACCTGGCCAGCGTCGAGAACCTGGGCGCCGAGATCGGGTGGACGCTGCATCCCGACTTCTTCGGCCAGGGCTATGCGAGCGAGGCGGCGACCGCGATCCTCGATCTCGCGTTCGGTGAGCTCGGACTGCACCGGGTGCGCGCCGAACTCGACCCGCGCAACGACGCGTCGATCGCGCTCTGCCGGCGCCTCGGCATGCGCGAGGAGGCCCTCTTCGTCAAAAACATGATGTTCAAGGGCGACTGGGCCGACACCGGTGTGCATGCGATCCTCGACACCGAGTGGGCGGCGCGGCGCTGATGACGAGCGCCGCCGCACTCGACACCGCCGATCCGCTGGCCCGGTACCGCGAGCGGTTCGTCCCCGCGCCCGACGTCGTCGCGTATCTCGATGGCAACTCTCTCGGCCGACCGCTCGCGGCATCCGTCGACCGGGTGGATGCCGTGATGCGCACGCAGTGGGCCGAGCGTCTGATTCGCGGCTGGGACGAGGGCTGGCTGGAGCTGCCCGAGCGCCTGGGCGACGAGCTGGGCCGCGTCGCCCTGGGCGCGGCACCGGGTCAGACCGTGATCGGCGACTCGACGTCCGTTCTGCTCTACAAGCTGATCCGCGCGGCGATCGAGTTGAGGCCGGGGCGGGACGAACTCGTCATCGACCGCGACGACTTTCCCACCGACCGCTACCTGGTCGAGTCGATCGCGGCCGAGCGCGGGCTGACCATGCGCTGGATCGACGAGGGCGATGTCACCCCCGAGCGGGTCGCCGCGGTGCTGAGCGAGCGCACCGCGGTCGTCGTGCTGAGTGCGATCGCGTACCGGTCGGGATACCTCGCCGAGCTGCCCGCCATCACCGCCCTCGTGCACGACGCCGGCGCCCTGATGCTCTGGGACCTCTGCCACTCGGCAGGCGTGCTGCCGCACGAACTCGACGTCTGGGGCGTCGACCTCGCCGTGGGCTGCACGTACAAGTACCTCAACGGCGGCCCCGGTGCGCCGGCGTTCGCGTACGTGAACGCCCCGCTTCTTGACGGCTTCCGCCAGCCGATCACCGGCTGGCTCGGCTCGGCGCGTCCCTTCGAGATGGGGCAGGGCTACCAATCCGGCCCGGGGATGCGGCGGGTGCTGAGCGGCACGCCCCCGGTTCTCGGCATGGTCGGCCTGCACGACTCGCTCGCCCTGGTGAGCGAGGCCGGGCTGCCCGCCATCCGGGCCAAGTCGATCGCACTCACGGAGTTCGCGATCGAACTCGCCGCCGAGCTGCTGCCGGATGCCGTGCTCGCGACGCCCCGCGACCCGGCTCGCCGTGGATCCCACGTGACGCTCGACCACCCCGGCTTCGAGGCGATCATGCCGCACCTCTGGGCTCGCGGCGTGATCCCGGACTTCCGGCGGCCGACGGGCATCCGGCTCGGTCTGTCGCCGCTGAGCACCTCGTTCGCTGAAGTGGAGCTCGGCGTGCAGGCGATCGCCGAGGAGCTGGCGGCGGCTCGATAGGCTCGGCGCATGGGAGCCGGCCCGCGTCAGTTGCATGTGCGGATGCAGGGCCGCAACGTCGACGAAGCCCACCGCGGGTCGAGCCCGCTCGAGCTGCTGTACGACCTGACCTTCGTGGTGGCGGTCTCGTCGGTCTCCGCGCAGCTCGCTCACGGCATCGGCAGCGGCGACGGGCTTCAGCCGATCGTGCCCTACCTCATGGTGTTCTTCGCCATCTGGTGGGCCTGGATCAACTTCACGTGGTTCGCCTCTGCCTACGACACCGATGACGCGGTCTACCGGGTCGCCACCCTGGTGCAGATGGCCGGCGTTCTGGTCATCGCGGCCGGGGTGCCCGCCGCGGCCGCGCACTTCGACTTCACCGCGATCACCATCGGCTATGTGGTGATGCGCGTGGCAGCGGTCGGGCAGTGGCTGCGGGCGGGCATCGAGCATCCGGCGTCCAGGCCCACGGCGTTCCGCTACGCGGCAGGTGTGCTGCTCGTGCAGTTGGGGTGGATCGCGAGCTTGCTGTTCGTCCCCAGGTCGTGGAGCCCGGTGGCATTCCTGATCCTGGCGACCGCCGAGCTCGCCGTGCCGATCTGGGCCGAGCGGAAGGTTCGCACCAGGTGGCACCCAGGGCACATCGCCGAGCGCTACGCCCTGTTCGTGATCATCCTGCTCGGCGAGGGCGTCGCCGCCGCCACCGGGGCGATGCAGCGGGCGCTCGCGATCTCGGGGGTCACGCCCCGCCTCATCGCCGTCGGTCTGGCCGGTCTGGTCGTGCTGTTCGCCGTTTGGTGGCTGTACTTCCTCGAACCGGCTGCGCGAGGTCTTCGCGAACGGCCGAGCTGGTCGTATTTCTGGGGCTACGGGCACTATCTGCTGTTCGCGTCGATCGCGGCGATCGGTGCAGGGCTCGAAGTCGCGGTGGCCTGGACCGGGCACGATGCCGAGGTGGCCGGCGTCGTTGCCGGATATGCGGTCGCCATCCCGGTAGCCGTGGTCTTCGCGCTGCTCTACGTGTTGCACCGACCTCTTGTCGATCGGGCCGAGGTGCCCGCCCGGGTCCTGTTCCCGGCGGCTGCCGTGACCCTGCTGCTGCCTCTGGCGATCCCCGCGTTCGGCGTGGCGGCCATGGTTGTCGCCGTCGCGGTTGTGGCGGCGGGTGCCGTCGCGGTGACCCTCGGACTGCCGCGAGACTAGCCTCGTTCACGTGTCCGCTCTGACGCCCGAACTGCTCGACCGCATCCGTTCCCGTGCCGCGGGGTACGACCGCGACAACGCGTTCTTCACCGAAGACCTCGACGAGTTACGGGCGGCGGGCTACCTCGCGCCGCGCAGCCTGCTCGAGACGGCGCGCGATCAACGCGCGCTGGCCGCCTACGCCCCGGCGACCGCCTTGGGCATCAACATGCACCTGGTCTGGGTCGGGGTCGCTCGCGTGCTGCACGATCGCGGCAACGACAGCCTCGACTGGGTGCTGCGGGACGCCGAGGCCGGCGAGCTCTTCGCCTTCGGCAACAGCGAGGGCGGCAACGACTTCGTGCTGTGGGATTCGCTGACGGCCGTCGAGAAGGTCGACGGCGGGTTCGCCTTCACCGGCACGAAGATCTTCACCTCGCTCGCGCCGGCCTGGACCCGCTTGGGCATCTTCGGCAAGCAGGCCTCCGGCGAGGGCACCGAGGGCGGCCCGCGGCTGGTCCACGGCTTCGTGCGGCGGGCGACGCCCGAAACCCCCGTTGAAGGTGTCAGCACGCTCGATGACTGGGACACCCTCGGCATGCGCGCCACCCGGAGCAACACGACGAAGCTCGACCACGCGGTCGTGGCCGACGCCGACATCTCGCGGTTCCTGCCGGTCGGGCCGAACGCCGATCCATTCGTGTTCGGGATCTTCGCGAACTTCCTGCTGCTGATCGGCTCGGTGTACGCCGGCATCGCGGATCGCGCGCTCGAGTTGGCGGTGGAGGCGGCCCACACCCGCACCAGTCTCAAGAACGGTGGAGCGACCTACGCGGTCGACCCCGACATCCGCTGGCGGGTTGCCGATGCCGCCCTGCGGCTCGACGGCCTGCGTCCCGAACTCGAGGGCCTGGCCTCCGATGTCGACACCCTGGTGAACCACGGCAGCGACTGGTTCCGCTACCTCACCGGCGCGAAGCACCGCTCGACCGAGGCGGCGCGCTACATCGTGGACCAGGCGCTGAGGGTCGCGGGCGGTGGCGGCTACCGCACGAGCAGCGAACTCGCCCGCCTGCAACGCGACGTGCTCGCGGGGATCTACCACCCGAGCGACACCGAGTCGATCCACTCGACGGTGGCGGCCGCGCTGCTCGGGCCGGTGGGGTGAGCCCGGCTAGACCTTCGTCAGCCGGAAGATCGGGATCCGCCGACCCTGCGTGGTCTTCGGGTACTCGAGGAAGCCGGGCATGGTCGTCGTGACGACCTTCCAGGCAGCCTCGTAGGCGGCGTCATCCGTGATCTCGGTGGCGCGCACCTTCGCGGTGCCGATTCCGTCGCCTTCGGCGGCGAACTCGATCTCGAACTCCGGATGCTTCGTGAGGTTGTGGTACCACCCCGGGTGCTTGGGCGAACCGGCCGCCGACGCCACGACCATCCACCCGTCCTCGGTCGGGAAGCCGGCTACGGGGACCAGCCGCTCGTGCCCGGACTTGGCGCCGGTCGTGTGCATGATCACCAGAGCCCGTCCGAAGCGTCCGGCGGTGCCGTTGCCCTCGCGGAACTCGGCGATCATCTTGTCGTTCCAGTCGCTCACGCGATCCATCCCTCTTCTCGCAGCCAGGCCGCGCACAGTGTGGTCCATTGCTCGGCGTCCCCTTCGCCGATGGCGAGGTTGAGTCCGTGCCTCCCCCGTGAGAACACGTGAAGCGCGTGAGGGATTCCGTGGTCGGCAAGAGCGGTCGCCAGCAGATAGGCGTGCTGCACGGGAACCGACGCGTCTTCCGCGGTGTGCCAGACGAAGAACGGCGGAGCGGTGCGCGTGACCAGGCGATCCAGCGAGGTGGATGCCCGCAGCTCGGGGCTCGCGTCGAGGCCGATCAGCTGCCTCCGCGAGTCGGCATGCGTGGGCAGCTCCATCGAGACCACCGGGTAGCAGAGGATGGCGAGGTCGACCCGCTCGGCCGCCGCGGCATCCGGATCGGCGTGGGGTGGGGCGAGGGTCGCGTGACCCGCCGCGTGCCCGCCGGCCGAGAAGCCGAGCAGTCCGACCCGCTCGTGACCGTCGGCCCGAACCCGCCGCACCTCGGCCCTGACCGCGTCGAGCGGCCCCGGATGCCGGGTCTGCACCGGGTAGCGGAACACCGAACTGCTCAGCCCGAGTCCGCCGAGCCAGGCGGCGACCGGCTCGGCCTCATCGTCGGAGAGATCGGTGTACCCGCCGCCGGGCAGCACGATGATGTGGTCGGTCATGACTCCATTGTGGTGGGCGCGGCTGTGGTGGCGGGCGCGGGGCGCGGCATCCCTAGGCTTGGGGCATGCCCCGTCCCATCGTGTTCATCGGCGACAGCATCACGGATGCCGGTCGCCGCGACGATCCCGATCACCTCGGCCAGGGCTATGTCCGATTGGTGTCCGCGGCGCTCGCCGCCCGCGGCGACGCCCGTCCGATCGTCAACACCGGGATCAGCGGCGACCGTGCCGTCGACCTGCGGGCGCGCTGGGAGCGGGATGCCCTGGCCCACGACCCCGAGCTCCTCTCGGTGTACGTCGGCGTCAACGACACCTGGCGCCGCTACGACGCCGGCGACCCGACCCCGGTCGAGCGGTTCGAGAGCACCTACCGCTCCCTGCTCACCGAGGCGCAGGATCGGCTCGCGCCGCGGATGATCCTGGTCGAGCCGTTCGTGCTGCCGGTCACGTCGGAGCAGGATCGCTGGGGCGCCGAGGACCTGGATGCCAAGCGCCACGTCGTCGCGCAGCTGGCGGTCGAGTTCGGCGCGGCCTTCGTTCCCCTGCAGTCGCTGCTGCTGGAGGCGGCGGCCCAGCAGGGAGCCGGCCGCGCCGGCCATGCGGCCCTCGCCGCCGACGGCGTGCACCCGACTCCGCTGGGCAGCGAGCTGATCGCGGGTGCCTGGCTGGGCGCCGAAGCAACGCTCTAGCGGGAGCGCGGGGTCAGCCGCTCGAGCTGGGTGACGTGCTCGGGTCCGAGTTCGTCGAGGGTGGCGACGCCGAGCAGTTTCATGGTGCGCACGATCTGGTCGCGCAGGATGGTGATGGTGCGGTCGACGCCGGCGCGTCCTCCGGCCATGAGTCCGTAGAGGTAGGCGCGGCCGATGAGGGTGAAGTCGGCTCCGAGGGCGATGCAGGCGACGATGTCGGCGCCGGACATGATGCCGGTGTCGACGCCGATCTCGACGGCGTTCTTCCGCGCGCGGCCGCCCTTGGGGCCGCGCAGTTGCCGGACCACGTCCGGGAGGAGGTGGAAGGGGATGGGTGCACGGTCGAGCTGGCGGCCGCCGTGGTTGGACAGCAGGATCCCGTCGACACCCAGATCCGCGAGCCGGGCGGCGTCCCGCACGCTCTGCACACCCTTGATGACGAGCTTGCCGGGCCACATGCCTCGGATCACGTCGAGGTCGGCGAACGAGATCGTCGGGTCCATCGCGGCATCCAGCAGTTCGCCGACGGTGCCGCCGGTGGACGACAGGGAGGCGAACTCCAGCTTCGGGGTGGTCAGGAAGTCCCACCACCACCACGGGCGCGGGATCGCATCCAGGATCGTGGCCGCGGTCAGCTGGGGCGGAATCGAGAAGCCGTTGCGTTTGTCGCGCAACCGCGCCCCGGCCACCGGGGTGTCGACGGTGAAGTGCAGCGTGTCGAAGCCGGCGGCGGCCGCCCGGCGGACGAGTTCGTAGCTGATCTCGCGGTCGCGCATCACATACAACTGGAACCAGTTGCGGCCGTCCGGGTTCGCCGCCTTCACCGCCTCGATCGAGCTGGTGCCCAACGTCGACAAGGTGAACGGGATGCCCGCCGCCCCGGCCGCGGCGGCGCCGGCGATCTCGCCCTCGGTCTGCATCAGCCGGGTGAACCCGGTCGGCGCGATCGCGAACGGCAGAGCGGAGGGACCGCCGAGGATCGTGGACGAGGTGTCGACCTCGGCCGTTCCGCGCAGGATCGACGGACTGAACTCGACGTCCTCGAACGCCTGCCTCGCCCGCGCCAGCGACAGCTCCTGCTCGGCCGCACCATCCGTGTAATCGAACGCGGCACGCGGGGTGCGCCGCTCGGCGATCGCGCGCAGATCGGCGATGGTGAGGGCCGCATCCAGCCGCCGCGCCCTCGCATTCAAGGTGGGCGCCTTGAACCGCATCAACGACGCAAGATCACCCGGACGCGGGAACTGACGCTTCACCATGCGGACTGCCTTTCGGTCAGGAGGTCGAGTTGAGCGCCTCGACGGCGGGGAAGTAGCGCTGACGGGAGGTCTCGATGTGGTGCAGCATCAGCTGGCCGGCGGTCGCTTCCGCTCCGTCGGCGATGGCCGAGACGATCTGCCGGTGCTCGGTGACCGCCAGTGGCGTGGAGCCGCTCTGGTAGTACTCGGCGAACATGGTGCGCACGAACGCCCCCTCCGCCCCTTCGGCGCCGACGGTCGCGCGGTAGACGCGCAGCAGGTGCAGGTGGCAGTGCGTCCGCACGAACGACTCCTCGGCCCAGCTGTTGCCGGATGCCCGCGCGACCAATGCATGGAACCGGCTGTCGTGCTCGACGTAGTCGGGGTACGCGGCGGCGCCGGCGCGGTCGATGTGCTCGGCCCGATCCAGTTCCGCCTCCAGCGCGGCCAGGTCGGCGGGCGCGCGGCGCACCGCTGCGGCCGAGGCTGCCCACGGCTCGATCACTGAGCGGAACTGGAACAGCTGGTCGAACTGCTGCACCGAGAGCAGGTCAGTGGCCTCATAGCCGCGCAGCGGGATCTTCACGACCAAGCCGTCCGACTCGAGCCTCGCGAGCGCCTCCCGGATGGGCGTCTGCGACACCGAGAGCTCGCGCGCCAACTCGTCGATGCCCACGTGCTCGCCGGGCGAGATCTCGTGATCGAGGATCTTCGCGGTGATCGTGTCGTAGGTCTCGTCGGCCAGGGATCCCATCTACTTGTCGCGGACCCTCAGCCCGGTCATGCCGCCATCGACGGCGAGGATCGTGCCCGTCGTCGCCCCCTGCGCCGGGTCGGCCAGGAACCGGATCGATTGCGCGACCTCGTCGGGCGTCACCAGACGGCCCGCCGGCTGTCGATGTTCGAGCGCGACGCGCTCGGCCTCGGGATCCGCGGCCAGGTCGAGCAACCGGCCGACCCACGGGGTGTCGGCCGTGCCCGGATTCACGGAGTTGACGCGAATCCCCTCGTGGACGAGGTCGGCGGCCATAGCCAGGGTCAGCGCCTGCACGGCGCCCTTGCTCGCGGCGTAGACCGCGCGTTGGGGCACGCCGACGGTCGCGACCAGGGAGCCGGTATTGACCACGGCGGCCGAGCTGCTCGCCCGCAGCAACGGGAGGGCCGCCTTGGTGACCCGCGCCATGCCCACCACGTTGACGTTCAGCACGCGCTGCCACTCGTCGTCGGTGCCGTCTTCCACGGTTCCCACGGCTCCGATGCCGGCGTTGTTCACGAGGATGTCGAGCACCGGCACGCGCTCGCGGAGCGCGGCGAAGGCGCTCTCGACGGATTCGGTCGAGCCGACGTCGCACCGGATCCACTCGGCGATGCCGTCCATCGCGCCCGCTGTGAGGTCGAGGCCGAAGACGCGTGCTCCCGCAGCGGCGAAGTTCCGTGCGGTGGCGAGCCCGATTCCGGATCCCGCCCCGGTGATGGCGGCCGTGAGGCCGGTCAAGTCGGACATCGTCACCCCTTCGTTCCTCGCGTGCGATTGCCGATCCTATAGGATTCTGGCAGGATCACCTAGTGACGCCGACGACACCGAGAGACGGGACCCCGCCCATGCTCAAGTTCATCCGACTGGGCCCGCTGGGCTCCGAGCGGCCGGCGGTGATCGATGACCAGGGTGTCGTTCACGACCTGTCGGGCCTGACCGCCGACATCGACGGCGCTTTCCTCGCCGCCGGCGGGCTGGATGCGGCGGCCCACGCTCTCGCGGCGGGTCAGCTTCCCACCCTCGACGACCCCGGAGACGGTTCACGGGCGCGCCTCGGCGCTCCGATCGCGCGACCGACCGCGGTGATCTGCATCGGCGTCAACTACGCGGCGCACGCTGCCGAGTCCGGAGCCGAGCCGCCCGCCAACACGGTGATCTTCTTCAAGCATCCCAACACCGTGGTCGGGCCGTTCGACGATGTCAGGATTCCCCCCGGATCGACGAAGACCGACTGGGAGGTGGAGCTCGGGGTGGTGATCGGCACGCGCGCGCGGTACCTGTCGTCGCCGAGCGACGCGCTCGCTCACGTGGCCGGCTTCACGGTCTCGAACGATGTCTCCGAGCGTGCGTTCCAGCTCGAGGTCTCGGGCGGGCAGTGGAGCAAGGGCAAGAGCAGCGAGACGTTCAATCCGCTCGGCCCCTGGCTGGTCCCGGCCAGCGAGGTCGGCGACGGTTCCGGCCGGAGACTGCGTTCGTTCGTCAACGGCGACCCGCGTCAGGATTCGACGACATCCGACATGATCTCCGGTGTGGCGAAGTTGATCTACGAGCTCAGCCAGTACCTGGTGCTCGAGCCGGGAGACCTGCTCAACACCGGCACCCCGCAGGGAGTCGGACTGGGCGGCAAGTTCCCCTACCTCGTCGCCGGCGACGTGATGGAGCTCGAGATCGACGGGCTGGGCCGCCAGCGCCAGACGCTGGTGCAGGGGCGGCCGTGACGAAGTCGGTCGCGGGCTAGCGCCCCTCGCGCACCCCGCGAGCCTCGAGGTAGTCGTTCGAGAACATCCCGGTCGGGTCGAGCCGCTCGAACAGGGTGCGCGAGTCGGCGAGCCGCGGGTGCACCCGAGCGAGAGTCGCGGCATCCACCCGATTGACCTTGCCCCAGTGCGGTCGCGCGTCGAACGGCGCGAGCGCTGCCTCGATGTCGGGCAGCAGGGCCTGCACGGCGTCGGGCTCCGGCTTCCAGGTGAAGTGGATGGCCAGCATCGGGCGCTGGTAGGCGCCGCTTAGCCAGAGCTCGTCGGCTGCCGCGGTGCGCAGCTCGGTGATATGCAGGTGCGGCGCGATCCGGTCGCCCAGGGCGCGCACCGCGCGCAGCGCGTCGGCCCCGACGGAACGATCGACGAAGTACTCGCTCTGGATCTCATCGCCCACACTCGGCGTGCCGTCGAAGCGGAAGTGCGGGAGCCGCTGATTCCACGGCCCCGGAACGCCGTCTGCCTGGGTCGTGTTGTCGTCGTCCTCCCGCCCGAAGATGCTCAGCCCGGATCGCCGGGTCGCCCCGAAGAACTCGTCGCCGACCACGGGCGCCGAGTCGTCGCCTGCCGTCAGCCGCGTCTTCAGGACGGCGAGCTGCACGGCGTCGCCGAGCCAGTCGGTGAACATGCTGACGCTGTATGCGGCGCCGGTGACGCCCTCGAGGTCGTTGAGCACGGTGGCCCAGGGGAGGCCGTGGAACGCGTCCTGCCGCATCCGGAAGCTCGGCTCGACGGCGAGGGTGATGCGCACCACGATTCCGAAGGCGCCGAGCCCGACCACCAGTCCGGCGAAGTCGGGCTCGCCCTGCCGCACCCGGACCAGCGAGCCATCCGCGGCCACGTACTCCAGCCCGCGGACGGCCGTCGACAGCACGCCCAAGCTGTTGCCCGAGCCGTGCGTCGCGGTGGCCGTCGCTCCGGCGACCGAGATGTGCGGAAGCGAGCCCATGTTGTGCAGGGCCCAGCCGCGTTCATCCAGCCAGGCCGCGAGCTCCCCATAGCGGATGCCGCCGCCCACGGTGACGGTGCGCGCGGCTTCGTCGAGCACCGGACCGGGGTCGATCGCGGTGGTGCCGACCAGCGTGCCGCGCGTGTCGGCGATCCCGTTGAACGAGTGGCGCGTGCCGAGAGCGCGCACCCGCTCGCCCCGCCCGGCAGCGGCGGCCACAAGGTCCCGCACCTCCCCGATGGAGCCGGCGTCGACGAAGCGCGGAGCGGTGAATGTGTGAGTGCCGGCCCAGGTGCGAAGGGATGCCATGGGCTCAGCCTGACACTCGATAGCCTGGTGCTCCACTCACGCACTCCAGGGGGACATGTGTTCCAGTTCATCACCGACACCATCGACTACTCGTCGTCGTACTCGATCGGCCCGGTTGCGGGCGGGGTCGGCGGCGTGGTCGGCTACATCATCCTGGTCATCGCGCTCTGGCCGGTGTTCACCAAGGCGGGCTTTCCGGGGTGGGGCGCCATCATCCCGATCTACAACACCTATGTGCTGGTGAAGATCGCCGGATTCCACGGTGCGACGATCCTGCTGTTCCTGATCCCGATCGTGAACGTGGTCTGGGGCATCGTCGTGGCGATCCGGCTGGGCGCCGCGTTCGGCAAGGGCGGCGCGTTCAGCTTCTTCCTGCTCTGGCTGTTCTCGATCATCGGCTACTTCATCGTCGGCTACGGCTCGGCGAGATACCTCGGGCCCGGCGGCGTGGCGAAGCCGACGGCCTGAGGCGAGCCTCAGCCGCGCGGCGGCAGCTGCTGCACGGCCCAGTGGTTGCCGTCCGGGTCGTCGAACCAGACGAAGCGGCCCCAGGCCAGGTCTTGCACCGGTCCCACGCTCACGCCGCGGGCGTGCAGGTCGTCGTGCGCCGCATCGGCGTCGTCGGTGACCACCTGCAGACCGCGGTTCGGCGCGGTCGCGTCGGGCGGCAGCAGCCCCAGACCGAACGCGATCGAGCACGCCGAGCCCGGAGGGGTGACCTGCACGAACCGCAGTTCAGGCGAGACGACCTGATTGAAATCGACCGGCCAACCCAGAGTCGTTCCGTAGAACTCCACGGCCCGATCGACATCGGTGACGGGGATGATGACGAGTTCGAGTCGGTAGTCGACCATGGCTGCTCCTTCGTTCCGATCCCTCGAAACTAGGCGGAACCACCGACCCTCCTGCGGTCAGTCGGTCGGCGACGGAGGGGGCGAACCGAGTGCGTCGAGCGCCTCCCAGAAGCCCTCGGGGATCTCGGTTGCCACGAGACCCGGCAGCTCGTCCAGGCGTTCTCGTGAGTAGATCCCGACCACCGTGGTGTGGATGCGCGGCTCGTGCATCGAGAACGCCAGGGCTGCCGCGGCCACGCTGATCGACCACTCGGCGCAGAGCCCCCGCACGCGTTGCAGGTGCGCCAGGAACGCCTCGGACGCCGGCTGGTAGCCGTAGCTCTCGCCGCGGAACGTCGATCCGCCCAGGATGCCGCCGCCGAACGGCGCCGCGTTGAACACGGTCATGCCCCGCTCGGTGGCGAGGTTCAGGATCGTCTCGGCGGTGCGATCCACGATGGTCCAGCGGTTGTGGGTCAGCACCACGTCGAAGGCGTCGGTTCGCACGTAGTCCTCGACCAGCGAGCGCTCGCCGGCCGCGATGCCGATCGCGCCGATGCGGCCCTCGTCGCGGAGTTGGAGCAGTGCCTGCACCGGCCCACCGTGCGCCATCCCCGCCGAGACGCTGATCGAGTAGGGATCGTGCAGCTGGTACAGCGGCAGGGTCTCGAGACCGAGCCGCTCGGTGCTCTCGTCGAAGGAGCGCCGCACCCGGTCGCCGTCGAATCTGCCGGTGCTCGGATCCTGATCGGCCTTGGAGAAGATCACCTTGTCCACCGGCAGACCGCCCGCGGCGGCGATCGCCTCGCCGAGCAGCGCCTCCGAGCGGCCGCCCGCGTAGTTGTTGCTGGTGTCCACCTGACGGAAGCCCGAGGCGAGCAGCGCCTCGGCCAGGCCATCGTCGGCACCGGGGCGCTTGCCGAGTCCTGAGGTGCCGATGGTGATCTTCTCGAGCGAGGCGGGATGGAACGAGGCGCGATCGAACGGGGTGGGGTTCACTGTTCCAGGATGCGGCATTACGGTGGGCCATGACAGCCGTCGACCACATCGACTCAGGAGGTCACCGTGCCGACCGCATCCATTCCCTCCACCATGCCGGCCCTGCGGGTGCACGAACTCGGCGACCCGGCCGCGGTGCGCGAGGAGCACGTGCCGACGCCATCCCCGGCCGATGGCGAGTTGCTGATCCGCGTCCACGCGGCGGCGGTCACCCGTGATGAGCTCGAATGGCCGGAGGGCAGGCTGCCCGCCACGCCGTCGTACGAGTTCTCGGGCGAGGTCGTTGCGCTCGGGTCGTCGGCCTCCGACTTCGCGGTGGGCGACGCGGTCTACGGCATGGCGCTGTTCGACCGTGATGGCGCCGCATCCGAGTACTTCGCCGCGCCGGAGTCCGTGTTCGCGCGCAAGCCGGCCAATGTCGACGATGCCACCGCCGCGGCGGTTCCGCTGCCGGCCCTCAGCGCCTGGCAGGCGCTCTTCGATCACGGTCTGCTCGAGTCGGGCCAGCGGGTTCTGGTGCACGGGGCGACAGGGGCCGTCGGCCATTTCGCGGTCCAGCTGGCGCGGCGGGCCGGAGCCCAGGTGATCGCAACGGCGTCGTCGGCCAACCTCGACGCGGCACGCGAGCTCGGCGCGGACGAGGTGATCGACCGCGCAACGCCGTACCAGGACTCGCTGGCGCCTGTCGACCTCGTCTTCGACGCGGCGGGCGGGGATGCCGCGGAACGCTCCGCCGCGCTGGTGCGCCCGGGCGGGCGGCTGGTGAGCATCATCTCGGAGCCGGCCCCGGCATCCGGGTTCACCTCGATCTTCTTCATCGTCGAGCCGAATCGCGATCAGCTCGACCAGATCACGGAGCTCATCGAGCTGGGCGGACTGCGGCTCATGCCCCACCAGGAGTTCCCGCTCGACCGGGCTCGGGCGGCCTTCGAGGCCAGCCTGGATCGCGGCCACCGCGGCAAGGTGGTCTTCAGCCCGATCGGCTGAAACGAAATACAGCGGAAGGGCGCGACCGCGCTCGTGCCCTGGAGCGGGCGCGCCGCAGGAGCGGCGGCGCGCTAGGAAATACAGCGGCAACATCCGCTCAGTAGGCTCGCGTCATGGGCGACCTGTTCGACGGCTACGGCTCGGTCGCGACGAAGCGGCGGGGAGCACCCGCCTGGGATGAGATGTTCGCCGATCCGGCGGCCGCCGATTCGACGAGCGCACGGGACGCGTACAAAGAGATCCACACCGCCCTGGCCCGGATGACACAAGACGAACTGCGCGGCCGCACCGAGGCGCTCGCCAGTTCTTACCTGGCGCAGGGCGTCACCTTCGACTTCGCGGGCGAGGAGCGCCCCTTCCCGCTCGACGCCGTGCCGCGCGTGATCGACCAGTCCGAGTGGGCGGTGGTCGAGTCCGGGGTGAAGCAGCGGGTGCGCGCGCTCGAGGCCTTCCTGGCCGATGTCTACGGCGACCAGAAGGCGGTGGCCGACGGCGTCATCCCGGCCCGGCTGATCAGCTCGTCGAGCCACTTCCACCGCGAGGCGGCGGGCATCGTCAGCGCGAACGGCGTGCGCATCCAGGTCTCCGGCATCGACCTGATCCGCGATGAGACCGGCACCTGGCGGGTGCTCGAAGACAACGTCCGGGTGCCCAGCGGGGTGAGCTATGTGATCTCCAACCGCCGGGTGATGGCCCAGACCCTGCCCGAGCTGTTCATGTCGATGCGGGTGCGCCCGGTCGGCGACTATCCGCAGCGGCTGCTGCAGTCGCTGCGCGCCTCGGCGCCCGAGGGCGTCGACGACCCGGTGATCGTGGTCCTCACACCGGGCGTCTACAACTCGGCGTACTTCGAGCACACCCTGCTCGCCCGCCTGATGGGCGTCGAGCTGGTCGAGGGCCGCGACCTGTTCTGCAGCGGTGGCCGGGTGTGGATGCGCACCACGTTCGGCCCGACCCGCGTCGATGTGATCTACCGCCGGGTCGACGACGAGTTCCTCGACCCGCTGCAGTTCCGCGCCGACTCGATGCTCGGCTCGCCCGGACTGCTGCTGGCGGCCCGGCTCGGCAACGTGACCATCGCGAACGCGATCGGCAACGGTGTCGCCGACGACAAGCTGGTGTACACCTATCTGCCCGACCTGATCCGCTACTTCCTCTCGGAGGAGCCGATCATCGCCAATGTCGACACCTGGCGTCTCGAAGAGCCTGGCGCGCTCGAGGAGGTGCTCGACCGTCTCGACGAGCTCGTGGTCAAACCGGTCGACGGTTCGGGCGGCAAGGGCCTGGTGGTCGGCCCGGATGCCAGCAAGGACGAACTGGCCGACCTCGCCGTGCGCCTGCGGCAGGACCCGCGCGGCTGGATCGCGCAGCCGGTGGTGCAGCTGTCGACCATCCCGACCCTGGTCGAAGACGGCATGCGGCCGCGGCACGCCGATCTGCGCCCCTTCGCCGTCAACGACGGCACCGATGTCTGGGTGCTGCCGGGCGGGCTCACCCGCGTCGCGCTGCCCGAGGGCCAGCTGGTGGTCAACAGCTCGCAGGGTGGCGGATCGAAAGACACCTGGATCGTCGGGCACGAGCCGCTGCACACGGCCGACCACAACATCCAGGACCTGGTGGCCGATCAGGCGGCGATCACGACCAGCATCCCGATCATCACCGAGTCCCACCTGCAGGATCACAACCCGCAGGATGCCCCCCGCAAGGACCAGCAAGAACAGCAGCAGCAGGCCTCTTTGGTTCGCCGCCGCCCCTGCGGCGAACATCGCGGTCAGTTCGGCGACGCCGAGGCCGCGCCGCATGCAGACGGTCGATTCGGCGTACACGCCGCCGAATCGACCCCACCGCCGCGGGTCGAGCGGGGTGGGTTCTGATGCTCTCACGAATTGCGGAATCGCTGTTCTGGATCGGGCGGTACATCGAGCGCAGCGACGGCACCGCGCGCATCCTCGATGTGCACCTCCAGCTGCTGCTCGAAGACCCGTGGATCGAAGAGAACCTCGCCTGTCGCTCGCTGCTGAGCGTGATGGGCACCGAGGTGGACGACGACGCCGAGGTCACCAGGGCCGATGTGCTCACGCTGCTCGCGGTCGATCGCAACCAGCCGGCATCCATCGCCTACTCGTTGGCCGCGGCGCGCGAGAACGCGCGACGCGCGCGCGAGGTGGTGAGCACCGAGCTCTGGGAGGTGCTCAACACCACCCGGGCGCGGATGCCGCGCAAGGTCGCGACCGACAAGGTGCACGAGTTCTTCGGCTGGGTGCGGGAGCGCGCGGCGCTCGCGGTCGGGATCATCGAGTCGTCGACCAGCCGCGACGAGGCATGGAGCTTCTTCACACTCGGCCGCTCGATCGAGCGCGCCGACATGACCGCGCGGCTGCTGGCCACGCGCTCACTGACCGAGGCGTCCGGGCCGTCGTGGACGACCATTCTGCGCTCGGTCGGCGCCTACGAGGCCTATCTCCGCACCTACCGCGGGGTGCCCAGCGCGCGGAACGCCGCCGAATTCCTGCTGCTCGACCGGCTGTTCCCGCGCAGCATCCTGTTCTCGGTGACGCGGGCCGAGCAGTGCATGCGCGACCTGGATCGCGGCGACCGGGTGGGCGTCACCGACCAGGCTCAGCGGCTGCTCGGGCAGATCCGCAGCGAGCTCGAGTACCGCCCGATCGCCGACATCATCGAAGAGCTGCCGACGCACATGGACAGCGTGCAGGCGGCGACCAGCGCGACCAGCGAGGCCATCCGCCAGCGTTACTTCCCGACCAACTCCGCGCCCAGCTGGGTCGGCGAGAACACGTGAACCGGCTGCGCATCCGGCACGAGACCGGATTCCACTACGACGGCGAGGTCACGGCGTCGTACAACGAGGCGCGGATGCTGCCGGTGAGCACCGACGGGCAGCTGGTGCTGTTCTCGAACCTCGAGATCCTGCCGATCTCGAGCCACCACAGCTACACCGACTACTGGGGAACGCGGGTGTCGAGTTTCGAGATCCTCACCCCGCACCGCGAGCTGTCGCTGGCGGCCACCAGCCTGGTCGAGGTGCGGCCGCAGCCGCATCCCGAGCACGGCCTGGGATGGGATGCCCTGGCGGTCGAGATCGAGCGAGCCACCGAATACGTCGAGCAGCTCGCCCAGACCCGGCGCACCCTGCCCCCCGACGAGCTCGTGGAACTGGCGCACGCCGCGCGGGCGAAGGCCGACTCGCCGTGCGCCACCGCACGGGCCATCTGCGAGCAGATCGGTGACCGCATCGAGTACATGCCCGGGTCGACCAGCGTGTACACCACCGCTCGGGAGGCATGGGAGAAGAAGAAGGGCGTCTGCCAGGACATCACCCATCTGGCGATCGGCGCCCTCCGCTCGATCGGCCTGCCGGCCCGCTATGTGAGCGGCTACCTGCACCCGAAACCCGATGCCGCCATCGGCGAGACCATCGCCGGCGAATCGCACGCCTGGGTGGAGTGGTTCTGCGGCGACTGGCAGGGATTCGACCCCACCAACCTCATCGACATCGGCGACCGGCACGTCGCCGTCGGCCGCGGTCGCGACTACAACGACGTGCCCCCGTTGCGCGGCGTGTACGCGGGCCCCTACGCGAGCAAGCTGTTCGTCACCGTGGAGATCACCCGCGAGGCGTGACGGTCTCGCTGCTCAGGTCTTCGAGACCTCGGTCTCGCTGCTCACGTCTTCGAGACCTCGGTCTCGCCGCTCACGTCTTCGAGACCTCAGTCTCGACAACCGCGATCTCGGTGGTGGCGAGTTCGCGGCGCGCATCGTCGGTGGCGGGCAGCTGCTCGCCGGCGGGCGGTTGCGCCCGGCCGCGCCGGTGCAACAGCCACCAGACGATCGCGATCGCCGCGGGGATCAGGCCGCCCAGCGATCCCGTCGCCACCCCCCACCGCGGCCCGAACGCGTTCACGATGGCACCGACCAGGGGCGCGCCGATCGGGGTGCCGCCCAGGAACACGGCCAGGTAGAGCGCCATCACCCGGCCGCGCACCGCGGGATCGGTGGTCGTCTGCACGTAGGCGTTGGCGTTGTTCATCATGGTGATCGCTGTGAGCCCGACCAGCGGCAGCACCAGCGCGAACGACCAGAAGGTCGGCATGCAGGCTGCCGCGATCATCGAGAAGCCGAATCCGGCGCCGGCGATGGCCACGGTCCGCAGCCGGGCGCGCTCCCTCCGTGCCGCGAGCAGAGCGCCGATGATCGAGCCGACCGCGAAGGCCGAGTTGAGCAGTCCGAACTCGCTCGCGCCCTGATGGAACGCGACGCGGGCCATCGTCGACGAGTAGATCGGGAAGTTCACGCCGATCGTTCCCATCACGAAGATCATCACGAAGAGCAGAACGAGATCGCTGCGCCGAGTCACATACTTCAGGCCCTCGCGGATCTGACCGCGGGCACGCGCCGGTGGATGCTGCACCACCAGCTCCGTGGTGCGGAACAGGAACAGCGCCCCCAGCGTGGCTCCGAAGGTGGCGGCATTCAGCAGGAACACCCACCCGGATCCGACGGCGGCGACCAGGAACCCCGCCAGGGCCGGCCCGATCAACCGGGCCGTGTTGAACGAGGTGGCGTTCAGCCCCACCGCATTCGGCAGCAGGGACTGCGGCACCAGGCTGCTGACGAAGGTCTGCCGCACCGGAGCGTCGAAGGCGCTCGCGCATCCCAGCAGGAGGGCGAACAGGTAGACCATCCAGAGCTGCACCACGCCGGTGATGGTGAGCAGGCCGAGGCCGAGGGCGAGCGCGCCCATGGCCGATTGCGTGGCGATGAGCACCTTGCGCCGGTCGAAGCGGTCGGCGACCAGTCCGGTGATCGGGGTGAGCAGGAGTTGGGGTCCGAACTGCAGGGCGCTCGTGACGCCGACCGCCGCGGCATCCTGGTGGGTGAGCATCGTCAGTACGATCCAGTCCTGGGCGATGCGCTGCATCCAGGTGCCGATGTTCGAGACGGTGGCCCCGGCGAACCAGAGCCGGTAGTTGTACACCTTGAACGATCGGAACGCGCTGCTCACAGTTCTGACCACCGCCGAAGCACGGGCGCCAGCCGCTCGAACGCGGCTCGCTCGGCGGGGGTGAGCTCGGCGAGGCGCTGGCTGAACCAGGCCGTTCGCAGCCGGCGGGTCTCGGTGATGAGGGCTCGGCCGGCCGGGGTGATGCTCACGACCACTCGGCGCGCATCATCCGGATCGGGTGATCGCGTGACGAGCCCGGCCTTCTCGAGAGCGTTCAGGGTGCGATTCATCGACGGCGGACTGACGCGCTCCCGCTCGGCCAGCGCCCCCGGGCTGGCGGGCGCCTGCTCGACGCGGAACAGGACGCCGAGCTGCGTGTCGCTCATGGCGCCGTCCGCGCGGTTGTTGCGGATGCGGCGCGCGACCCGCTGCAGGAGCATCCGCAGTTCGTCGTCATCCGTCTGCGTCATTTTAGTTAGTCTAGCTCATTAGCAAGGCTAACGCTGAGGGGCGGCCCGAGCCGCGCTCTAGGATGAACCGAGCAAGGAGGCTCCATGGCCACGCCATCGGCCGCACGCGGCGACTACACCTACCTCGATGACGAGGGGGTCACGATCCACTACTACGTCTGGCGCTCCGGGACGCCGAAGGCCGTCGTGCACCTGGTCCACGGACTCGGCGAGTACGCGACCCGGTACGAGCAGTTCGCTCAGGACTTGGTGGCGGCCGGCTATGCCGTCTACGCCGGGGACCTGCGCGGGCACGGCCAGACCGGCCTGGAGCAGTACGACGGCGACACGAGCAAGCTGGGCAGGCTCGGCCCGGGCGGTGTCCGCGCCACGGTCGCCGGGGTGGTCCAGCTCTCGGGCATCGCGCGCGTCGACCATCCGCGCCTGCCGCTGGTGCTGCTCGGCCACAGCCTGGGCTCGATCTTCGCGCAGATCATCCTCAACGAGTTCGCGGACCTCTACGACGCCGCCGTACTGAGCGGCACTCCCTTCCGCACGCTGCTGCACATGAACTCGGGCCCGCTCAACAAGCGGTTCCGCCACCTGGGCAGCACCGGCGCCGAGTGGCTGAGCCGCGATCCCGCTGTCGCGCCCGCGTTCGTGGCCGACCCGCTGACCTTCGACGCCCAGGCGGCCAAGCTGTTCGGCATCCGGGACGGACTGCGACTTCTCGGCCGCCCGCGCAAGCTGGCCAAGGACATCCCACTGCTGATCCAGATCGGCAGCGAGGATCCGCTCGGCGGACCGAAGAGCGTCGAGCTGCTTGCGGCCGCCTACCGCAAGGCCGGCGGGCTGACGGATGTCACGGTCGACATCTACCCCGGCGCGCGGCACGAGGTCTACAACGAGACCAACCGCGATGAGGTCATCGGCGATCTGACCCGCTGGCTCGACGCGCATGTCGGAGCCGGGCACTCGGAGGGCGCCGCGAAGTAGCCTCGACTCATGCACGGTGAGTTCAAGGTTCCCGGGGGAAAGCTCGTCGTCGTCGATCTCGAGGTGGTCGACGGCCGGATCGTCGACTTCCGCCTGGCCGGCGACTTCTTCCTCGAGCCCGACGAGGCGCTGCAGGCGATCGACGCCGCCATCACCGGGCTCCCCGCGAATGCCGAGGCCAAGGTCTACGCCGCCGCAGTGACCGCAGCCCTGCCGCCCGATGCCGCGCTGCTCGGGTTCTCGCCCGAAGCGGTCGCGACGGCGATCCGGCGTGCGATCAAGCAGGCCACCACCTGGAGGGACTACGACTGGCAATTGCTGCACCCGGGTCCGCTGAGCCCCAACCTGCATCTCGCACTCGACCAGGTGCTCACCGAGGAGGTCGGAGAGGGCCGCCGCAAGCCGACGCTGCGCATCTGGGAGTGGAACGAGCCGGCCGTCGTCATCGGCAGCTTCCAGTCGGTCAAGAACGAGGTCGACCCGGACAACGCGGCCAAGTACGGCTTCGGCGTGGTCCGCCGCATCAGCGGTGGCGGCGCGATGTTCATGGATGCCGGGGCCGTGGTCACCTATTCGCTCTATGCGCCGATCGACCTGGTGCAGGGCATGAGCTTCGCCGAGAGCTACGCCTTCCTGGATGACTGGGTGCTGGTCGCCCTCCGCAGCCTGGGCATCGAGGCGAGCTACCAGCCGCTCAACGACATCACCAGCCCGAGCGGCAAGATCGGCGGCGCCGCGCAGAAGCGGCTGGCCGGCGTGAACGGCCACGGCGGCGCCGTGCTCCATCACGTCACGATGAGCTACGACATGGATGGCGACAAGATGGTGCAGGTGCTGCGGATCGGGCGCGAGAAGATGAGCGACAAGGGCACCAAGAGCGCTAACAAGCGGGTGGACCCGTTGCGCAGTCAGACCGGGCGCAGCCGCGCCGAGATCATCGACACGATGATCCAGACCTTCCGCACGCTGCACGGCCTCCATGACGACGAGCTGACGCCCGCCGAGTACGCCGCGGCCGAGCAGCTGGTGGTCGACAAGTTCGCCACCGAGGAGTGGCTCTACCGCGTCCCCTGATCGCGGAGTCATCCCGCAGGTGGATGATCCGCCTCGCCGGGCGACGTAGGCTCGACCTCGTGGACTGGCTGATCTTCGGCGGCATCGTGCTCGCCCTCATCGGGCTGGCGACGCTCGCGCAGTTCAAAGGCTGGATCGACCTCGGCAACAAGACCACCCGAGGCAGCGGCAGCAGCGGCAGTGCCTTGGTCGGTATCGGCGATGAGGTGTTCCATCCCACTCGCTACGAGACGCAGCTCGAGCTGGACCGCCAGACCATGCTCCCGGCTCCTGCGCCGGTGGCGGGAGACGGCGACAAGGACATCTACAAGGGCAACGTTCGGATCGACCTCAGCGGGTCCTGAGGTCCCCGTATTCGGGATGCTTGCGGATGAATCCGCTGACGAACGGGCAGATCGCCGAGACACGATCGGTCGAGTTCGTCCGCACGTCATCGAGTGCGCCGGCCGCCAGGGCCGAGCCGAGCCCGTGCTCCTGCAACGAGCTGTCGACCTCGGTGTGAAGGAACTCGATCAGACCCGGCTCGGGGCGGTCGTAGACCGTCTGCCCGACCTCGACGCCGTCGCGCAAGAGGACATACCGGCTGTTCTCGGGCTCATGCACAACGCTGAGTTCTGAGGCCATGCTTCGACCGTAACGCGCAGGCAACGCGTGCGCATGCCCGAGCGTGACCGCGCGGTCACGCGGAGGCGCGCTCGACGATCGTCGTGGGCAGCATCGTGACGGCGGGAACCTTCTCGCCCTCGATGCTGCGCAGGAGCACGGCGGCCATGCGCTTACCCACCTCGACACTCGGCTGGGCCACCGTGGTCAGCGGCGGAATGGCACTTGCCGCGAAGTAGTCGTCGTCGAACGCGACGAGGCCCAGGTCGCGCGGCACCTCGAGACCGTGCTCGCGCAGCACGGTGAGCGCGCCGGATGCCATCTGGGCGCTGGCCGCGAACAGCCCGTCGATCGACGGGTCGCGTTCGAGCAGGCGGCGCATCGCGGCGGCACCGCTGGCCGGGCTGAAGTCGCCGTATTCGATCAGGTCGGTGCTCAAGCCGGCATCCGACACCGCCTCGCGCCAGCCCTGCAGCCGGTCGATGCCTGCCGACATGTTGAGCGGACCGGCGATGGTGGCGATCCGACGACGGCCGTGCGCGAGAAGGCGCGCGGTGACCTCGCGCGCGGCTTCGACGTTGTCGACGTCGACGTACGCGGCATCCGTGCCTTCGGGGCTGACCGGGCGGCCGCCGAACACCACAGGGATGGACTGGGCGAGCAACAGGTACGACCGGTCGTCGCTGTGGTGCGACAGGATGATCGCGCCGTCGACGTTGCCGGCTTGCAGGTAGCGCCGGGTCTTCTCGGCGTCGTTCTCGGGTGCGATCAGCAGGCTGAGCGTGAAGTCGGTCTTCGCCAGGTGCATGGCGACGCCTTGGATGACGGTGGCGAAGTACGGGTCCGCGAAGAACTTGGCGGTGTTCTCGGGAATCACGAGCGCGACCGAGTATGTGCGCCTGCTCGCCAGGATCCGAGCCGCGCGATTGGGCACGTATCCGAGTTTTTCGATCGCTGCCTTGACCGCGGCGGCTGCCTCGGGCGTCACCTTCGGCGAATCGTTCACCACGCGCGAGACGGTGGACCGCGACACGCCGGCGGCGGCAGCCACCATCTCGAGGGTGGGCTGCGTCTGGGCGGTCCGATGGATCGACGAGGTCAGGTTTGTCGTCATGACGCGCCTTTCCTCCGCCCCGGCAGAATCCTCATCCTAGAGGGCGCGCTGAGCGATGATCCGCCGGTAGTCGATCGCACTGTCTTTGAGCGTTCGAACCTGCGTGTCGTAGTCGACCCGCACCAGTCCGAAGCGCTTGTCGTAGCCCCATGCCCACTCGAAGTTGTCCATCAGCGACCAGTAGAAGTAGCCGCCGATCGGCACGCCGCCCTCGATCGCGTCGAGGATCGCACCGAGGTGCGCTTGCACAAACTGGACGCGCTCGGCGTCGTGCACGCTGCCGTCGGCATCGACGACATCGTCGTAGGCCGCGCCGTTCTCGGTGACGAACAACTTCACCTGGCCCCGGGTGTATTCATCGTGGACGCGGTGGAGAAGACGAGTGAGTCCCTCGGGCTGCACCTCCCAGCCCATCGCGGTGACCGGCAGGCCCTGCGAGTGCCACACGACACTGTCTGCGGCCGGGAAGGGCGACTTCTTGGGTCGGGCGCTCGGAGCCGCGTTGCGCACCTCGCCCTCACTCGG
>Ga0207703_10000367_pt1 | contig 48282 bp, 41 predicted proteins | sample KBSSwiS12_FD_184304 | JGI IMG/M metagenome (GOLD analysis project Ga0207703, IMG submission 184304) | Switchgrass rhizosphere microbial communities from Kellogg Biological Station, Michigan, USA - KBS Switchgrass S1-2 (SPAdes) (version 2) | ecosystem: Host-associated > Plants > Roots >... | reverse complement strand
GCCGCCAGCCATATCGCCGCCGCCCCGACAGCGCCCGGCAAGTCGGCGGCGTTGCCCGCCTATTGCAAGGTCGAAGGCATCATCAATGAACGCACCGGCGCGGGCGGCAAGCATTACGGCATCAGTTTCGCGCTCGCCTTGCCGGACGACTGGAACGGTCGGTTCCTGCTGATGGGCGGCGGCGGGCTGAACGGCAGCGTTGCCGCCCCGACCGGACCCACGGCGGCCGGCCGCAACCCGGCGCTGGCCCGTGGCTTCGCGGTGCTGTCGCATGACAGCGGGCACAAGGGCGCGGTGTTCGATTCGAGCTTCATGACCGATCAGCGCGCGGCGCTCGACTTCGCCGAAAGCTCGGTGCGCACGGTGACGCTGCTCGGCAAGGCGATCGCGGGCATCTATTATGGCAGGCCGGTCGCGCACAGCTATATGACCGGCTGCTCGACCGGCGGGCGCGAGGGGATGCTCGCCTCGCAGCGCTATCCCGAATTGTTCGACGGCATCATCGTCGGCGCCCCGGCGATGCGCACCGGCGATTCCAACCTCGCGCTCGAATATACGACCGTGCTGTTCAACCAGGCGGCGCCCAAGGGCAAGGACGGCAAGCCGATCCTGACCGAGCTGATCAGCGCGGCTGACCGCAAGGCCATTCTGGCTGGCCTGCTCGCCCAATGCGACGCGATCGATGGCCTGAAGGACGGGATGATCGAGGCCGTCGCACAATGCCGGTTCGATCCCAAGCGGCTGCAGTGCAAGCGCGGCAAGCAGGATGGCTGCCTGAGCGCCGGGCAGGTCCATGCGATGATCGAGGGCTTCAAGGGGCCGCGGGACAAGGCGGGCTATGCGATCTATGCGCCGGTACCCTACGACACCGGCATCGTCGCGACGCCGATCGGCTATCTGCCGACGGGGGCGCCCGGCCCGTTCGGCCCGCCGACCCAGGCGACCAGCATCGATCTCGACGCGCGGATCCACGCGCTGCGCGACAATGCCGAGCAGCGGCTGACCGACACCAATTACTGGACCAATCTCAGCACCTATCTCGGCCATGGCGGGAAGATGATCTTCTACCACGGCGCATCGGACTTCTGGTTCTCGGCGTTTGCGACCTGGGACTATTATGAGCGCGCCGCCAAGGAGAATGGCGCGGCGTTCACCGATGCCAGCCGCTTCTACATGGTGCCGGGCATGCTCCATTGTGGGGGCGGGAACAGCTTCGACCAGTTCGACATGCTCACGCCGCTGGTCGACTGGGTGGAGAATGGCAAGGCGCCCGAGGCGATCACCGCCGGGCGGCGGGCGCCGGATCCGGCCGAGCGGCCGCTTTGTCCTTATCCGGCATATGCGGTTTACAAGGGTGGGGATGAGAAGAGTGCGGGGAGCTTTGCGTGTGCAAAAGCGGGGAGTTGATTGGATTGGTGCCTACGCACCTTACCGGTGCGCCCCTACGGTGGGGAGAGTCTATGCGGTGCCGATGCAAGCGAGATTAGGATAGTGTTCCCGAAACTTCAGGAATCTTCGGCCCGAAAGCCGGGTCAATCTGCATGGCAGCCAGCCCCGATTGGTTGACCAAAGACCATAGGCCGCGCGCAGGGGCGGCATTATGGTGCAGTTCACTAAATTCCGGGCGATGTCCGCAATATCTCTCGCTTAAATACAAGGTATTGTCGCTCATGTTGCCAACTCTCACGGGAATGACTCCTTTTGAGAAAAAAATGGCGATTATTCTTATCGGAGCGGCCGCGATCATGACGATGGATGCTATCCGAACCAGACCTTATACCCATCCGCAGTTTATCGCTGATCCTTACATAGCACCGAAGGGGTGTGAGGTCCGAAGCTATGAAGGTCACGACGACATTGCGGAGAGTTGTGCCGACAGGAGGTATCTCTTTACCGGGTGGAGGGAATATGGCCTGCAATATCCTGGAAAAGGCGGCGCTTATTATCGCGTCGGTAAAGACCTTGTTGGGATTAATTGTAATTATGACGAGTGCCACGTGCGCGGTAACGTTGAGCAAAATGTATTTTTAGATGCGAGTGGCCAATCTAAAAGAAATTAAATGACTTGAGAATTCCGGATGCGCCGTGCGAACTATGGGTCACCACCTCCTGCATTACGGTGCCAGCATTACGGCGCCAGTTTACTAAACACATGAATTGAGTTGAGGCAAAGAGGTGGCCTGCCTTGCCCGTCTCGTGATCCCGGACCCTCCATGCCAGTCCCGCAACACGGCGATCATCGTCCTGCTCGTGCCATTGACGCATTCGGTAAACCGTCACCGTCATGCCGCTTTGCCCGTATCCGAGCTGTGCGGTTTACAAGGGTGGGTATGAGAAGAGTGCGGGGAGCTTTGCTTGCGAGAAGGCGCGGAGCTGACTCGGTGCGGGGTGTGCACATTGTGCCGGGCAACAGCATCGCACTGGCACCGGCGGTGTTTGGCTGGCGCTGCAAGGCAAGATTAGTGTAGCGTCCCCTAAACTCCTGAAACCGATCGCCTTCCCGCCTGGTCGGATGAGCCGACATGGAGCATCACATGACGATTGCCATCGCCCTTGCCGCGTTGCTCGCCGTACCCGCCCCGCTACCGGCCGATACGCTGACGACAGAGATCAGCGCGCTCGATGCGAAGGTGTTCGATGCCTATAATCGCTGCGACCTGCCGGTTTTCTCGGGCTATTTCGATCCCAAGGTCGCTTTCTATCACGATACCGGCGGCGCGACGTTCGAGCGCGATGCGATGGTGGACGGGGTCCGCAAATATATCTGCGGCAAGGTGAAGCGCGAGCTGATCCCGTCCAGCTTCCGGGTCTATCCGATCAAGGATTATGGCGCGATCGAGGAAGGCGAGCATCGCTTCTGCGACATCGCGACCGGCCGCTGCGAAGGCATCGCCAAATTCGTCATGGTCTGGACGAAGCAGGACGGCGCGTGGCGTATCACCACTGTCCTCAGCTACGGCCATCGCGCCGCGACGCCGGAGGAGCAGCGAGGGGTTGCCGGTCAATAGCGCGTTGGCCGGGCGCTTCTTCCTGATAGGTTCCTCCTTATGAGCGATGCGGGCGAAGTGGTGGGCTTTGTTGTGGAAGCGGCCGTCGAGGTGCTCGGCGCACTCGGCGACGCCGGTGAGGTCTTCGATTCCCGGCCGAAGCGCAAGACGGGGCGTGGGGCCATCATCACCCTCGCCATTGTCGGGACGGTCGTGATCGGCACGGTGCTTCTGCTGGTTCTTGGTATCGGCTGAGGAGCCCACCCCTCCCGCGAGCGGGAGGGGAAAGAAGGGTGAACCTCACCGCGCGGCGTCCACGGTCGCTCGCACTGACGAAGGTTGATTTGGCGAGGGCAAGATTTTCAAGGCTTGCCGTGACGGGCGGGGCCGTCGACAGGGCCCTTATGACCTCGCAACCGTCCGCGACGCGCCCGAAGGGCGGCATTCTCCTCGGCGTCGGCGCCTATGTGATCTGGGGGCTGCTGCCGCTGTACTTCAAGCTGCTGGGGACGGTGCCGGCCGCGCAGGTGCTTGCGCACCGCATCGTCTGGTCAGTGCTGCTGCTTGCCGCCATCGTCCTGTTTCTGAAGCGGGGCCGGGCAATCCGGGCGGCGGCGCGTGGGCGGACATTGCTGCTGCTGATGGCGAGCGCGTTGCTGATCGCGGTCAACTGGCTGGTCTATATCTGGGCGGTGCAGAACGGCCATGTGATCGAGGCGAGCCTTGGCTATTTCATCAATCCGCTGGTCAATGTCGCGCTCGGCGTGGCGGTGCTCAGGGAGAAGGTGCGGCGGGTGCAATGGGCCGCGGTGGCGATCGCCGGACTTGGCGTCGCGATCATGGCGGCGTCCGGCGGCAGCGCGCTCTGGATCTCGCTGGTGCTTGCGCTCAGCTTCGGCACCTATGGCCTGCTCCGCAAGATCGCGGCGATCGATGCGCTGGGCGGCCTGTTCGTCGAGACGATCCTGCTTGCGCCCTTCGCCTGCGCGGTGCTGGTGCTGGCGACTGCGCAGGGCGACGCGGCGTTCGGCCATGACCGGGGCCTGGACGCGCTGCTGGTGCTGGCCGGGGCGATCACCGCCATCCCGCTGCTGATGTTCGCCGCCGCCGCGCGTCGGATGCCCTATGCGGCGCTCGGCCTGCTGCAATATATCGCGCCGACGCTTCAGTTCGCAGAGGCGGTGCTGCTGTTCGGCGAACCGCTGCACAGGGCGGACGCGCTGGCGTTCGGGCTAATCTGGACTGGCCTCGCAATCTACGCCGCGGACGGCCTTCGCGCGGCGCGGGCGGTGCAGAGTGATGAGGTGCCCGGCGCCGGCAGCGACGGGGGCAGTGACGGGGGCAGTTCAGACCGGATTGGTTCTTGTTCCACCGCCGCTGATTGACTCGCCCAGGGGCGGGCGACATCTTTTTGGCGGTCCTGACGACAGGGCTGGTGCGGGCTCTCCGCCTGGCGCCGGCGCCCTGTTCCGCCGCTGGACTGTCATTCTGTCGGCCTTCATTCTGTTTCATGGGAGAGCGTCCATGTCCGGTTCGTCATCGGCTTCCCTCGTCACGCCCGTCTTCCTTGGCGACGCGACCACCGCCAGTCTGCCCTCGGGCGTATCGACCAGCGGCGTGGGCATCTGTTTCAGCGGCGGTGGTTCGCGGGCCATGTCGGCGGCGATGGGGCAGCTCCAGGCGCTTGAGCAGATGAGCTCGGGCTCGACCAGCCTGCTCGATCAGGTGACGGCGATGTCGACAGTGTCGGGCGGCGGCTGGATCGGCATTCCCTTCACCTATCTGCCCGCGACTATAAGCGACGCCGATTTCCTCGGCACCTATACAGCGCCGGGGTCGCTCACCGAGACGATCCTCGGCACGTCCGGCCCGAACTGGATCGGTGGCCAGATATCGAGCGGCTTCTCGCTTCCCGATCTCGCCACCCAGGCCGTTTATCTGCATCTGAAGAGCGTGCCGTCGTCGATGCTCTGGCAGACGCTGATGGGGATTCATCTGCTCGGCCCCTATGGCCTGTTCCCGGGGGCGCCAGGCAATTATCAGCCGTCGACGCTTTTCTCCGAGGATGCGGCGACCCTGCAAAGCGTCGTGACCGGCCCGAACCCGACGTTGAGCGAGGTGCCCGCCTATCTGGTCGCCCAGGTCTCGGGACAGAACCGCCCTTATCTGCTCAGCATCTGCAGCATGTTCGTCACGCTTCCCGATGGCGGCCCAAACAACAGCGCTGTCCGGCTGCTCGCCCCCGTCCAGTGCACCCCGGTGCTGACCGGCATGCTCCCGACGCCCCAGGGCGCCGTCGATGCGAACAACCAGCCGGTCGGCGGCGGTGCGGTCGCCTCCTTCGCCTTCAACTCGGACTTCGTTTCGCTGTCGGGTTCCACCGCGACGATCACGCAGAGCCTGCAATGGTCGCTGATGGACATCATGGGCACCAGCAGCGCCGCCTTTGCGGCCGCGCTCGAAAGCCAGGTCAAGGACTGGGCGCGCTCGCCCGAGCGCTTCGCCGCGGCGCTCCGCCTCTACAAGGGTTCGGCGGCGGCGAAGCTCGCCAAGGCCGGCCATGATGCGGGCGAGGTGGCCGCCTCGCTCGAAGGCCTTGCCGTCGCTGCCGAGACCGGCGGCGTGGATGCGGTGAAGGGCAGGCTGGGCAGCTTCGCCGTGCTCACCGGCCTTGTCCCGACCTATGATTACTGGTCGCCCGCCTCTCCGCCATCAGGCGCCACCGCGAGCGAGAAGTTCGCTGATGGCGGTTCGCTCGACAATACGGGCGTCACCTCGATGCTGCTCTATCCGGAGGTGACCAGCATCATCGCCTTTGTGAATACCTCGACGGCGATGTCGCAGGACAAGAACGGCACCGTCATCGTCGACAAGGAGGTCGCGGCCTTGTTCGGCTTCCAGGGCTATGACGACAAGACGTTGAGCTATCCGGCGTTCAGCAGCAGCGACACGAGCGACCTGTTCCGCATGAACCAGGTCTTTGCGAGCGACGATTTCGCCGCGTTGCGCGACGGCCTGTGGCAGAGCACGGGCGGCAATGAAGCCAATCCCCCGGTCTTCACGCAGCAGCTCACGACCGTTGCGAACGACTGGTTCGGCATCCCGGCCGGGCGCTCGGTGACGATGCTGTGGATGTATCTCGGCATGGCGCAGACCTGGCGGAACGAGATTCAGGACGGGTGGGTGAAGGCGAACCTCGACGAGGAGATGCTCCTCCATAAATTCCCGCATTACAGCACGCTGAAGACCGAGCTTTCGCCCACCCAGGTCAATTTCCTGGCGAACCTCACCGCCTGGACGATGCTGCAGAACAGCGACGCTGTGACCGCGTTGTTCAGCTGAGCGCGCCGTGCATGGTGGCCCGCGGCGCGAAGGGGTTACGCGCGCGCGGGCCGTGAGTTGAATGTCTTGCAGGCGTGCCCATGGGTAAGTCCCCGCACATCTTTTGCCTTGGTTCCGCGGCGGCACGAAAAGGTTCAGATGGACGTGAGGGTGCCGGCCTCGAACCGTTCGGCGCGCGCAGCGCACGCATTGTCGCCGGCCATGAACCGGGCCGCGTTCGGGCGGAACCAAGCCCTGGAGAGGCGGGGAGGTTGCGCTGAGCATCTGCTCGCCCCTGCGGGCCGATGGCCCGTGATTTTCAAATGGAGAAGCAGATGCGCCGCGCGATGAGTCCAATCCTGATCCCGGCGCTTCTGGTTGCCGCGCTCGGCGCCACGACCGGGGCCGCGCAGACGCCCGACTGGAGCCAGGCGAAGCCGCTCACGATCCAGCTGAGCAGTTTCAAATTCACCCCGGCGAGCGAGGCGCTGCAGCGCGGGACGCCCTATCGGCTCCACCTGGTCAATACATCCTCGGGCGGGCATGATTTCGTCGCGAAGGAGTTTTTCGCCGGGAGCCTTATCGCGCCGGAGGACCGCGCCAAGATCACCCATGGCGGAGTCGATGTCGGTGCCGGCGAGTCAGTCGATGTGCGGCTGATCCCGAACCGGGCAGGCAGCTTCAAACTGCATTGCTCGCATTTCCTGCACAGTTCCTTCGGGATGACCGGTACGATCACGGTACAGTGACGATGCCTCGGCCAGTATGAACCTTTTCGACCGATCGCAGCACTGACGCGTGAAGGGGATCGGGCGCGGGACGGGGGGATGCACGACCGGTCCTGCTCGGCGATCATCGCCGACTGGTGCTAGGACCGGAACATGAGCCGAATCATTCGCCGCCTGGGCGGCCGACATGACGATATGCGGGAGCCCTGGCGTGCTATCCGCCGCGCCGTGCTTGGCGCGATGGGCGCCTTGTGCCTGACAGGGCTCGCGATGCTGCTGCCCGCGCCGATCCATGCCCAGCGCGCTGATCCGGCCGCATCGAGCCGGCGGCAGATTCTCGTTCTGCTGCACCTGCCGCCGCCGCATTACCGGCCGAATGGCGGTTATGGCGGCGACTATGGCAATGATCCGGCGCACGGCGCGCGCCGGCGCCTCGCCGCGCGGATCGCGCATGACCATGGCCTGGCGCTGGTCACCGACTGGCCAATGCCCTTGCTGGGGCTTGATTGCTACGTGATGGCGGTGCCGGACGGCCGCTCGACCGAGGCGGTCGCGGCTTTGGTCTCGAAGGATCCGGGCGTGGACTGGGCCGAGCCGATGCACGTTTATCGGACGCAGGGCTCAGCGCCGGCCGCGCAGGGCGCTGTGCCGGCGCGGGGGGGCGATCCATTGTTCGCTGTGCAGCCCGCCGCCGCGCAATGGCGGCTCGCCGAGCTCCACCAGCTTTTCACGGGCAAGGGCGTCACGGTTGCGGTGATCGATAGCCGGATCGAGGTCAATCATCCCGATCTTGCCGGCCAGATCAGCCTCAACGCGGATTTCGCCACCGGTGGTGCGGCCGGCGGTGAGCTGCATGGTACGGGCGTGGCCGGCGTGATCGCGGCGAAGGCGGCCAATGGCGTGGGTATCGTCGGGGTCGCGCCGCGCGCGCGTCTGATGGCGCTCAGGGCCTGCTGGCAGCTTGTAGCACAGCCTCCCGCCGCCGCGGCGACGGTCTGCGACAGCCTGAGCCTCGCCAAGGCGCTGCATTTCGCGATCGAGCATAATGCCCAGGTGATCAATATGAGCCTCAGCGGCCCGCAGGACCGGCTGCTCGGCAGGCTGATCGAGATCGCGCTTGGCCGCGGCGAGGCAGTGGTCGGTGCGTTCGACCGTGCCGTGCCCGGCGGCGGTTTTCCGGCCTCCTGGCCCGGTGTGATCGCTGTTTCGGATGAGGGGACGAATGCGGCCGGGGTCTATACGGCGCCCGGCCGGGACGTGATGACCACGCAGCCGGGCGGGCATTGGTATCTCGTCAATGGCGGCTCCTATGCGGCGGCGCATGTCAGCGGCCTCGTCGCGCTGCTGCGCGAGAAAAGGCGGGCGGATGGGCCGGTCACATTCGTTTCGGCCCGGGCCGGCGGCGGCGCGATCGATGCCTGCGCGACCTTGCTCGGCCCTTCGATGCGGTGCGACTGCAAGTGCGCACTTGCGGCGGGGCATCGCTGAAATCGCGCAAGAAAAGCGAGGCACGAGCGCGGATATGCTGTACGGAGGAGAGATGCGGCGCCCCCTCAAGCTCTGGTTCTACATCGCCATCGGCGCGGGGCGTATCCTGCTGACCGCCTTCCTGCTGCTGTTCGATCGTGGCGGCAGGAGCCTTTCCGCGCCGCGGGGCGGCGCGCAAAAGCCCGAATGACCCGGTAGCCAGGCCCGCAGCCGATTCCTTTAGGGCTTACAACAGGATTGGCGGCTTTACTTGCCGCTGAGTCTCACTTTTTGGTTGCGCAAATCGATACGAGAGCGCAACATTCTATCCCGGGTGGGGAGACCGCGCATGGAAATGCTCGTGGTCGGCGAACCGGGGCCGGCGGAAGCATCTGAATCCTGCATCATCGAGACGTCGCACGGCGTCAACGACGCCGGTATCGTGCTGCGCCGGGCGCGCGAGGCGGGTGGTTATACGCTGCAGGACGTCGCTGCCGCGACCCGGATTTCCCAGCGCTTCCTCGCCGCCCTCGAGGCCTCCGAATATGCCAGCTTCCGCGCGCCGCTTTATGCGATCGGCTTCGCCAAGACTTTCGCGCGGCACGTCGGTGTTTCCGAAGGCTGGGTTGCGGATGTGGTCCGCGAGCGGATCGCGGGAGAGCTCGTGCTGCCGCCTGTCGAAGCTCCGCCGGAGCGCAGATCGTCCGTCCGTCATCTGCGAATTCGCGAGCGCCGATAGCGTGCGCCGCCGCTGCGTTCGCCACAGGATTGAAGTTCCGTCGTTTTGGGATCAGGTTGTGGTTAGCGCATGATGCGCAATACGCGCGATGTGCGCAAATAGGGGAGAATAAACATGGAATGGATGCTCCTGCCGCTGAAGCGGTATGCCCAGTTCAGCGGCCGCTCGCGTCGCAAGGAATACTGGATGTACATCCTGTTCCTCTGCCTTGTGGCGATCGTGCTCAGCATTATCGAGTCGATTCTGGGGCTGGGCGGACACGCCGTGCTGACGTCGGAAACCAGTTCGTCCGGCGTTTTCTACGGTGCGCTTGTCAATCGAGGCATCCTCTCGAACCTGTTCTTGCTTGCCACCTTCATTCCAAGCCTCGCGGTCGGCGTGCGGCGGCTGCACGATACCAATCGTAGTGGCTGGTGGTACCTGTTGGCCTTCGTGCCCCTCATCGGCAGCATTGTGCTGCTCGTGTGGTTTTGCACCGCGGGCACATCAGGACCGAACGACTATGGCGACGATCCGCTGAGCCACACGCCGGACGAACTCGCCCGGACGTTCGAATAGGTCGGGCGCGCTTGCTCGAATAAAACCAGAATCGTTTCCGTCCGGCATCTTGCCGGGCGGAGACGGCTGGTATAGGCAGCCGCTCGTCGTGCGGGCGTGGTGGAACTGGTAGACGCGCCGGACTCAAAATCCGGTTCCGCAAGGAGTGTCGGTTCGATTCCGACCGCCCGCACCATTTTTCTCGATATCACTCCGACGGAGTTCGCGTTGCGCCGCGGCGAAGCGGTGTCCCGCGCCAGTCCGCGTTTCTGGACCGCCCGGTCGCTACTATATGCAGAACCATGCAATGAGCGAGAGACGTAGCGACGGCTCATGTGGAACGCGTGACGGTGACGGTTTCGGCGGAGCAGGCGGCGATCCTGCATGGGCAAGATATGCCCAAGCGCAATCGCCCACCACCGCCGCTCTGGTTCTAATCCCCCTTGCGCGCTCGTCGGCTCGGCGGCACCTTGGGGTTTCGGGGTCTGGGGCCGTTTCCGTGCTTGGGGATAGGGGCAATGTCGAACATCGCGGGCAAAGCCTATGGCATGAATGTGCTGACGCCGATGCGGCCGTCGCTCACATGGCTGCAGGTCCTCATCTTCATGGTGGCGCGGGCGATGCCGAAGCAGCTGTCCGGGCTGCTCGGGCTGAAGCTCATCCATTTCGCGCGCTGGGTGATCATCCGCCGCAAGCAATGGCCTGACCCGACCCCGGGCGCGCCGCAGGGCCTGCCCGCGCTCAACAACGACTACATGCTGTTCCTGTCGAACTTCAACGGCACCTGGGACCAGTATATCGATGCCTTTGCCGACGGCATTCCGGGCGGGCTCGACCTGTTCTGGTATGCCAGCACCAAATATCCGCACTCGATCCCGATCTCGTCGTTCAAGGCCTATATCGGCACCAACCAGATCCATACGACCTATTATTACAATGCGACGCCGGGCGCGGCGCAGCGCGACATCAAGGCGGCGCTCCGGGTGCGCGAGGCGGTGCTGAGCCTCGCCGAGATCCATGCCGGCGGCGATGTCGAGGCATTCGCGGCGGCATGGCGCACGACCATGGCGAAGCTCGCCAATTCGCTCGCCTCGCCGGGCTATGCGCCAATCGCATCGCTCGCGACGCGCACGGCGGATGCCGCGCGGCGCGACTTCATCAACGCGCTCGCCGCGAAGAAGGGGAGCTGACATGCCCAATCTCGATGGCGGCCATTACTTTCTGACGGTGCTGGCGCCCGTCCGCACCGACTTCATCCAGGACGCGATCCCCGGCCGCTCGCGCTCGCACCGCGCGCAGCTGGCGCAGAAGCTGGCGCTGATGCCGGTCGGCAAGCAGACCGCGGCGTCGCCCGACGATGCCTGGCCTTCGCCTTTCTCGCGCAACACGATCAACCATCTCGCGCGCTTCGTCATCATTGACGGGCCTGCGTTCAACGGCCGCAATTCGGGCGACACGATCGTCAGCCTGATCAAGGGTGTCGATCCGCTGGTGCCGCAGCCGGTCGACCGCTTCGCTCACCCCTATCTCGTGTTCGCCGCCGATCTCGACGCCCAGCATGTCGATGGCGATGCCGCGGTGCGCGCCTATACCGACGCGCTCTGGGCGACGATGCAGGACGATCTGACGATCATCTTCGGCCACTGTGTCGGCTTTGAAGGCATCACCACCGCGGATGGTTTTCATGACTATATCCGGCGCTGCCAGGTCGAGACGACCATGCCGTTCAATGATTATTGGGCGCATGACGAGCTGAAGGCACCGCCGGCGCCGCCGAAAAAGGTGAGCAGGTTCAGCCTCGCCACGCTGGCGCTGAAAGCCGTGGGCTGGGCCGCCGGCGCCTGGGCGATCGCGCTGCTGCTCGACATCATTCTCGCCGGACTGGGCAGGCATGGCCGCGTGCAGCATTGGGCGTCATGGATCGTCGTCCATTTCGGCCTTGGCTTGCTCATCCTGCTGCTGGTCGTCGCGCTCGTGGCGTGGCTCGCCTATCGCCACTTCATGAAAGTGGGGCAGAAACCGTTCCCGACCGCGCCCAACAGCGATCTGCCGTCCATCCTGAAATCGCTGTTCCTGCAGCAGCATCTCACAAAGCTGGCGATCGAGGTCCAGGGCGCGAGCCCGGCCGATCTCCATGCCAGGTTCGGCAGTTTTCTGAAGGCCGCGCGACCCGATGACCTGACGGGGCCGACCCAGGCCGCCGGCGAATGCCATGCACCCGCGCTGGAGACACCGAAATGATCGGGGAAATGACCCGGGGAAAGATCCAGCTCGATCTCGCCGATATCCAGGGCAATATCCACCGTCCCTATGGCCGGTTCGGCTTCCCGTACACGCGGCACCTGTTCTACAATATCCTGCGCCCGGAAGCGGGCCGCGCCTTCATCCAGGGCCTGCGCCCGCGCGTGACGACAGCCCAGCCCTGGGACAGGGACGAGGGCACGGGCGTCGTCATCAAGCCGCAGATAACGCTCAATCTCGGCCTGTCCTATCTCGGCATGCGGGCGCTTAACCTGCCGACCGCGACGCTCCGTCAGCTACCCGACGAGTTTATCGACGGCATGCATTGCCGCTCCGAGATTCTGGGCGATGTCGAAGGCAGTGCGCCGGAACATTGGGACCCGATCTGGCGCGACGAGCGCAAGCAGCGCGACCGTGAGGTGCATCTTTGGGTGTCGCTCAGCATCGGTGCCGATGCGGCGGGCAAGCCCTTGCCGATCCTCGATGACTGGATGACCTGGCTCGATGGGCTGGTGACGGCGTCGAAGGGCGGGGTCTCGCTGCTCGACGGGCATGGCAAGGACGGCAAGAGCAAATGGCAGGATAGCTGCGCGCTGATGGCGCCGATCGGGCCGAATGGCGCGATGGTCGCGACGCCGAAGGAGCATCTCGGCTTTACCGACGGCATCAGCGATCCGGTGTTCCGCGGGCAGTTCGACGCGCAGGCCGAGGCGCTTGCTGCCATCGGCGGGGGCAAGATCGCGCGCGGGGTGTATAACGAGGACACGAGCTGGTCGGCGCTGGAGACCGGCGAGTTCATCCTCGGCCAGGTCGATGAAGGGCAGGAATTCCCGGTCGCGACCCAGCCAGCGGGCTTTGTGCGCAACGGCACGTTCATGGTCTATCGCAAGCTGCGCGAAGATGTCCCCGCCTTCGAAGCCGAGATGAAGCGCCAGGCGGGCCTGTGGAAGCAGGCGACGGGCGAGACCGACGATGTCGCGGCCGATGAGACGGTGCGCGCCAAGATGGTCGGGCGGTGGCGCTCCGGCGTGCCGCTGATCGCCGCGCCGACCTGGGCCGATCACCAGAAGATCATGGAGGAATATAAGGACTGCCTCGAGATCGCGCTGCGCAAGCCGCGCGACAGCAAGGAGGCGCAGCGGCTGGCGGATTACAACAAGCTGCTCACCGGTTTCCGGTACGGCGAGGATCTCGATGGCGGCAAATGCCCGTTCGGCGCGCATATCCGCCGCGCCAATCCGCGCGACATGCTCGATCCGCTGCTGAGCGACACGGTCGGCTCGACCACGCTCACCAACCGCCGCCGCATCATGCGGCGCGGCCTGCCCTATCAGGAGGAGGGCGGCGAGGTCGGCGTGATCTTCATGGCGATCTGCACCAGCATCTTCCGCCAGTTCGAGTTCATCCAGCAGCAATGGATGAGCTATGGGCTCGATTTCGAGGCGGGCAACGATACCTGCCCGCTGATCGGCAACCGGGCGCAATCGAAGAAGCATGTCATCGCCGCGGGTGCCGCGAGCAACGGCACGACCTTCATCGCCGCCGACCTGCCCGAGTTCGTCACGACGCGGGGCGGCGAATATTTCTTCCTGCCCAGCATGAACGCAATCCGGATGCTTGCTATGGGCACCATCGACCCAACCTGATCGAAAGGCGCGTATGAGCACTCAGCCGAAGAGCTTCGCCGATCGGATCATGGCCGGCATCGGCGGGTGGTTGATGGGGCATATGGAGCTGGTGTTCCGCATCGCGCGCAACACCTTCCCGATCCTTGTCGTGACCTTCAAGGGCAAGAGGTTCGCGCTGGTCACCCGCTTCGACGATGTCGCCGAGGTGCTGACTCACCCCAATGTGTTCGACGTGATCTACGCGCCCAAGCTCAACCTGCTGATGGACGGCGGCAACATCTTCCTCGGCATGCGCGACACGCCGGCATCGACACAGGACCGCAGCTCGATGCGTCTCGCCGCGCCGCGCGCCGAAGCGCTCACTCGTATCCGCCCCGAGGTCGAGGCGATGGCCGACGCGGCGATGGCGAAGGCAGCGCCGGCGGGAAGGGTCGATCTCGCCATGGAGCTGACCCAGGACGTGACGACCCGCTTCTTCGGCGGCTATTTCGGCACGCCGGCTGACGACATCACCGCCTTCTCGGATGACGCGCGGCTGCTGTTCCAGTTCATGTTCGCTGACATGGCGAATGATCCGGCGCTCGAGGCCAGGGTGCGCCCGGTCGCGGCGGCGATGCGCGCACGGGTCGAGAAATGCATCGCCGATCGCAAGGGCGATCGTGGCAAGCATGACGATGTGCTCGAGCGCTGCCTGGAGCTTCAGGATATCGGCACGCCGGGCATGGATGACGACGGCATCCGCAACAACATGATCGGCTTCATCGTCGGCGGGCTGCCGCAGCCGCCGATGATCATCCCGCAATTGTTCGATGTGCTGCTCGACCGGCCGACCGAGCTGGCCGGCGCGCAGGCGGCGGCGCGGGCGGATGATGACGATCTGGTTTCGCGCTATGTGTTCGAGGCGCTGCGCTATTATCCGCTGACGCCCGGCCTGTTCCGCGATTGCTCGGCGGATTACGAGATCGCCGGCGGGACGATGCGGTCGCGGATCATTCCCGCGGGCACGCGGGTGATGGCGGCGACGCGCTCAGCGATGTTCGACGGGCGGCGGGTGGCGACTCCCTCCAAGTTCCGCCTCGATCGGCCTGACTTTACTTATATGAATTTCGGCTGGGGCTTTCACCAGTGCTTCGGGCTGTACATAAACCAGCAGATGACCCCTGCGATCTGCAAGGCGGTGCTCAAGCGGCCGGGCCTGCGCCGGGCGGCGGGGCCTGAGGGCAAGCTGCGGCTGGAGGGGATCTTCGCGATGAACCTGACGGTGGAGTTTGACGGGTAATTCATAAGGCCCTCCCCTTCAGGGGAGGGACCGACATACGCGTGTGATCTGAGAGTAGACATTCTGCTTTCGCCCCATTGGCGGCCCTTTGCGAACCTTTGCATCTGATGGAGCTTGCCAAGGCGAGGGAGGAATGGGAGCCTGCGCCTGGAGGCTCCTATGGTTCGTTTGGCACTTCACGCGTTAGCAGCTGCGGTGATCTTTTCCTTCGTACCTGTGATCGGTTCGGCGGCGGCCCAAGCCTCGCGGCGGGCGGGCTTTGAACTACCCGCCATTAAGGGGGGATATCCGGGCAGAGTATTTCAATTTGAACGTGAGCAAGCCAGACTCCTCGCCAGTGAGTTGTTGCCGGTCGTCATGGATGACGTAACTCGCATTTCAGTTCGGGAAGATATCATTCTTCCCCTCGGCGCCTATGCGGGCCTCACCACCGATATCGCGCTCAACGTCGGGGTCGACTATTCAGATTTCATATGTGAAGAGCGTCATGTTTACATTGTCTTCTCGTACAAAGGTCCCGACGTCGATCTCAGAGAGATGCGGCGAATAATTAGAGACGGCGCAATAGAAAATCACACGTTCGGCAGATTGTATTCGAGAAATCGATATTTCGCGATGCCTGAAAAGGCGGTGTCACATGACGCGGCGTTAGCTAAATGCCATTCGCTTGCGGGCGACACGTCAGGCTGGCGTGAAGCGTCGAATTTGTTGGAGTATGTAGTGGACAGGAAGCGAATTTCGGCGCTGATCAATTCTCTCGCCGCGTTGCCAATGTCGCAAATTCATTGTCTGAACTCGGATGGAAAAGCTTGCAATTACGAGCGATCAAAAATCCTTGCGTTAGTCCAGGCGGCGCCGCCCGAGGGCTCTGAATTATTGGTCGTTCCAAATGATGGCGCGATAACCGTATACAAGCACTACGGCTACAATGACGCCGCTCCGATAGACTATACTATAACTCTTCGGGCAGGTGAGGCCGATCGTCCGCTATCATTGGACATCCGCCTCTCTAAAAGCTTTCCTCTTCCTCCGGCTTAGCACTCAAATCAGGGGTCCGCTTTCCGCCAGTTTCGGCCGCAGCCCAAGGTCGCAGGCGCCCCATGGCGGTGAGTCTAACCAGTCTACGTTTCCCAAAGGGGAGGGGCTTGAGATGGCCTAGGCCTCGACCGTCTCCAGCGCCTCGCTCGCCTCCAGCCAGGCCGCTTCCGCAGCCTCGAGCTTCTTCTCGACCTCGCCCCGGCGCTTCATCAGTTCACTCATGCCGAGCGTGCGGAGCACCGGCTCCGCGCTCGACGGATCGAACATCGCCCGGTCGAGCGCGCTTCGCTGGGCGCTGAGCGTCGCGACCAGTTCCTCGGCTTCCTGCGCGCGCTTGCGGATCGCCACATTCTTCTCGCGTGCCTCGGCGGCCGCGCGGCGTTCTTCCTTGCGGTTGGCCTTGGATTTGCTGCCGCCCGCCGCGCCGTCGCTGGAAAGCACGAAGGCGATATAATCCTCCATGCTGCCATTATATTCCTTCGCCGTCCCGGCATCGACCAGCACCAGCCGGTCCGCGGTGAGCTCGATCATGTGCCGGTCATGGCTGACGATCACCACCGCGCCGTCATAGGCGTTGAGCGCCTGCACCAGAGCCTCGCGCGCATCGACGTCCAGATGGTTGGTCGGCTCGTCGAGGATCAGCATGTGCGGCGCGTCGCGCGTGATCAGCGCCAGCGCCAGCCGCGCGCGCTCGCCGCCCGAAAGCTTGCCGACCTTGGTGATCGCCTTGTCGCCCGAAAAGCCGAAGCGGCCGAGCTGAGCGCGGACGGCGCCGGGTGTCTTGCCCTTCATCATCCGGGTCATATGCTCGAGCGGCGTGTCGTTGGTGTCGAGCTCCTCCACCTGATATTGGGTGAAATAGCCGACGCGCATCTTGCCTGAGGCGGTCATCTCGCCGTCCATCGGCGTGAGCTGCGCGGCGAGCAGCCGGGCGAGCGTGGTCTTGCCGTTGCCGTTGCGACCGAGCAGCGCGATCCGGTCGTCGGGATCGAGGCGCAGGTTCAGCCGCTGCAGGATCGGCTTGCCTTCGGTATAGCCGACGCTTGCGAGATCGAGCGTGACCAGCGGGGGGCGGAGTTCCTCGGGGCTCGGGAAGTCGAACGATAGGCTCGGATCCTCGGCCATCGCCGCGATCGGCTGCATCTTGGCCAGCATCTTCTGGCGCGACTGGGCCTGTTTCGCGGTCGAGGCGCGGGCGCTGTTGCGGGCGATATAGTCCTCCAGCTTGGCGCGCTGGGCATCCTGTGACGCCTTGGCGGCAGCGAGCTGCGCGGCACGCTCGGCGCGCTGACGCTCGAAGCTGTCATAGCCGCCCGTGTACATCGTCGTCTTGCCGCCCTCGAGATGGAGGATGGTGTCGACGACATTGTTGAGCAGGTCGCGCTCATGGCTGATCACGACCATCATCGCCGGATAGGCCTTGAGGAAATTTTCCAGCCAGAGCGTCGCTTCGAGATCGAGATGGTTCGAAGGCTCGTCGAGCAGCAGCAGGTCGGGCTCGGAAAACAGGAGCGCTGCGAGGGCGACGCGCATCTTCCAGCCGCCCGAATAGCTGTCGAGCGGGCGGCCCTGCATCTCCTCGTCGAAACCCAGCCCGACCAGGATGCGCGCCGCACGCGCCTCGGCGGTATAGGCGTCGATCGCGATCAGCCGGTCGTGAAGCTCGCCGACCCGGTCGGGATCATGACAGGTTTCCGCCTCGGCAAGCAGGGCGGCGCGTTCGGTATCAGCGGCGAGCACCGTCTCGATCGGGGTTGAGTTGCCGCTCGGCGCTTCCTGCTTGAGATAGCCGATGCGGGTCTTGCGCGGCATCTCGATCTCGCCGTCATCAGGGTCGAGCTGGCCGATCATGACCTTCATCAGCGTCGACTTGCCGGCACCATTGCGGCCGATCAGCCCGACACGGCTGCGCGCCGGGAGCGTCGCACTCGCGCGGTCGAGGATCGTACGCCCGCCGAGGCGCACCGTGATACCGTTGATATTCAGCATGGCGGCGCGCTTATCATGCAGTGCAGCAAATCCCAAGAGGCGATGACGGGGATTCGGGATCGCCGTCACGCAGCATGTGCCTCGATTCAAACTTATGCGCGGTCATGTCAGCACTCCGAGAATGAAGAACCGCATAAAAGCCGATTTCGCACTGCTGTTGAATCGAGCCACCCTGTTCGGCGATCGCCGCTCCCTGTTAGTTCCAACAGACCTCCCTGTTATCTCCAACAGGTCTCCCTGTTATCGAATAACAGGGAGAATGGCATTCAGGCCACTGATAAATAAGGAGGAAATCTCCAACAGATCGACCCAAAAACCGCCCGAAAAGTTTTTTTCTCCCTGTTATCGCCCGAATAACAGGGAGGAACAGGGAGAAACGGCGCCTTAACAGGGAGGCGGTCCGCCATCCACATACTGCCTGGCCCTTTGGCGATATTGTCCATCCCGGTCGCGGCAAGGCCCCAGGAGCCGAATCAGGTCCGATGTATTCCGAACTCTACTGGATCAGCGACCGGATGCCCGGCAAGCTCGCGCTCATGGCCCGGCCGCGCGCGGGCGACTGGCTCGAGGATGAGATCGGACATTGGCGGGCATCGGGTATTGATGCCGTCGTCAGCCTGCTCGAGACGGAAGAGGTGAGCGACCTCGGCCTGCAACGCGAGCGCGCGCTTTGCGGGCAGCATGGCATCGACTTCCTGCCCTTCCCGATCGCTGACCGGGGCGTCCCGGCCTCGATGCGGGAGACGAAGGCGCTTGCGGAGGCGCTCCTTGAGCGGATCACCAAGGGTCAGGGTGTCGCGGTCCATTGCCGCGCCGGTATTGGCCGCTCGTCGATCATCGCTGGTTCGGTGCTGGTGCTGCACGGGATGGCTGCCAATGAGGCGCTGGCGGCGATCGCCACAGCCCGCCGCACGCCGGTTCCGGATACGGATGCGCAGCGGGATTGGCTGGAGGGTTTCGAGGCTATGGTTGCCGGCGGCTGATCACGCAGAGAAGCGGGATCGCGCACTTCATTCCCTCTCCCAGCGGGAGAGGGAGGGGCCCATCGCGCAGCGATGGGAGGGTGAGGGTGACAGAAATTTCCCAACTCACCCTCACCCTTCCGTCGCTTCGCTCCTCCCTCCCTCTCCCGCTGGGAGAGGGAATTTAGGTTCGTGGCAGCGTGATCGTCGCGTCCAGCCCGCCGCCCGCGCGGTTCGCCAAAGTCACGTCGCCCCCCGCATTGCGCACGATCGCGCGTGCCAGCGCCAGGCCGAGGCCGATGCCGCCGGTCTCCTTGTTGCGCGATGTCTCGAGCCTCGTGAAGGCCTCGAACACATTGCCGAGCTGCTCGGGCGGAATGCCCGGGCCCTGATCTGCGACCACAATCGACACCGCATGCGCATCAGCCACGATCCGCACCTCGGCGGATTTGCCATATTTGATCGCGTTCTCGATCAGGTTGCGCACCGCGCGGCGCATCAGCGAGGGGCGCAGCCGCATTTTCAGGCGCTCGGCTTCCTCGAAGGTCACGTCATTGTCGAGATCGCGGAAATCCTCGACCACGGCGTCGACCAGCGCGGCGAGATCGACCTCCGTCAATGGCTCGCTCGGGCGGCCGAGCCGGGCGAGCGAGAGAATGTCGTCGAGCGTGTGGTTCATCTCGTCGATCGTCTCCGCCATCCTGGCGCGATCAGTCTCGTCCTCGACCGATTCGATGCGGACGCGCAGCGCGGCGAGCGGGGTGCGCAGATCATGGCCAATCGCGCCGAGCATCCGGTCCTTCTCGTCGAGCATCGCCGTTACGCGGAGGCGAAGCGCGTTGAACGCTGCGATCACGTCGCGCAGATCCTGCGGGCCGCGCTCCTCGACCGGCACATCCACCTCGCCGGGAACGAAATCGCGCGCGGCTACCGCGAGGCTGCGCAGCGGTTGCGACAGGCGCCGCCCGATCCACAGCACGGGGAGCAGGACGATGCCGTAGAGGATCAATGTCTGCGAGAGGAGCCGCCAGATCAGATAGGCTTCGGCGCGGGGCCAGGGCGCGCTCAGCACCAGCCAGCCATGGCCGGGCTGCTCGACCGCGATGATGAGTTCGCCGCCCATGCGCACGGCACGGTCGGCAGCGGCCGGGTTCCACCGCCTCAGGCGCGGATCGCCGCGATGGAGATCGCGAACCTCGGTCTCGATCTTGCCCACCTTCAGCCCCGCTTCGGCCAGTTCGGTGCGGAGCCCCTGCTCGACATCCTGGCGATGCTCGCCCGCCGGGTTGACCGGAGAGACGTCCGCCTGGTGCAGCCGCCCGCGATTGCGCTCGATCGGATGGCCGGCATTGGCACGTTCGATCGCATCGACGATCCGCGCCACCGCCGGGCCGGTCGCCGTTTCATAGCGGGCGGCGCGGCGATCCTGGAGGAGCATGGCGAAATTGATCGCCTGCGCCACGAACAGCGCGATCGCGATCAGCAGCGCCATCTGCCCGGAAAAGTTGCGCGGCCAGAGCCGGAGGCGACTCACGGGCGGGAATTCACAGGCGCGTGACTTCTGCGGCGAGCGTGTAGCCGCCGCCCCATACAGTCTTGATCAGTTCGGGAGTCTTGGGATCGCTTTCGATCTTGCGGCGCAGGCGGCTGACCTGGTTGTCGATCGCGCGGTCGAAGGCGGCGGCTTCGCGGCCCTGGGTCAGATCGAGCAGCTGATCGCGGGTGAGGACCTGGCGTGGGCGCGTCACCAGGGCGTGGAGAAGATTATATTCGCCGGTCGAGAGCGGCACCGAGACGCCTTCGCGATCGACCAGGGCGCGTTCGCCCGATTTGAGCACCCAGCCGGCAAAGGCGAAAGAGCCGCTGTCCGGCGCGTGCTGGCGGGCACCGCCGGCCGCGGCGCGGCGCAGGATGACCTTGACGCGGGTCGCCAGTTCGCGCGGCGAAAAGGGCTTCACGACATAGTCGTCGGCGCCCATTTCGAGCCCGACGATCCGGTCGGTTTCCTCGCTGCGCGCGGTGAGCAGAATGACCGGGGTTTCGCTGGTCTCGCGGATATGGCGGCACAGGCTGAGGCCATCTTCGCCCGGCATCATGATGTCGAGGATGACGAGATCGATCGCATAGGCGGTGAGGCGAGTCCGCGCCGCTTCGGCATCGCCGGTCTGGGTGACGCGGAAACCCTGTTTGGTCAGATATTGCGCGAGCGGCTCGCGAATCGAGCGCTCGTCATCGACCAGCAGCAGGTGCGGTGTTTCTCCCATGGGTTCGGCGTTTAGCATGTCTGCTCGCTTTGAAAATGCCGGGCGGGCGAGGGGGAGCGCCCGCCCGGCGGCCGGGCCGGGGGAATGCGGCCCGGTATGCCGTCACTGCTCAGGCGGAGGCGGCGCGGGCGGAGCCTCGCCGCCCATGTGCATCTTGCCCATGCGCGCCTTCATCTTCGCGCGGGCCGCGTCCATTTCGACCTGATCGATGAAACCGTCGCCATTGGTGTCGAGCCGGTCGAAATGCTTGTCGGCATCGGCGCGCATCTCGTCGCGGCTGATCTTGCCATCATGGTTGGTATCGAGCCGCTCGAGCCTGCCGGCACCGTGATGGCCATGATGACCACCCATCGGGCCGCCTTCGGCACCTGGGGGAGGAGGCGGTGGAGGCGGCATCATCGCGCCGCCAGCCTCGCCGCCGGCACCGCGCCGCCTGCCCATGCCGCCGCCTTCGCGCATGCGCTCCATCATCGCTTTCATCTCGTCGCCCGAGATCTGCCCGTCGCCATTGGCATCGAGCCGGGCAAAGCGGTCAGCGGACTGCGCCATGAACTCGGCGCGCGTGATCTTGCCGTCATGATCGGCGTCGGCCGCCATCAGGCCGCGCCCGCCCCTGGTGCCCATTTCGTCGGCGGTGATGACACCATCGCCATTCTTGTCCATCCGGGCGAACCGCGCCTCGGCCTGAGCCGTGAATTCGGCGCGTGAGATCGAGCCGTCGCCATTGGTGTCAGCGCGCATCATCATGCCGCCGCCACGGCCCTGGGGGGCATCCTGGCCCGCAATCGCCGCGCCGCCGAGCATCGTGCCGGCAAGGGCTGCGGCCAAAAATAATGTCTTCATGTTTCGTCCTCTGCTGGATGTCGTGCACCGGCAGCCTTGGCCGGTGCTATTGCTGGCTTGTTACTGGCGCGGGGCCGGCATTTCGTCGGCGGTGATGTCGCCGTCGCTATTTGCGTCCATCCTGGCGAAGCGTGCCGCCGCCATCGCGGTGAACTCGGCATGCGAGACCTTGCCGTCATGGTCCGTGTCGGCCGCCATCACGCCGCCGCCCGGGCCGCGGCCGGCCATGTCGGCCACTTCGTCCGCGGTGATCGCGCCATCGCCATTCTTGTCCATCCGGGCAAAGCGCTGCTCGGACATCGCGGTATATTCAGCGCGAGAGATCTTGCCGTCGCCATTGGTGTCGGCACGCATCATCATGCCGGCGCCACGGCCGCCGGGCGCGGCCTGATCGGTTGGGGCGGCCTGGCCGGCAAGTGCCACTCCGCCGGTCATCGTGCCCGCGAAAGCCGCGGCGAGAAACAAGGCCCTCATGCTGAATCCTTTGTCTGTTGGCCGCGGATCGTCCCGGCATCAGGGCTTGTCGCCTGCAACTGTCTCGCGGCTATGTCAGTGGCGCGGAAAAGTGTCGCAATTTGTCGCAACCCCTCCCCGGCTCGGAGCACTGCTTTTCCCTCTCCCAGCGGGAGAGGGAAGGGCCCCATCGCGTAGCGATGGGAAGGGTGAGGGTGACCAGCATGAGCGTCTCGCCCTCAACCTCACCCCGCGCTGCTGTGCAGCTTGCCCAGTGCGCTCCAGCTTTCGGGTCGATCATGCTCCCAGCATGATCTGCGGGATGCCGGGGGCATCCCGCACCCGAAAGCTGAAGCGCACTCCTGAAAAGGAGAGGGGAAGAAGGTCAGGCGAAGATCGCGACGCTTTGCATGCCCTGGGCGATGGGCTGGCCGTCAGCGTTCCAGATCATCATCGACTGGCTCGAACTGCCATTTTTCGCATAGTCCGATGTCGCCGACAGCAGCCACCAGCCATCGCGTGTGACGGGTGCCTGGGTGAAGAGATTGACGATCCAGGTTAGCGAACTGATCGGCACAAACCGGTTGCCGAGCAGCTTGAACGCAGCGGGAGGCAGGGCGTCAGCGACGGCGAGGACATGGACCATCGGGTCGAGGCCCTCACAGGCGCGCAATCGCGCCCAGCGCAGCCATTCGGCCTCGCCTTTGGCGTCTTCCTTCAGGTCGAGGAAGTTGAAGTTGCCGGTGAAGAACTCGTCCGGCCCGGTATAGACTTTGGTGTCGGGCGCGGGCGGGCGGTGATGGCTTTCCAGCCGCCCGTCGAGATCGATCTGCGAGACCTGGTCCGACATGAAGACGAAGGTCGCGCGAAAGCCGAGGCCGGCGTCCGACACGATATCGGACTGGATGAAGGCCGCGTTGCGGCCGCGGCGCAATCTGGTCGCGCTGACCGAGACTTCGCCCGAGAGCGGGCCGATGAAGGATATCTGAGCCGAGCGGAGCGGCGGCAGATCCGGCTCCAGGCGCTGCGCTGCGTGGAGCGCGAGCGCGCTGGAAAGGCCGCCATAGCTGGTGCGGCCCTGGAGCCAGGTCTCCGGGATCACGGCGCGGAATCCGCCATCGGCCGGCGTCGCGCCGGCGAGGATCTCGGCGATCGGGGTCATAGCCCCGTCTTCGTCAGCCGGTCACGGAGTTCGCGCTTCAGCACCTTGCCGATCGCGCTGCGTGGCAGTTCGTCGATGGCGTGGAGAGCCGCGAGGCGCTGGGTCTTGCCGAGCCGCGCGTTGGCCCAGGCGAGGATATCGGTCACGCTCGCATCGATGCCGGTGCGCGGCACGTAAAAGCCGACCGGCGTCTCACCCCAGCTGGCCGAGGGCATGCCGATCACGCTGCAATCGGCAACCGCGGGGTGTTGCGCGAGTACGGCCTCCAGATCGGTCGGATAGATATTGAAGCCGCCCGAGATGATCAGGTCCTTCTTCCGATCGAGCAGGGTGAGGAAGCCATCCTCATCGAAGCGGCCGACATCGCCGTGGCGGATGTACCGTCGCCCTTCGGCATCGAACCATTCAGCGGCCGACGTCGCGTCGCCACGGCCGTGATAGCCAGTCATCATCGCCGGGCTGCGGCCGACGACCTCGCCCATTTCGCCCTGGGGAACCTCGTTGCCGTCATCGTCGATCAGGCGAATGTCATGGCCTTCGACCGGCTGGCCGACGGTGTGGAGCTTGTCGGGATGCTGGTTGGCGACGAGCAGGCAGGTGCCGCCGCCCTCGGTCAGGCCATAATATTCGACCAGCAGCCCGGGCCAGCGGGCAACGACGTCGGCCTTGAGCGCGGCGGAGAAGGGCGCGCTGGTGCAGGTCTTGAAGCGAAAGCTGGTGAGATCGAAGCTGTCGAAATCGGGCAGCGCCATGATCCGCTGATATTGCACGGGCACGAGCATCGTATGGGTCGCGCGCCTAGCCTGGGCGAGTTCGAGAAAGGCGCGGGCGTCGAACTTCTTCATCAGCACCGCGGTGCCACCCCAGGCCAGCGTCGGCAGGAAGCTGACGAGCGTTGTGTTCGAATAGAGCGGGGTCGCGATCATCGTCACCGCTTCGCCAAAGTCAGCGCCCGCATTGCGGCTGATATGCGCCCAGCGCATTGCGTGGCTCTGGACGATGCCTTTGGGCGTGCCGGTGGTGCCCGAGGAGTAGATAATATTGAAACCGTCTTCCGGCGCGATGGCGACGGCGTCCGGCTTTCCATCTTCCCGGTCGAGCCAGGCGTCGAATGCCTCGCTGTCGAGCCTGATACGGGGCGCGGCGATCTTCTGGCCGGCCAATGCCCGCTCGGCATCGTTGTCGACGAACAGGATCGGCGCGGCGCAATCGGCGATCATCGCGGCCAGGGCCTCGGGGGTCGACGACGGCGCGAGCGGTGCCGCGATGCAACCGGCCCGCAATGCGCCGAGAAAGACGGCCGCATATTCGATCGATGGACCCGCGACGATCGCGACCGCCTGGCCAGGGCGGACGCCATAGCGCTGGAGCGCGGCGGCGACGCGATCCATCAGCCGGTCGAGACGCCTGTAATCGATCGCGCTGCCTGCAGCGATCAGGGCGGCCTTGCCACCTCGCTCGACCGCATGAGCGCGGATCAGATCAGGTAGCGTTGCGAAATCGCTCGCGAGCATATCGGCAGAGGTCATCTTCGCGAGCTAGGCCAGGCTCGCGAGAAATGCCATACGCGATCTTCGAAAAAGGGGAGGCATAACCGATGCTGTTGTATAATGCGGACAATCCCGCGCCGAATCCGCGCCGCGTACGCATCTATCTGGCCGAAAAGGGCCTGAGCGTTCCCAGTGAAACACTCTCGATCGTGGCGGGCGAACACAAGGGAGAGGCGTTTCTCGCGGTCAATCCACTCGGCCAGCTTCCGGCTTTGATGCTCGATGACGGCAGCGTGCTGACCGAGAGCCTGTCGATCTGCCGGCTGTTCGAAGCGATGCATCCCGAGCCGCCGATGTTCGGGGTGGGGCCGCGCGGCATCGCCGAGGTGGATATGTGGCAGCGCCGTGCCGAACTTCGGCTGATGGTGCCACTGGGCATGGTCTGGGCGCATACCCACCCTTTCACAGCGCGAGTCGTGAAACCGCAATATACGGCATTTGGCGAGAGCCAGCGACCACGGGTCGTCGCGGCGATGGGTGAGTTCGACCGGGCGCTCGAGGGACGGGAGTTCCTTGACGGGAAAGGATATTCGATGGCCGATATCGTGCTGCTGACGATCGTCGATTTCGCCGGGTTCGTGGGGATTCCGATCCCGGAGGAGATGGCGGGGCTGCGCGCCTGGCATGATCGGGTTTCCGCACGGCCGAGCGCGAAAGCATGAGCGGGGGCGTGGGTGGGAGCATGGAAGGCGCGGTTGCGATCGTCACCGGCGGCGGCACCGGGATCGGCGCCTCGGTGGTGCGGCGGCTCGCGGCGCGTGGGGTGCGCTGCGTGATCAACTATGCGAGCAGCCGCGCCGAGGCTGAAGCGCTTGCCGGGGAGGTCGAGGGGGCGATCGCGGTGCAGGCCGACATTGTCGAGGATAGTGAATGCCGCAAGCTCGCCGCCGCTGCGACCGACGCCTTCGGGCAGATCGACTTCCTCGTGAACAATGCGGGGCGGACGAAATTCGCCAATCACGAGTCGCTCGACGCGCTCGATGCCGAGGATTTCGTCCATCTCTACCGGCTCAACACCATTGCGCCTTTCCAGATGATCCGGGCCTGTACGCCGGCTTTGCGCGCCGGGCCGATGGGCGCGGTCGTCAATGTCGCGTCGGTCGCTGGCATCTGGGGGCATGGCTCGTCGGTTGCCTATGCCGCCTCAAAGGGCGCGCTGATCACCATGACGAAGAGCCTCGCCCGCGCGCTCGCGCCGGAGATCAGGGTGAACGCGGTCGCGCCGGGTTATGTCGGCACCGGCTGGTTCGAGAAGAGGCTCGGCGCTGACGGGTTCGCTGCCCTCAACGCCCGGATCGCGGCTGGCGTGCCGATGGGTATGGCGGCCGGGCCGGACGATATCGCCGGGCCGATCGTGATGCTGCTCGATCCTGACAGCCGGGTGATCACCGGCGAGACGATGGTGCTCGATGCGGGCGCGCATCTCGATATCGGCTTCGCGCGCCGGCCAGGGCGCGAACTGTAGAGCAATGCTCCGCTAGGCAGCCGGCTCGGCGGTTCGCGGCACCCGGTCAAGCACTTTCCAGACGATGATGCCGAGCGCGGTGAAGGCGAAGATCGCGGCGAGGAGGAAGGCCGCGCCCGGGAAGCCGCGATCGACTCCTGCCGCGAGGGTCTGGGTCAGCAGCCAGGGGCTGAGGATCGCCGCGACGCTGTTCATGCTGCCGATCCCGCCTTGCAGCGCACCCTGGCGCGTCGAATCGACCATTCGCGAGAGCAGCCCGTTGGTGGCGGGGAAGACCAGGCCCGACATCGCGCTGATCAGGAACAGCGCATAGGCCTGCCAGCTCTGCGTGATGAAAGCATAAGCGAGGAACGCAGTGCCGCCGCTCGCCAGACCAATCACCAGCGCCCGCCGCTCGCCGATCCGGGCGATGATCCGGCCGGTGAGGCCGCCTTGCACAGCTGCCATCACCAGGCCGACAAAGGTGAGCGACCAGCCGATCTCGCGCGCGCTCCAGCCGAATCGGGCGGTCGCCCAGAAGGCCCATGTCGCCGGGTAGATCATGTGCGCCAACTGCCAGATAAAGGCGGCAATCAGGAGCGGCGCTGCATTGCCTGCTTCGAACAGCGGGCGGAAAGCGCCGATGAAATGGGCGTCGCGCAGGTGGAAGGGACGGCGGTTCTCGGGCGCGAGGGTTTCAGGCATCGCCAGTGCCATCACCGCGGCATTGCAGAGCGCGAGCAATGCAGCGGCGATGAAGGGTGCGCGCGGGCCGAGATCGGCGATCTGCCCGCCAAGCGCGGGGCCGATCACGAAGCCGATCCCGAACGCGGCGCCGACATAGCCGAACACGCCGCTGCGCTTTTCAGGCGGCGTTACATCGGCCAGCACCGAGCTTGCCGGGCCATAGACCGCCCCCGCGGCGCCCGCGATCGCACGGCCGAGGAACAGCCAGGCAAGCGTCGGCGCGAAGGCCATCAGGGCATAATCCACGCCGAACGACAGCATCGAGGCGATCAGCACCGGCCGCCGGCCGAAACGATCGCTGAGATTGCCGAGGATCGGCCCGGCGACGAACTGAGTGAGCGAGAAGATGACCAGCAGATAGCCGGCGAAGCGCGTGGCGTGCTCGAGATCGATATGGCCGAGCCTGGTGATCAGCTTGGGAAAGACCGGCATGATGATGCCGAAGCCGATCGTGTCGATCAACACGGCGGCGAGCGCGATCGGCACGGCTCGGTGTTCGAACTTCATGGCTAACCCCCCGGGGATGTGCGTTTTACGTACCGCCTCGCGGCCGGCTTGTCCCGCCCCTTTGCTTGGGCTCCGATCTGTGGCATCCATTCTCCATACCCGAAATTCAGATTCGTTTCCTGTAGGAGAGCAGATATGGCGACCGCTGAACTGGACCGCGCCGCTGACAGCCTCGACGCGTTCCGTAGCGAGACGCGCGCCTGGCTCGCGGCGCATTTTCCGCCAGCGCTGAAGGGCAAAGAAAACCCGATGGCGACCGTCGAGGGCCCGACCACGCCGTCCGCCGACGAAGCCGCCTGGATCAAGGCGTTCGGCGAGAAGGGCTGGGGCGTCCCGACCTGGCCGGCGCAATATGGCGGCGGCGGGCTCGACCGCGCGCAGGCGCGGGTGCTTGGTGAGGAAATGGCGCGGATCGGGGCGTGGAATCCGATCGGCGGCATGGGCGTGATGATGTTCGGCCCGACCCTGCTCGAATATGGCAGCGAGGCGCAGAAGCGGGAGCATATTCCGGCGATCGCGAAAGGCGAGGTGCGCTGGTGCCAGGGCTATTCCGAGCCCGGCGCCGGCTCCGATCTCGCCTCGCTCCAGATGTTCGCCGAGGATAAGGGCGACCATTATCTCGTCAACGGCCAGAAGACCTGGACCTCGGGCGGGCAATGGGCCGACAAATGCTTCGCGCTGGTCCGCACCGACAAGTCCAAAAAACATGAGGGCATCAGCTTCCTGCTGATCGACATGACCTCGCCGGGCGTCGAGGTGAAGCCGATCAAGATGATCTCGGGCGCCTCGCCCTTTTGCGAGACCTTCTTCACCGATGTGAAGGTGCCCAAGGAAAATCTGGTCGGCCGCGAAGGCGAGGGCTGGACGATCGGCAAGCGGCTGCTCCAGCATGAGCGACAGAATCTGTCGGGCGGCGGCTCGCTCAGCCGGCTGTTCGGTGGCGCGTCGATCGGGGCGCTCGCCAAGCAGTATCGCGGAACGGACGAACAGGGCCGGGTGGACGATGCTGATCTGCGGATGCGGATTGTGCGCCACGAGATGGACAGCCGCGCCTTCGCGCTGACGCTGCGCCGCGCCGCGCTCGAGGCGAAATCGAACCAGGGGCCGTCCGCGGCGACCTCGATCATGAAGAATGTCGGCGCGCGCATCACTCAGGACCGGGCTGAGCTCTCGATCGAGATCATGGGCATGAACGGCGTCGGCTGGGAAGGCGAAGGCTTCAGCGAAGCCGAGCTGACCCAGACCCGCACCTGGCTCTGGGGCAAGGCGGTGTCGATCTATGGCGGTTCGAGCGAAATCCAGAACAATGTGATCGCCAAGCGGATTCTGGGGATGCTTGACCACCAATAGAACCCGTCACCCCGGACTTGTTCCGGGGTCCACTCCGCGGCGAGGTGTGACGCGGGAGGCTCCAGCGTATCCCAAGTGGATGAGTGGATGCCGGAACAAGCCCGGCATGACGAAGGGAATGTAAGGACTGAACAATGGCCGTACTCAACGACGAACAGACAATGCTCCGCGACATGGCGCGCGAATGGGCCGACAATGAGTCTCCCGTCGCCGCCTTCCGCAGGATGCGCGATGCGGCGCCGGCCGAGGGCTATGACCCCGCCGTCTGGAACGAGATCGGACAAATGGGCTGGGGCGGGATCGTCATCCCGGAAATCTATGGCGGCTCCGAATTCGGCTATCTCTCGCTGGGGTTGGTGCTCGAGCAGCTCGGCCGCAATCTCGTGGCCTCGCCCCTGGCATCGACTGCCACGGCTGCGACCGCGATCGTGCTCGGCGGATCGGAAAAGGCAAAGATCGACTGGCTGCCGAGGATCGCCGCGGGCGAGGTCGTGGCGACGCTCGCGATCGACGAGGGGCCCGTCCACAACCCTGCCAGGGTGGCGACCAGCGTCGTCGGTGGCAAACTCACCGGCACCAAGGAATTCGTTGCCGAGGGCGACAGCGCGGTGCTGTTCGTCGTCTCGGCGGCGGATGGGCTCTATCTTGTTTCGGGCGATACCGGGGTCTCGCGTTCACCGCGCCATATGGCGGATTCGCGCAGCCACGCGCAGGTCCGTTTCGACGGTGCCGATGCGGAGAAGCTCGGCGGGACCGAGCTTGCCGGGGCGGTGATCGACCGCGCCACCGCCGCGCTTTGCGCCGAGATGCTGGGTATGGCGGAACAGGCCTTCGCCACCACCAATGATTATCTCAAGACCCGCGTCCAGTTCGGCCAGCCGCTCTCGACCTTTCAGGCGCTTCAGCACCGCATGGCGAAGATGTTCACTGAGCTCGAACTGATGCGATCGGCGGTCGAGGGTGCGCTCGAGGCGATCGACGCGAACCGTTCGGACGTCGACCAGGCGGTGAGCCTTGCCAAGGCGCTCGCCGGTGACACGCTCCATCTCGTCAGCCGCGAGATGATCCAGCTCCATGGCGGCATCGGCATGACTGACGAGCATGATGCCGGCTTCTATATCAAGCGCGCGCAGATCCTCGAGACGATGTGGGGCAATGCAGCATATCACCGCGAACGCTTCGCCCGCCTCAACGACTATTGATCCCGCCTCCCGCGCACCAAATGGGCGTCGTCCAACTGGGCGGCGCCTGTCTTGCGTTGCGCATAGTCGAGCCTCCGAAACCCGGTTTCGAATACGGGTTCTGGCCGATCCGGTTGTAATGATAGGCACATTTTCGCAACAGTTGGAAATGGGTATTGTTTTGCAACGTCTCTTTGGCTTGACGTGGCGTCAATCTCTCTATCAATTCGAGTTTAGGGTACGGAATCGATAAGCGTTTCGACCAACGGGAGAGTATGATGCTCAATAGGCAGTATCTGTGCGCCTGTGCGCTGCCTGCACTAGCGCTCGGCATGGCGACACCTTCATTCGCCCAGGCTACGGGCACCCAGGCCGCGGGCGCTCCTGCCCAGGCGGCCGACGAAACCAACCCGGCGGACGACATCGTCATCACGGCCCAGGGCCGTTCGCAGCTGCTGGCGGACGTACCGCTGGCGGTTTCCGCGGTCACGGCCGATACGCTGCAGAATTCGGGCGCCAACGACATCCGCCAGCTCAACCAGGTCGCGCCGTCGCTGCTCGTGTCCTCCACCGGCAACGAGGCGAACGGCTCGGCCCGGCTGCGCGGCATCGGTACGGTCGGCGACAATCCCGGCCTGGAAAGCTCGGTCGCGGTGTTCATCGATGGCGTCTATCGCTCGCGCTCGGGCGTCGGCCTCAATGAACTTGGCGATATCGACCGGGTCGAGGTGCTGCGCGGGCCGCAAGGCACATTGTTCGGCCGCAATGCCTCAGCCGGCATCATCAGTATCTACAGCAAGCAGCCCGAATTCCGCTTCGGCGCGGGTGCAGAGCTGACCTATGGCAATTATAATTACTGGCGCGGCAGCGCGAACCTCAATGTGCCGCTGAGCGAATCAGTCGCGGCGCGGATCGACGGCGTCTATGTGAAGCGCGACGGCTTCTACAAGGATGTCACCAATGGCGGCACGATCAACGATCGCAACCGCTTTTTCCTGCGCGGCCAGATCCTGTTCCAGCCGAGCAGCGATCTCTCGGTCCGGCTGATCGCTGATTATACCCACCGCGACGAAGCGTGCTGCGCCGCCGCCTATATCGATCAGACGGTCGCCCCGGCCAATGCGAACCTGTTGACCACCGCGAATGCGATCATTCCCGTGCTCACGCGGCTCGGCCAGCCGGTGGCGGCCTTCAGCGATCCCTTTTCGCGCAATCTCTATGTCACGCCCGGCCGTTCCTATGCCGGCAAGACGCAGGATTGGGGCGGATCGGCGCAGATCGATTATAATCTCGGCGCGGCAAAGCTCACCTCGATCACAGCCTATCGGGAATATTATAACTATCAGGGGTCGGACACGGACTACAGCTTCGTCGACATCCTTTACCGTGCGCCCGGGCCCAATGCCGGACGCCGCGGATTCAAGACCTTCTCGCAGGAAATCCGCTTCCAGGGCGAGGCACTGGGCGGCAAGCTCGATTGGCTCGTCGGCGGCTATTTCGCCAATGAAGATCTCGGCGTCGCCGACAATCTGAAGTTCGGCTCCCAATATGGCCGCTTCGCCGCCTGCCGCATCATCAATGGCGGCGGTCTGGCCTTCTCGTTCGATCCGACCTCGAGCGGTTGTATCAAGCCGGCGCTGCGGCCGACGGTGTCGGGGGCGTTCGGTGCCGCCGGCCCGGCGATCCTGGCCGCGTTCGATCGGCTCGATACCGTCAACAATGTCGGCGATACGGCCTCTTTCTATAACCAGAACAGCAAGAATTTCGCTTTCTTCACGCACAACATCTTCGAGATCACCGATGGCCTGAAGGCGACGATCGGCCTTCGCTATACGCATGAGACGAAGACGCTGAACGCCACCTTCGGCAACAACAACACCGCGTGCCCGGCGCAACAGGCGGCGCTGTCGCCATTCCTCACCAATGCCGGCCTCGCCGCGGTGGCGGGCGGCCTGATCAGCCTCACCTGCCAGGGCAATTCGACCGCCGAGCTCAACGGCGTCTCGATCAACGACAAGCGCAGCGAGAGCCAGCTCACCGGCACCGGCATTCTGTCCTACAAGGTCACGCCGAACCTGCTGATCTATGGCAGCTACTCGCGCGGCTACAAGGCTGGCGGCTTCAACCTCGATCGGTCCGCGCTGAAAAGCCCGATCGGCAGCTTCGCCGCGGCCGGCGGCGCCCAGGCGCTGGTAAAGGCGCTGGAGTTCGATCCGGAAATCAACAACGCGTTTGAAATCGGGGCGAAATATTCAACCCATGGCTTCAACCTGAGCGTCGCGGTTTTCCACCAGGCCTTCCGCAACTTCCAGCTCAATACCTTCAACGGCAGCGTCTTCCTCGTGCAGAACATCAACAGCTGCAAGACGGATCTGGCCGGTGCCGACCGCGATCTCAGCGCCGCCACCGGCACCTGCACGGCGGGCAACATAAAGGCCGGCGTGATCTCGCAGGGCGTCGAGCTGGAGGCATCGATGTCGCCGATCCGCGATCTGCATGTCAGCGCTGGCCTCACCTATGCCAACACCAAATACCGCAACAATCTGATCGGCAATGAGCGCGGCGCCGCGCTCGACCCGGCCCTGCGGCTGCTGCCCGGTGACAATCTGTCGAACGCGCCCGAGATCACGGCGACATCCTCGGTCGCCTGGACGCCGAAGCTTGGCGGCAGCGGGCTTTCCGCGCTGTTCTATGTCGATGGCCGCCTGACCGGCGATTACAACTCCGGCTCCGATCTGTTCCCGCAAAAGGAACAGGATGGCTATTTCCTGATGAACGCCCGTGTCGGCCTGCGCGGCAAGGATGAGCGCTGGGCGATCGAGCTCTGGGCGCAGAATGTGACGAACACGCAATATACCCAGGTCGCGTTCAGCTCGCCCTTCCAGGCAGGTACGACCACGCTCGGGTCGGCCGGCTTCCCCGCCGCGATGTACCCCGGTGCCACCCAGATCTTCTCGGCCTTCCTCGCCGAACCGAGAACCTATGGCGTAACGTTGCGCGGCAAGTTTTGACCGACAAAAGACCCTGGCCGGCAGCGCCGGCCGGGGCTGGCCCGTTGTGCAAAGGCAGACGCGTAGCGGGATAGAGGGGGCGTGACGCGACCGGCGTCACGCCCTATCTCCTGTCGATGGCTAAATCCAAAAACCCGCCCGGCCTTCCCACGCGCCAGCAGATCGTCGATTTCATCACCTCGTCGGATATGCCGGCGGGGAAGCGCGAGATCGCGCGCGCGTTCGGCCTGACCGCGCAGGAGAAGATCGCGCTCAAGGCCTTGCTCAAGGACATGGCCGATGAGGGGCTGATCGACAGCGCGCCGGGCCGCGCCCTCCATCTGATGGGCGGGCTGCCCAAGGTGACGGTGCTGCGCGTCGCCGATGTCGGTGATGACGGCACGGTCTGGGCAGTGCCCGAGCGGTGGGACGCCGACACACCCGCACCGCGCCTCCGGGTGCGCGAGCGCAAGCGCGGCGCGCTGGGCGTGGGCGACCGGGTGCTGGCGCGGACCGAGGAAGCCGGCAATGGCTGGATCGCGCATCCGATGAAGCAGCTCGCGCGCGGCGAGGAGCTGGTGCTCGGCGTACTCCATCAGGAAGGCGGCAAGCTCTGGCTCCAGGGCGTCGAGAAAAAGGAACGGCGCGATTTCATGGTCTCGGACGCCGGCGATGCGGGGCCCGGCGATCTCGTGCTGGCCGAAAAGGCCGGCCGCCCGCCGCGCATCACGGTGCGGGTGACGGAACGTCTCGGCGACCCGTTCGCGCCGCGCAGCTTCTCGCTGATCGCCATCCACAAGCTCGGCATCCCGGATGTGTTCGCGCCCGAGACGCTCGAGGAAGCGGTACGGATGGCGAAGACGCCTTTGGGTGAGGGGCGTGAGGATCTGCGCCATTTGCCGATCGTCGCGATCGATCCGGCCGATGCGCGCGACCATGACGATGCGGTCTGGGCCGCGCCCGATGACGATCCGGCCAATGCGGGCGGCTGGAAGGCGATCGTCGCGATTGCCGATGTGAGCTTCTATGTCCGGCCTGCTTCCGCGCTCGACAAGGATGCGCGGCGGCGTGGGAACAGCGTCTATTTTCCGGATCGCGTCGTGCCGATGCTGCCGGAGGAATTGTCGGCTGACATGTGCTCGCTGAAACAGGGCGTCGATCGTGCGGCGCTGGCGTGCCATCTGCGGATATCGAAGTCGGGTGAGTTGAAGAGCTGGCGCTTCACACGTGCAGTGGTGCGGATTGCGGCCAACATCGCCTATGAAGATGCGCAGGAGATGATCGACTCTTCTTCTTCTTCTTCTTCTTCTTCTTCTTCCCCCCTCCCGCTTGCGGGAGGGGCCGGGGGTGGGCTCGCGCTCTCCTCAAGTGATCCGTTGGAGGAAGCCGGGAGCCCGCCCCCAACCCCTCCCGCAAGAAGGGAAGGGGGAGACATCCTCGCCGCCCTCCTCCCCCTCTGGGCCTGCTGGCGCGCGCTGTACAAGGCGCGTGAAAAACGCGGGCCCCTCGATCTCGATCTCCCCGAGCGCCGCGTCGTGCTCGACGAGAAGGGCCGCATCCTCTCGGTCGCACCGCGCGAGCGGCTCGACGCGCACAAACTGATCGAGGATTACATGATCGCGGCCAATGTCGCGGCCGCCAAGGCCCTGGAGGCGAAGAAGGCGCCGGTCATGTACCGGGTGCACGAGCCGCCGAGCCGCGAGAAGCTGGTCGCGCTCAAGGATTATCTCAAGACCTTCGGTGTCGAGTTCGCGCTCGGCCAGGTCGTGCGGCCGGCGACCTTCAACCATATCCTCGACAAGGTCGGCGACGTGGATTTCCGTCCGCAGATCATGGAGCAGGTGCTGCGGACCCAGACCCAGGCCTATTATGCGCCGGAAAATCACGGGCATTTCGGGCTGGCGCTGGGCAGCTATGGGCACTTCACCTCGCCGATCCGGCGCTATGCCGATCTCATCGTCCACCGCTCGCTGGTCAGTGCGTATCAGCTCGGTCCGGGCGGGCTCACCGAGGGCGAGGCAGCGTCGATGGAGAAGATCGGCGAGAGCATCTCGATGCTCGAGCGCCGCGCGATGGAGGCCGAGCGCGACACGATCGATCGCTATGTCGCCGCCTTCCTCGCCGAGCGGGTCGGGCAGGTGGTCGACGCGCGGATCACCGGGGTGACGAACTTCGGCTTCTTCGCGACTGTCGAAGGCATCGGCGGCGACGGGCTGATGCCGGTCCGGGATATCGGCGGCGAATATTTCAAGTTCGACGAGGTCGGGCGCCGGCTGGTCGGCGAGGATAGCGGCACGGTGTTTTCGAGTGGCCAGAAGCTGCAGTTGCGGCTGGCGGAGGCCAATCCGGTGTCGGGCGCGCTGCGCTTCGAGATGATCGACGGCAAGGCCGGGCGGCCCGAGCGCGACATCCGGCCGGGGCGGGTGATCAAGCGGCGCGGGCGGCCGGCCAATATCCGCCATCAGGGGAGGAAGCGGTGAGCCAGCCCGGAAGTTATCTTCCGGCTGCCGCCCGGCGCGTACGCGGGCCGGTCGCCGTGTATTTCCTCGCACGGCATGCGCTGTCGGCGGAGGATGCGATCCCCTATATGCCAAAGACCCGATATGAGCGCTGGTGGTTCGATCGCTTTCGCAGGCATGGCTCGCTGCGGGAGGTTCGGCCGGGCAGCTTCTATTTCGATCTGATCGCCTATCATCACGATGCCGAAGCGCTCCGGCGGCGTGCCGTTGCGATCGCGCTGCCTGCCTCGCTGGCGATCGCCGGCATCGCGATGCTCTTCTATCGCCTCTGATCCCGTGGCATGATCGCCGCAGCAGGGAGACGAAAATATGGGCGGAGCAACGGCAGCCGTGGCGGCGGCGATGGCGCGGGCGCGGCGTCGCGTGATCTCGCATTTCATGTCGCGGAACGCAGTGTCGCCTGAAAAGGCGGTGAGCTTTTCCCCCGAACGGCGGATGGAGCAGCGGTTCTTCGATCGGCTGTGCGATAAAGGGGTGATCGTGCCAGCCGCGAGGGGAACCTGGTATCTCGATGCGCCGAAGTTCGATGCGTATCAGCAGAACCGGCGAAAACGGATGGGTATGGTGCTTGCCGGGCTGGCGACCGCGCTGGCAGCGGGCGTAGGGATCGGGTTGCTGGGCTGATTCCCCTCAATTCCTCCCAAAGCAGAGCTCGGGGAGGAACAAGATTACCCCGCCCGAAACGTCAGTCCCGCCTTTGCCGTCAGCCGCTTGATCAGCGTTGCGCCCATCAGCGCGCCGGGCGTCCAGATGCCGCCATCTCCCCTCACGTCCTGCACCAGGCAGAGCGCGGTTTCAGCGATCATCTTGCTGGTCGATCCGTAACCGGGGTCGCGATCTCCCGTCACGACCGCATCGACGCGCTTGCCCTCGGGCGCCTCGCCGATGAAGAGAATGTCGTAATAGCCATTGTCGCGGTCCTCCTTCGACGGGCCTTCGCCGGGCTTGGGGGCCTTGTCGCTGGAGAGCGGATTGATCTTCGCGATCGCCTCGGCCGCTGCCTTGCCGATATCGCCGAGCCCGGCGACCATCATCTCGTCATAGACGAAATCGGCGCCATAAGCCTCGCCCAGCAGGAAATTAGTGCGATGGACATTCTTGGTGTTGATCGGCGCCATGATGAAGGGCGCGACCCATGCCTCGATCGACCGGTCATATTCGGGGAGCAGGCCGAGCGGCTGGCCCGGACCGTGAAAGCCCGGGGTAAGCGAAAAGGGGTTGGTGAGAAGGCCCAGGATCGACGGGTCGCGCGCGGCGGCGGCAAGCGTCGCCTTCAGGCTCGCCGCGGTGCCGCCGGAAAAGCCGCCCTGCATTTTCCGCACCCGGCACTTCACGCGCGGCATGGGCTTGCCATATTTCGCTTTCGCCGCGTCCTGCAGCGCGAGCACGCCGAGATCGAACGGGATCGAATCGAAGCCGCAAGAGAAGACGATCCGTGCTCCTGTGCGCCTGGCCGTCTCGTGATGCGCGTCGATCATGTGGCGCATCCAGGCTGGCTCGCCGCACAGGTCGACATAGGCGGTACCGGTTTCGGCGCAGGCGGCGACGAGGTCGCTGCCGTAAAGCTGGTAGGGGCCGACCGTTGTGATCAGGACTTCGGTCCGCTCGCACAGCGCCTTCAGCGTTGCGGGGTCATCCGAATTGGCGACGAGCAGCACCGTGTCGGCGGGCGCGCCGATCTCGTCGCGGACCTCCTGCAGCTTGGTGAGCGAGCGGCCTGCCATCGCCCAGCGCGGCGCGTCGGCGCCCGGATAGGCCTGGATCAGATACTCCGCGACAAGGCGGCCGGTGAAGCCGGTCGCGCCGTAAACGATGATGTCGAAGTCGCGCATGATGTCTTCCCTCCGTCACCCAGGGGTTCGCGCCCTGGGCTCGCCCTTCCGCGGGCGATGACGGAGTGTGCGGCACGACGGATGCCCGGACAAGCCCGGCGCGACGAACTATTGGATAGCGGCTCGGTAACGGGAACCCTGCCGAAGCGTCACGCCATCACAGGATCGGGCGCAAAGGATTCCAGCTGCGCATTGATTGCCCGCTCGAAGGCGGGGCGCGCGATGCATCGATCGCGATAGGCGACGAGGTTGGGGAACTCCGCCATCAGCGGCTCGTCCGAAACCTCGCGCAACACCGTAGCCATGAGGATATCGGCCGCGCTGAAACTGCCCTCGAGATAGTCTTTCTCGCCAAGCCAGCCTGACAGTGCGGCCAAGCGACCACGCAAATTGTCGATCACCTGCGGCCGGCGCAGCCTGCCCCATTCGGCATCCTTGTTGAAGGTGTCGATATTGACCAGATCGAACACGAACGGCTCAACGCTGTTGAGCGCCGCCGTCACCCAGGTGACCACCCGCCACCGGCCAGCGGAATCGGCGGGCATCAGCGTTTCGGAACGCTCCGCGATGCACAGGACCATCGCGCCGCTCTCGAACATCTGCACCTCATTGTCGCGATAGGCCGGCACCTGGCCGAAGGGCTGCTCGCGCCGATAGGCCTCGCCTTTGGCGGTTTCGAAATCGAGCAGCCGCTGGCGGTAGCTGATGCCAGCCTCCTCGCATGCCCAGCGCGGCCGCAGGTCCCGCACGAATCCGCGCGCGAAGTCTGGCACCCAGGCAAAGCCGGTGATCTCGATATCGGCATTGGGATCGATCGGCATGGGACACTCTCCGTTATCAATGCTTGACTTATAGGTTGATATCAACATAAATGGCTCATGTCAAAATCGGGCCCTGTCTCGCCGGAGCAGACGCATTTCGTGCGGGACCATTGCCTGTGTCTCGCCAGCCAGAGGGTAGCGCGCGCGCTGTCGCGCCGGTTTGACGAAAGTTTTCGCGCCCTGGGCCTTACGAGTGGCCAGTTCTCGCTCCTGAACGCGCTCAATCGGCCGGCGCCGCCGTCGATCGGTTCAGTCGCTGATCTGCTGGTGATGGACCGCACCAGCCTCACCGCCAACCTCAAGCCGCTGCAGCGGGACGGCCTAGTCCGCATCGAACCGGATCCGTCGGATCGGCGGGTCAGGCGACTGGTCCTCACCGAGGCGGGAAAGCAGGCGCTGACGCGTGCTATGCCGATCTGGACTGACGTTCATGGCGAGATAGACGGCGCCCTGGCATCCGGCGGCGCCAGTGGCGATACGCTCCGCGCCGGTCTCGCCGCGCTCCTCTGAAAACCGACTGGCCCTGTCGGAAAGAATCGGCGGCTACGCCGCTTCGCTGAACTGCAGGCTGGCCAGCCGCGCGTAAAGGCCGCTCTGTCCGATCAGGCTCGCATGCGTGCCGCTCTCGACGATCCGGCCGTCGCTCATCACGATGATCCGCTTGGCGGCGCGGACGGTTGCGAGGCGGTGCGCGATGACGAGGGTGGTGCGATCCTGCATCAGCCGTTCGAGCGCCTCCTGCACCAGCCTTTCGCTTTCGGCGTCAAGCGCGCTGGTCGCCTCATCGAGCAGCAGGATCGGCGCATCGCGCAGCAGGGCGCGGGCGATCGCGACGCGCTGGCGCTGGCCGCCCGACAGGCGGGCGCCGCCCTCGCCCATGAAGGTGTCGAGGCCCTGAGGCAGCTTGCGCAGGAATTCAGCGGCATTGGCTGCCTCGGCGGCCGCCCAGAGCTCGTCGTCGCTCGCCTCCCATCTGCCATAGCGCAGATTGTCGCGTGCCGAGGCGCCGAAGATCACCGTTTCCTGCGGCACCATCGCGATATGGCGGCGGATCTCGTGCGGGTCGGCCTCAGGCAACGGCACGCCGTCGAGCAACATGCGGCCGCTATCCGGATCGTAGAAGCGCTGGATCAGCTGGAATAGCGTCGTCTTGCCCGCGCCCGACGGGCCGACCACCGCGACGGTCTCCCCCGGGCGCACCGAGAGCGAGAAATCGTCGAGCGCGGAGACTTCGGGCCGGGTCGGATAGCGGAAAGTGACATGATCGAACTCGATCGCGCCGAGCGCCGGCACGGGCAGGGTGACCGGATGGGCCGGGGCGCGGATTTCAGGCACTTCGGAAAGCAGTTCCGACAGCCGGCCCGCCGCGCCAGCGCCGCGCAGCAGATCGCCATAAACCTCGGTCAGGCTTCCGAACGCGCCTGCGACCAGTCCGCCGGTCAGCACGAATGCAGCGATCGACCCGCCGCTGATGCGGCCGGCGGCGACGTCGATCGCGCCCTCCCAGAGCACCAGGGTGATCGATCCGAAGATCAGGCCGATGACCATTGCCGTCATGAAGGCGCGGAGCGCGATCCGCCTTTTGGCGGCAGCGAAGGTTGCATCGACGGCGGCGCTGAAACGGGCGGCTTCACGCTCTTCTTGGCCGAATGCCTGGACGATCTTCATCGCGCCCAAGGTCTCAGTCGCGATCGACCCGACATCGGCGATCCGGTCCTGCGAGGTGCGCGAGAAATTGCGTACGCGGCGGCCAAGGATCACGATCGGCATGATGATGACTGGAATGCCGAGCATCAACATGCCCGTGAGCTTGGGCGAGATGGTGAAGAGGAAGATCAGCCCGCCGACGCCGGTGAAGCTGTTGCGGAGCGCGACCGAGACGGTGGTGCCGACCACCTGCTCAATCAGGCCCGTGTCCGACGTCAGGCGGGAGGCGATTTCCGAGGGGCGATTCTCCTCGAAGTAGCGCGGGGCGAGGGTGAGCAGGTGGCGTTGCACCGAGGCGCGGATATCAGCGACGACTCGCTCGCCGAGCCAGGACACATAATAGAAGCGCACCGCCGTCGCGAAAGCCAGGACGACGACGATCATCAGCAGATAATGGAAGGACGAAGCGACGTCACCATTCGCGCCGGGCCCGAAACCCCGGTCGATCACGCGCTTGAAGCCATACGGAATCGCGACCGTGGCGGCCGAGGTGACGAATAGCGCGGTCAGCGCCGTGGCGATCTGGCGCGGATAGCGGGAGGCGTGACGCCAGACCATCCGCAAATGGCCGAGATTGCGCCCGGCAGCCGGGGTGATGGGTGACGCGGATGCGGGATCGGCCATGCGCAGCGCCTAGCAGTATGGGAACCGTCCCTCAACGGGGCACGAGTGTGATTGCTTATGCTGCAACCCACTCCTATGGCTTGCGTTGTCACGAGTGTTTTCCAATATTGGGTATTCAATGCTGTACGACGCCTATGAGTTGCAGAAATCGATGCTGGCAGGCGCCAGCGCCATGGCCAATTTCGGGGCCGGGATGCTCCAGAATCCGGCCAATCCCTTTGCCTATTTCGGCGGCGGATCGATTGTCAGCTCGGCGCTCGAAGTCTTTGCTCATGCGGCGGCGCCGCGGGGCAAGCCCGCTTTCGGGCTCGATCACACCCTTATCGACGGCAAGCAGGTCGATGTCTCCGAGGAGATCGTGCTGCGCAAGCCGTTCGGCCAGCTGAAGCGCTTCGTCCGCGAGGGCGTGAGCGGCGGGCCGAAGCTGCTGATCGTGGCGCCGATGTCGGGCCATTATGCGACCCTGCTCCGCGGTACGGTCGAGCGGATGCTCCCGGTCGCTGATGTCTACATCACGGATTGGCGCGATGCGAAGCTGGTGCCGCTCTCCGAGGGCAGCTTCGATCTCGACGATTATATCGATTATATCATCGAGTTCATGGAGGCGATCGGCGCCAATGAGGGGGAGGGCGGCGCGCATATGCTCGCGGTCTGCCAGCCGTCAGTGCCCTGCTACGCCGCCGCCTGCCTGATGAGCGCCGACAAGAATCCGTGCCGGCCGAAGACGCTGACGATGATGGGCGGCCCGATCGACACGCGCGAGGCGCCGACCGCGGTCAACACGCTGGCGACCGAGCGCCCGCACAGCTGGTTCGCGCAGAATGTCATCGCGACGATCCCGGCGACCTATCCTGGCGCCGGCCGCAAGGTCTATCCCGGTTTCCTGCAGCTGAGCGGGTTCATGACGATGAACCTCGGCAGCCACATGATGTCGCATTATGAGATGTTCAAACATCTGGTGCAGGGCGATGACGACAGCGCCAACCTGACCAAGGATTTCTACGAGGAATATCGCTCGGTCTGCGACATGACCGCTGAATTCTACCTGCAGACGATCGACGTGGTGTTCCAGTCGCACGCGCTGCCGATGGGCACGATGACGCATCGCGGCCGGCCGGTCGATCCGGCGGCGATCACTGACATCGCGATCCTCGCGATCGAAGGCGAACGCGACGATATTTCCGGCCTCGGCCAGACCAAGGCGGCGTTGAAAATCGCGACCAGCCTGCCGGCGGCGAAAAAGAAATATCTGATGGCCAAGGGCGCTGGCCATTACGGGATCTTCAACGGCAGCAAATGGCGCAACACCATCGCGCCCGTGCTCGAAGCATGGATGGCGGCGAACGCCTGACGTTCGCCGCGCCGCTCATGGGGGGCGCTATCCGCCCCCGCACGGCTCAGCCTGATCCGATTTAGAGCGAATGCAGCGCCGCTGCGGCCCCGAGCAACTCCAGGTCCGATCGGTTGACGATCGAAACCGGCACGTCGCCGAGCTGCCGACGGAATGCGTCCTTGGCCTCGAGCCGATGGCGGAAGCGGGCGTCGCTGAGTTGCACCTGCAACGCGCGCGTGATCGGGCCAGTCAGATAGACGCCTTCCCACGCCCCGTAGGCAAGCACGATATCGCCGATGAACGCGCCGAGATAGCCCGCGAACATGCGCACAGCCGCGGTCGCGGCTGCGTCTCTGCCCGACGAGCGCGTCACGTCTTCAGGCGTTGCCGCCGTCTTCCCGCCCTCAGCCAGGGCTCCATAGGCTGCGACAAGCCCGCCTGCGCTGAGCAAGGTTTCAGCGCTCGCCGCGCCCTTGGCGCGAACATAGGCGGCGAATTTTTCCTCGTCGGCGCCGCTCGGCGAAAAGCTCATATGGCCCGCCTCGGTCTGAACCGGCACGAGCCGTCCGTCTGGGCTCGTAACCAGGGCGGCGACGCCGAGGCCGGTGCCGACGCTGATGACCACATAATTGCCGCCGGGCTGAACCAGCTTGGTCGGGATCGCGCCGACCGGCGTGAAGGCGCTCTGCTGAAGCGTCGTGAGCGCAAGCGCGGTCGCCGCGCACTCGTTGAGCGCGCGCGGGCGGATGCGGAGCACCGCTTCGACGCCGGAGAGTGAGATATACCAGCGGCTGCCGGTGAGGTTGATCAGGTCACCCCGCGCCGCGCCGGCGACCGCGAGGACGCTCGAGATCGTCGCGTCGCGAAGCCCGACCTCATCCAGATAGGCCAGCAACGCGCTTGTGAAGGTAGCGTGCTCGGCGGTGTGGTAACTCCGCACCTCGCGTGGCGTTATGCCGCCTGGTCCGCCGGTTACTGCGAAACGCACCGATTGGCGGCCAATATCGGCTACCAGCCCAACCTCGTCAGTTTTCATTCTATCCCCTCTCGCACCCCCCGGGGATGGGGGGTCGATCCTGCGATCGCTATCATATGCTTTAACCATTACCTAGAAGCTAATGACGGCGCGCTGGTCGCGAGCGATAGGAAGAACCCGAGCCAGAAATTCAAACCTGTTCAAGCGGATAAAAAATCACGGCTTGCGAAACCGATTCGACGAATTCTTACAGGTAAAAGGAGATTCACGAAAAACAGGTCCGGCAGACGATTGAATAGTGGCGCCCGCTGACGGGTGCGCCGGGTGCGCGATGCGGGAATATCCTCACCATCGCAGGTCGCACCCGGCACAGCCCATCAATGTCGCGTCACAGGACCTCGAACAGCCCGGCCGCGCCCATGCCGCCGCCGATGCACATCGTCACGACGACATATTTCGCACCACGACGCTTGCCCTCGATCAGCGCATGGCCGGTCGCGCGGGCGCCGGTCATGCCGTAGGGATGGCCGATCGAGATCGCGCCGCCGCTGACGTTCAGCAACTCGTTCGGAATGCCGAGCTTGTCGCGGCAATAGAGCACCTGCACCGCGAACGCCTCGTTCAGCTCCCACAGGCCGATATCGTCCATCTTCAGGTTGTAGCGCTGCAGCAGCTTGGGGATCGCGACGACGGGGCCGATGCCCATCTCGTCGGGTTCGGTGCCGCCGACTGCCATGCCGACATAACGGCCAAGCGGCTGGAGGCCGCGCTTCTCCGCGAGCTTCTCTTCCATGAGCACGCTGGACGAGGAGCCGTCCGAAAGCTGGCTCGCATTGCCCGCGGTGATCGTCATGCCCGGCCCCATCACCGGCTGGAGCGACTTCAGCCCCTCGAGCGTCGTGTCGGCGCGGTTGCCCTCGTCCTTGGCGAGAGTCACTTCCTTGTAGGTGACCTCCTTGGTCTCCTTGTTGACGATCGCCATCGTCGCGGTGACCGGCACGATCTCCTTGTCGTAATAGCCGGCTGCCTGGGCGGCGGCGGTGCGCTGCTGCGACTGGAGCGCATATTCATCCATCGCGTCGCGGCTGATATTGTAGCGCTTGGCGACGACCTCGGCGGTGCCGAGCATCGGCATATAGATGTCCTTGTGCATCGCCACGAGCTCGGGATCGGGCGCGACGTTCATCTTGGGTGTCTGCACCAGGCTGATGCTCTCGACGCCGCCGCCGATGGTGATGTCCATATTGTCGGTGATGATCTGCTTGGCGGCGGTTGCGATCGCCATCAGGCCGGACGAGCATTGCCGGTCGATCGACATGCCGGCGACGCTCACCGGAAGGCCGGCGCGCAGCAGCGAGGTGCGCGCGATATTGCCGGCCTGATGGCCCTGCTGCAGCGCGCAGCCGAACACAACATCATCGACCTCGGCGGGATCGATCCCGGCACGCTCGACCGCGGCCCGGATCGAATGGCTGGCAAGGGTGGGCGAGGGCAGGTTGTTGAACGTGCCCCGATAAGCGCGGCCAATCGGAGTGCGGGCGGTGGAAACGATGACGGCGGAACGCATGGTCGGGGTCCTTCTTCTTAAGCCCCTCCCCTTCAGGGGAGGGGTTGGGGGTGGGGGAGTCGGATGGGGCCAACGTCAGATTAAATTGCGCAGGTCAGGCCCCACCCCAACCCCTCCCCTGAAGGGGAGGGGCTTTTTGGTATTCAAACGAAAATCTGGCTGATCCATTCGGCGATCATCGCCGGCTTTTCCTCGCCTTCGATCTCGACGGTGAACTCATTGGTCTGCTGCCATTGGCCGGGCCGCTTCTCGGCGAATTCGATCAGCTTGAAACGGCCGCGCACGCGCTTGCCCGAGCGGACCGGCTGGAGGAAGCGGACCTTGTTGCCCCCGTAATTGACGGCCATTTTCACGCCCTGGATCTGCGGCGCATCCGCCACCTTCGCGGCGAGCGCCGGCATCAGCGAAAGCGTGAGGAAACCATGGGCGATGGTGCAGCCGAACGGCGTCAGCTTCGCCATTTCGGGGTTCACATGGATGAACTGATGATCGCCGGTCGCATCAGCGAACTTGTCGATTATCTCCTGGCTCACCTCGATCCAGTCCGAGACGGTTTCGGTGCCGATGCGGCCAGCCATTTCCTGAACGGTGATCGTCGCCACATCATTCCCCTTGACCGTTTCATGTCTGCGCTGGCGCAAATGGCACCGGGGCGCCGTCTCGGCAAGCCTCAGCTGACCCTAAACCGGAAGATGACCGTTGACGTAGCGTCCATGGCACGCAAATCCAGGGTTGCCACTCACCTTCCGTCCGGACCCGACCTTCTAAAGCGTCGCTTTGCCCGCATACTACGGCCCGAGTCGGCGGCGCCGCAACTCTCCCTCTGGACAGCCGGTGAAAAAGGGTGGGAATTTTCCCTCGCTTGACGAGCACGGGATTTAAGGGCCTGTTCGCGTCAGACGATTCGACGTCTAACCGGGGGGTTAAGCCATGAGGATGATGATTTCGGCCAGCGTCATGGCGCTCGGGCTGGCACTGGCGGCTCCCGCCGGCGCGCAGAACGATAGCGCACCGGCGGGGCAGAAAATCCCTCCGGAACTCCTCCAGTTCGCAAAGAGCCTGCACAAACAGACCGGGGATGTCGCGATTCCCCAGGCGCATGCGACTCTGCATCTCGGCGACCGCTATTATTTCCTGCCTGCCGACGAAGCCAAAACCGTGCTGACCAAGGTGTGGGGCAACCCGCCCGACGACAGCGTGCTCGGCATCGTCTTCGAGAAGAACGCGACGATCTTCGACCAGGTCTGGGGCGCGGTGGTCACCTATGAAGACACCGGCTATGTCCCTGACAAGGATGCAAAAAGTCAGGACTATAACAGCGTTCTGGAGAATATGCGCAGCGGGGAGGCGGACACCAACGCGTCGCGCCAGAAAGATGGCTACCCGACGATCCACCTTGTCGGGTGGGCGCAGCAACCATCCTATGACGCTGCCTCGCACGCGCTGATCTGGGCGCGAGACCTGCAATTCTCCGATTCCAAGGTGGATACGCTCAACTATGATGTCAGGCTGCTCGGCCGCAAGGGCGTGCTGAGCCTCAACATGCTGTCCGACATGAACCATCTGGCGGACGTGCGCGCCGCGGCGGCCGATTTCGGCAAGGCGGCCTCGTTCGAGCCCGGCTCGACCTATGCGGATTATGACAAGTCGGTCGACAAGACCGCCGAATATGGCCTTGCCGGACTGGTCGCGGCAGGGGCGGGGATCGTCGTCGCCAAGAAGCTCGGGCTTCTCGCGGTCCTGCTCGGCCTCAAGAAATTCATCATTATCGGCATTGCCGCGATCGGGGCGGCGGTGCGGCGCTGGTACGGGAAGATCTTCCGGCGCAACCGCGATGATCTGGAGGGCGGCGAGGGCACGATGTAATCGCCCGCGCAGGCATTGCCTCGGCCGGGCTCACCCCGCCGCCGGCACCGGCGCGATGGCGCGAGTCAGCGATCCGCGTCCTCATCGACGGCGGATCTGTCGGCCGATGGCTTGAGCTCAGCCGATGTCGCGGGGTCATCCGCGACCGGCTCCGCGTTCAGCCCATATTCCGGCGCCTCCGGATAGGGCCGGATCATGCCGCCGCGCGGTGCAGCGGTGAAGGCGGTCTGGGTCGGATAAGCAAGGTCGATCCCTTCGGCGTTGAGCCGCTTGATGATGCCGAGACCAATAGCATGGCGCGCATCGAAGAAATCCTGGAACGCCGCGGTCGGCGAATCGAATTCGACGTCGAAATCATAGCTGGAAGCGCTGAAGCCGATGAAACCGGCGCGGACGAATTTCCTGCCACAGCCCTCGATAACCTCTCGCAGCATGTCGGGCAGGCGTTCCATCTTCTCCACCGGCGTCCATTGCGCGAGCGCGAGGGTGAACTGGACCCGCCGATAGTCGCGCTGCGAGTTGTTGAGGATTTCCTTGTCGAGCAGCAGCCGGTTGGCGATGATCCGCTCTTCGCCGGTGGCGGCGCGGATGCGGGTCGATTTCAGCCCGATCGCCTCGACGGTTCCCGACGACTTGTCATAGGTGATCGCATCGCCGCGCCGGAACGGCTTGTCGAAGAGGATCGCCAGCGCGGCGAACAGATCGGCGAAGATGCCCTGGGCGGCAAGGCCGATCGCGATGCCGCCCACGCCGAGGCCCGCGACGAGGCCGGTGACGTTGACCCCGAGATTGTCGAGCACGACGATCAGCGCGATCGCGAACAGCACGAAGGTCACCAGCAGGCGGATGATCCCCATCGCGCTGCCGATCGCCTCGCCGACATATTCCTCATTATGGGTGCGGTGCTCGATCGCCCCGAGGATGATCTCGCGTGCCCAGATCGCCGCCTGGAACACGGCGGCGACGGTGAAGAGGAAGTTGATCGTCATCGCCAGCTGGGGCGGCGGATCGGCATAGCCGTCGACCAGCTTGGCGGCGACCATGACGATGAAGAAATTGCCGGTCTTGACGATCGCGCGGCCGAAGACCGCACCCCAGCCATTGAGGCTCGGGCTGTTGCTGCACAGCCCGTGGCCAAGCTTTCTCAGGAAGATCAGCGCCACGACGATGACGGCCGCGACCGCCACCGCCACGAGGATCTGGGCCCAGTGCACCATCAGCCACGCATAGCTCACCGTCAGCAGATCCCGAGCCTGGCCGTGCACGTCCTCGACGCGCAACAACGGAACGATCGGCATGCTGCTATTGCCGGGCATGCGGTCAGGCGGCCCTGGCCGGCGCGGCGGTGGCACCGTTTTCGAGGAAGGCGATCAGGCCGCGTTCGGCGCGCGAGAGATAATGGGTGGCTCTGGGCATAGGCATTGATCGTAGCGCCGCCTGCCCCTCCTTGACCAGCGCGATCAGCGCCGGGTGGACATAGGATTTGCGCGCGATCGCCGGGGTGTTGCCGAGCGCCTCGGTGACCGGGGCGAGCATCGTCTTGAGGCTGATGTCGCGGTCGGCCCGGGTGAGCGCGTCATAGGCCAGCACGCTCGCGCCCCAGGTGCGGAAATGCTTGGCGGTGTACTCC
>Ga0207703_10000366_pt1 | contig 48363 bp, 37 predicted proteins | sample KBSSwiS12_FD_184304 | JGI IMG/M metagenome (GOLD analysis project Ga0207703, IMG submission 184304) | Switchgrass rhizosphere microbial communities from Kellogg Biological Station, Michigan, USA - KBS Switchgrass S1-2 (SPAdes) (version 2) | ecosystem: Host-associated > Plants > Roots >... | reverse complement strand
CTTGTGCGACCACGGCCAATCCGGTGGCGCATCGCGGATCTGCTTCTCCACCATCCGCGCATAACGCTCTGTCAGCTCGCCTGGTGCGAGCTTCTCGTCGAGCCGTAACAACGGCTCGAACGCGAGCTCGTAATACCCGCGTGAGACACGACGCATGACGATGAAAAACACCGGAAACTTCGTCACCCGCGCGATCTCTTCCGGCCCCATGTAGAAGGCCGTATCGCGGTTCAGAAACTTCGTCCAGTGTTTGTGCTCGCTGGTGGTCGGCTCCTGGTCGGCGACCATGGCCACGGCCCGCGTGACTCCCCGCCGCTTGATGATGTCCGGCAGCAGCTCCTTGGCCGGAACCAGCCGGCAGCCGAAGCGGCTGCGCACGATCTTCATTTCCCGCTCGGCCCAGGGGTCCACCAGGGGCTTGTAGGCCGCATCCACCGGGTATTCCAACTCGAGGGAAAACCCGAGCAGCATCCACTCCCAGTTGCACTGATGTGCCGCAACGCACAACACCGACTTGCCCTGCGCCAACAACTCGCGGGGCGCTTCCATGTTGACGATGCGTACCCGTTTACGGATCTCCTCAGGCGGCATGGTGGCCGACTTCACGATCTCCATGAACATGTCCGCGAAGCCGGCGTAATAGCGCCGCATCACGTCCTGCAGGCCTTTCTCATCCAGCTCCGGAAACGCGATCTTCAGATGGTTGTGCACCAGCTCTTTGCGGTAGGGCACGACCCTCCAGGCCAGCCAGCCGACCACGGAGGAAACGGCATACAGCACCGGCAGCGGCAGGGCGGCAAGCATGCGCACCCACCACGCCGAACGGCGCGCCGGGCCTTCACTGGCAGCCGCTGAATTGGAGGCGGGCGGGATGGCCCCGCCGTCTGGCGTAGACACTGTCGATGAGAACCTCAGCCAGCTGGATGAGGTTCCGATGCCGGCCTTTCTGGAGTATGGGTTGTGAGCACGCGGCCGAACTTGGGTCCGAGCCACCGCTCAATGTCATCGACCAGTGTAAAGGCTGCGGGCACGATCACCAACGTCAATGCTGTCGAAGTGATGAGTCCGCCGATCACCGCGATGGCCATGGGGCCGCGGAAGGCATTGTCGCCACCGATGCCGATGGCCACGGGGAGCATGCCGGCGACCATTGCCACGGTGGTCATTACGATGGGGCGGGCACGTTTGTGTCCCGCTTCGAGCAGGGAGGTCCAGCGGTCCTTGCCCAGCCGCATCTCCTCGATCGCAAAGTCCACCAGCAGAATCGAGTTCTTGGCCACGATGCCCATGAGCATCAGGAAACCAATCATGACGCCGAGGGACAGGGAGTGCCGGGTCAGCATGAGCGCCAGCACCGCGCCGCCGATGGACAGCGGCAGGGACGAAAGAATGGTGATCGGTTGCAGTACGCGCGCAAACAGCAGCACCAGCACCGCGAACACCATCAGAACGCCTGTGGTGATGGCAATGGTGAAGTTGGTGAACAACTCACCCATGACCTCGGCATCGCCCACGTCAACGAGTCGAACCCCGGTGGGCAGGTTCGTGAGTGTCGGCAGCTTGTGGATCTTGTCGAGTGCCGTACCGAGAGCAACACCCGGGCTCAGATCGGCTTCGAGCATGATGCGGCGGCTCTGGTTGTAGCGCCGCACTTTCGTCGGACCTTCACCGAAGCTGATATCCGCCACGGCCTTCAGCGGCACGGCGCCGCCGCTCGCAGTCGGGACGGGCAGGTTCTCGAGGGTTGTCAGGTCCCGGCGGGTGGACTCCAGCAGGCTCACCCGGATCGGTACCTGCCGATCCGACAGCGAGAACTTGGCGCTGTTCTGATCAATGTCCCCCAGTGTCGCGATACGGATCGTTTCGCTGATGCTGGAGACAGTTACTCCCAACTGCGCGGCGAGATCGAAGCGCGGCTTGATGAGGATTTCAGGCCGCTGCATATCGCCGTTGATCCGGGCGTTGCGCAGGTCCGGCAGTCCACGCATCTCATCCACCACCTGCTCCGCGGTGTGTTGGATCAATTCCGGATCGTCTCCGGTGATGTAGAGATTGATATCCCGTCCGCTGCCGTTACCCGACTGTTTGTTGAAGTGGACCTGTACGTCAGGCAGTGCCCTCAGCTCCTTCATGACACGGGCTTCCCAGTCCTTCTGGGAGACGTCGCGCTTGTTTCGAGGGACGAGGGAGATATACATCTGAGCGGTGCGGATCTCGCCTGAGTCATCCTCACCGATCGACTCGACGATATTCACGACTTCCGGCTGGCGCGCCACGATCCGGAACGCGGCTGCAGATGCCGCTGCCGTATCTTCGAGGCGTACACCCGTGGGCAGCTCGATGCCCAGGTTCGACGAGCCCATGTCGGCATCGGGCACGAATGACTTCGGAATCAACATCAAGCCCGTGATCGAGAGCGCGAAGAACAGCACGCCGGCCCCGATTGCCTTCCACCGATTGTGCAGGCACCAGTTCAGGGTCCGCATGTAGAAGGCCATGAACGGGCCGTCGGTATGATCCGCGACCTTGTCGGACTTCAGTGTGTAGGCCGCGATGACCGGAGTGATGAGACGCGCCACCAGCAGTGAGAAGAACACTGCTGCCGCGACCGTCAGGCCGAACTGAATGAAATACTGCCCGGTAATACCCGGCATGAAGCTGACCGGCAGGAACACCGCCATGATGGTGCACGAGGTCGCAACGACGGCCAGGCCAATCTGATCGGCCGCATCGAGCGCCGCCTGGAAGCCGCTCTTGCCCATGCGCATGTGACGTACGATGTTCTCGATCTCCACGATCGCATCGTCGACCAACACGCCGGCCACGAGTGAAAGTGCCAGGAGGCTGATGCCATTCAGGGAGAAGCCCATCCATTGCATGAATGCAAACGTGGGAATCGCGGACAGCGGAATGGCCAGGGCGGAGATGGCCGTGGCGCGCCCGTCGCGCAGGAAGAACCACACCACGATGACTGCCAGGATCGAGCCTTCAATGAAGGCGTCCAGGGCCGAGCTGTATTGCTTTTTCGTGTAGTCCACGGTGTTGAACACCTTGGACATCCTGACCTGCGGATTCTCTTTCTGAACCTTCTCCAGCTCCTTCTCGACAGCCGCCATCACGGTGACGTCGGAGGCGCCCTTGGCCTTCGCTACGGAGAAAGTCGTTGCATCGCGTCCGTTGAGCCGCGAAATACTGCGGATCTCTCCAACACCGTCGTGGACGTTGGCTATGTCACGAAGACGTGCGAAGCGATTGCCGGGACCTGGCAACGCGATCTGTGTATCACCGAGCGCGTAGGCCGTGCGGGCACCGCCCAGTACCCGGATGGACTGCTCGCCACCACCCACCTGGGCGCGGCCGCCCGGCGAATCCAGGTTCAATGTCATCAATTGGTGGTTCACGTCGACGGCCGTGATTCCCAATGCCTGCATGCGCGCCGGATCCAGCTCGATACGGATCTCGCGGTTCACGCCACCGCTACGGCCCACCTGCGCCACGCCCGGTACAGACAACAGGCGTTTGGTGACAGTGTTATCCACGAACCACGACAACTGCTGTTCGCTCAGTTCGGTCGTCGAAACCGCGTAGTAGGCGATTGGGCCGCCATCGACGTCCATGCGCTGGACGATCGGCTCCTGAATGCCGTTGGGAAGTTGGCTACGGACCTTTGCAACAGCGTCGCGTACGTCGGCGACAGCTCGATCAATCGGCGTACCGATCTGAAATTCGATCCAGGTGCTCGCAGTTCCTTCCAGGGCCAGCGAAGTGATGTTGTGGATGTTGCCCACGCCGGCAACCGATCCCTCGATCTTCTGAATGACCTGTGTTTCGATTTCCTGGGGCGCGGCTCCCGGTTGGAACACATTGACGTGAACCATGGGAAACGCGACGTCCGGATTGAGGGTGATGGGCAAGCGGACGAAGGCTACGACGCCCATGAACAACAGCACGACGAACAGCACGACAGGAGAGACCGGGTGCCGGATCGCCCATGCTGAAATGTTCTTCATGACGCGTTCGCCACCGCGGGCTTGGCCACCACGACTTGCTCTCCCTCGCGCAGGAACCCGGCAGCGGTGCTGATGATCCGCTCCTGGCCGGTCAAACCACCTGAAATGATGATGCCGGCAGAGATTGTGCCGCCTACCTGCACGTCGCGCCGTTCGACCTTGTCCCCCTTGCCAACTACGTAAACGTAAGGGCCCTTGCTGTCAGACATGACGGCCGTCTGCGGAAGAACGGGGCTGTCAGCTTTGCTGACAGAAACCGCGCCGCGCGCAAATGCACCCGGGCGCAGGGCGGGGTCGGGTTGCAGGGCAACACGGATGTCGCCCAGGCGTGATTGCGGATCAATCACCGCTGGAAGCAGGCGCACGCGACCTTCGTACGGCTTGGTCGAGCCCACGAGATAAATGGATGCCGGTTGACCCACTGTCAGAGCCGGCAGGTCCTGTTCGGCCACCCAGCCGTGCATTTCGATCTCACCGCCGCTGGCCAACCTGAACAAGGGCTCGCCGCCGGGGCTGGCTGTCTGACCCACTTCGGCCCGTCGCGTCAGCACGGTTCCATCGGTTGGCGCCACGACACGGGTACGCGCGAGGCGCGCCTGTGCTTCAGCCAGCATGGCTTCCGCGACTTTGACATTGGCCGCATCAGTCACTGACAGTGCGCGGCGCTTCTCAATTTCCTCAGCCGACAGGGCACCGGCGGATTCAACTGCGGCCGCCCGGCGATATTCCGCGGCGGACAGGGCTGCCTGGGCCCTGGCCTGCTCCAACGAGGCAGCCAGCCGGTTTACCTGCGGCTGCCAGACGGACTCATCGATCTTTGCAAGCAGCTGGCCGCGTTTGACATGGTCGCCGGCCTCAACATACACGCCGACGATCCGGCCCGCGTCACCCTCGATGCCGATCGGCATGTCATAACGTGCTGCAACCGTGCCGGTAAATGTCACTGTCGATGTCACTGATGTGACACCCGGTGAAGTCACGCTGACCAACGGGAGGGTGTGCTGGCTCGAAAGTGTTACCAACGCCGGGTCTTCAGTTTGACCGCGCCACAGGAGCCAGGCCACCAACGCCAGAATGGCGGCGACCACCACCCCTGCGATCCATTTGCTACCCGTGCGGCTGCCGCCCTCGGAATCGGAGGTGAGGGGCGGAATCGGTGCTACGAACGGCTCGTGCGGCGCCGGCTCGCGGCCAATCCAGCGGACCTGCTCGGAGTGGTCGTCGTCGGTCGGAGGGTGAACCTTGTGTTCGGCATTCGCGCCCACGGTAATTCCTTTGAATACGGCTGCCTGCCGGTACGGTCACTGTCGGGTTGGAAGCCATCCGACTCAAGAAAGTTTAACGCCCCGAAAGAATTTTCAGATCCATGAAGCGCCGAGGGGACAGGCTGGGGCGGCGGGACGATGCCGTCGCGCGCAAAAGCTTCGCAATAGACCTTGGGTTAGGGTATGCCGACTCACGGAATCGAACCGTGGACCCCATCATTACGAATGATGTGCTCTACCAGCTGAGCTAAGTCGGCACTGGATTTCGAATTTTAGCGGGTCGCCGCAGCTGACGCTAGAGAACCTTCCGCAGCCAGTTGGCAATATCGGCTACTTCCTGCGGGCACACGGAGTGGGGCATGACATAGGGGTGCCATTCCACGGGATAGCCGCCCGCCTCGAGCAACTGCTTAGCTTCCAGTCCCCGGCGGAAGTCCACTACCGGGTCCTGGTTGCCGTGCGCGAGAAAGACGGGGGTGGCGTAATTCACCTTGGTCCGCTCCGTCGGCAGCAGGTCTTCCAGCAGCATGTAGCAGGACAGGGCCATGATGCCGGCCAGCTTTTCGGGATAGCGGGGGCCGGAGAAGAGGGAAATGGCGCCTCCCTGCGAGAAGCCGCCCAGGACGATCCGGTTTGTGGGAATGCCGCGCTGATTTTCGCGCTGGATCAGGGCCCGTACTTCCACATCGGATGCCCGGATACCCACCTCGTCGTGCGGCACTCCGCGGTTGAACCCGAGGATGTCGTACCAGGCGCGCATCGCCATTCCACCGTTGATGGTGACCGGACGTACAGGCGCATGGGGAAAAACGAATCGCAGCGACCGTTCATGCGACTCTACGAGCTGGGGGACGATCGGAGCGAAGTCGTGACCGTCAGCGCCCAGGCCATGCAGCCAGAGCACCGTACCGGTCGGGTTGCGCCCGGTTTCAATCTCAACTGCTTCGAGCACGGTCAGGGTATTTTGCGCAGGCGGATGACGAGATCGATGCCGGCCACTTCGGTGCCCGGCGGTGGCACCGGCAGCTTGCTGAACTCAACTTCTGGCACCGGCACGTCTATCAGGGCTCCGCTGGACACATCGTGGAAGTGGTAATGGGCGTCGACGTTGGAGTCGAACCACGCGCGCGAGCCGTCAACCGACAACTGTCGAATCAACCCGTGCGCGGCAAACAAGTTGAGCGTGTTGTACACAGTGGCCTTGGAAACCCGTGCGCCCGAGGCACGCAGGCTCGCCAGGATCTGCTCAGCCGACAGGTGCTGGGGCGCGGCCAACAACAGCAGCGCGATCTGGACCCGCTGGGCCGTCGGCCGGATGCCGCATTCGAACAGGCGTTGCTCGGTCGGATTTGCGTGCATGAAGCTGAGCATACTCCTCGGTTTCTCAGGCGGCCAGCTTGTCCTCCAGGTGCTTTGCCAGCTCGGCGATGGTGGGGAAATCGAACAACTCCGTGAGGTCCACCAGGCCCGGGTACTGGCGGTCGATCTGCTCGTGAATTTCGATGAGTTTCAAGGAGCTGGCCCCGATTTCGAACAGGTTGTCCTGCAGGTCCACCCGCTTGCCCGGCAGCGCGCCTTCCACGATCTGCCGCAGGTTGTCCTCGATCTGGTTCTGCGCCGAGGACTGTGTGCCGCGTTGAGCCTGCCGCAGGGCCGCGAGCTGCTGCAGCTCCGCGTCAAACTCGCCGTTGACGTAACCCTCTTCCAACAGGTGACGTTGAATCTTGCCGCTGGTGGTTTTCGGAATGCGCTTGACGGGAACGACTTCGGCCACCTCCACCCCGACCTGCTCGTTGATGAGCCGGCCCACTTCGGTGGCAATGGGAAGGAACTCTTCCACGCCACCCCGGTGCAGTACAAACACAACCAGTTGCTCGGTCTGGGCGCCGCGGGGACGCGCGCCCGCTGCGACCACCTTGCCCAGATCCAACCCCTCCACACGCTGCGCAATCGCTTCCAGGTCGTGCGGATAGTAGTTCTGGCCGTTGACGAAAATGATCTCCTTGGCGCGGCCCGTGATGTACAGGTTGCCCCCGACGATCACGCCCAGGTCACCGGTCTTCAGCCACTTGTCCGCGGTGAAGGCTTCCGCGTTGGCCTGCGGATTTTCGTAATAGCCCTGTGTCACGTTGGTGCCGCTGATATGGACATGACCGACGCGGCCCTCCGGCAGCGGTTGATCGTCATCGCCTGCGATGCGCACCCGGCTGTTCGGAATGGCTGCGCCTTCCGATACCACCTCGACAGCGTCCCTGTCATTGGCGGCAACCCGAACGACCTCATCACCAACACCCAGCTTATGGCGGTTGAGCGTCAGGGCCTGCATCGGAGAGTTGAGCGGCGGGAATGTCACCGCGAGTGAAGCTTCCGCGAGCCCATAAACCGGAAACATGGAGGTGCGCTCGAGTTTCGCGGGCGCGAGGCGCTCGAGGAACTCATTCGCCAGGGGCACCGAGATCGGCTCGGCGCCGTTGAAGATGACACGCACGGCGGACAGATCGAGCCCGTCGACCGGGCGATCGGCCAACACTTTCAGGTAGTGCCGGTAACCGAAGTTGGGCGAGCACAGGATGGTTGCCTCGATGCGTGAGGCGAGCGACAGCCACAACAGCGGCCGGCGGACAAACAGGTCCGTCGGCATGAGGTAGTTATGGATCTGCTCAGCAAACATCATGATATGAAAGCCGATCAATCCCATGTCATGGGTCAGTGGCATCCACGACAGGCTGCGGTCATCCGAGGTCAGCTTCGCTCCCGCGGCGGCGCCCTGACAGTTGGCAATGAGGTTGCCGTGAGTCAGTACGACGCCCTTGGGCTCACTGGTCGAGCCTGACGAGAACTGGATGAATGCCACATCGTTCTGTGCTGCCTCGTAGGGCTTGCCGGCCTTGGAGATGTCATCCAGGTCATCGCTCAGAAAAGCGCGCGCGCGAAGCTGATTGAACGCTTCGGATTCGCCCGCCTGCGCGGCGAAAGAGCCGATGCGGTCGAGGATCTTGCGCTCGGAGTAGATGTAGGGGTTGCCCAGCTTGCGTGCGATACGCAGGAGCTTGTGACGGTGCTCGTCGCTGATACCGGGTGCCACCGGCACAGGAATGATTCCGCCGAGGATTCCAGCCCAGTAGGCATCCAGGAACTGCTCGTTGTTGGCCAACAGCAGGATCAGCTTGTCGCCGCGGCGGGCGCCGATGCGCTGCAGGTGATAGAGGATGCCCAGCGCGCGCTCATACAACTCGCCGTAGGAAACCTCGCGGCTGTCATTCTCGCCTTCGAGGTAGTGAATACTGCGCGCCGCAGTCCGATTGATCTGGATCAGCTCAGTGAGGGTCGTGGCTTTAGACATCAACGGCGTTCCAGCCTCATGAATAAGGGGTTACGGGTGCGAAGATTGATCTGCGCTTCCAGCTCGAGCGGCTCGTTATCCGGCAGGAAGACCAGGCGGTAGCGGCGGGCCATCTTGTACAGGTGCATGAGCATCTCGTACAACGCGAGCGTCTCGCCAATGCAATGACGGGGGCCCGCGGCGAAGGGCATGTAGGCAAATCGTGGCCTGTCAGCTTCATGCTCGGGAGCGAACCGATCTGGCCAGAAAACATCCGGATCCTTCCAGTAACGTGGATGCCGGTGCAACAGGTACAACGGCAGCAATATGTCCGTGTTGGCCGGAATCGGATAGCCGCCGAGCACGTCCGGCTCGATGGTCCGGCGGGATAACAGCCACCCCGGCGGATACAGGCGCAGCGCCTCATCAATCACCTGCCGTGTGTAGGGCAGGCCTTCCATCTGGTCGAGACTCGGCGCCGTCATCACGGGTGAGGCGTCGATCTCGGAATGCAGGCGGGACTCCACTTCGGGGTACTGCGATATCAGATACCACGTCCAGTTGAGTCCGCTCGCCGTGGTCTCGTGACCGGCGACTACCAGCGTCATGATCTCATCAATGAGCATCCGCTCGCTCATGGGCTGGCCCGTTTCCTTGTCACGGGCGGTCATGAGCATGCCCACGAAGTCGAAATGCTCTTCGTTGTTGGCGCGGCGCCGGGCAATGACTGCGGCGACCAGCTTGGTGAGGGAGCGGAACTTGAAGGCGAACTGCAGATTGCGCGCCTGGTCCTTGGTGACGACCGCGAACGCTTCCGACAGCTGGGGCAGATCACGGCCGAAAATGGAGCGCAGCACGATCTCGAGTGTCAGCTCGCTCATCTCCTCGGTGACATTGAGGGGCTCGCCACGAGCCGCGAACCCGTCCCAGCGCTGCGTGAACTGGTCATTCACGGCTTCCAGCGTCTGCGCGAACCCGGTCACCACACGCCTGTGGAAGTACTGCTGCATCATGTACCGCTGGCTGCGCCAGAGGTCACCCTCGCTGGTCATCAGGCCCTTACCAAGCAGAATCTTGACGCGGTCGAGGCCGGCGCCCTTGGTATAATTGCGGTGATTGGAGACCAGCACCCGCTTGACGTCATCCGGATGGTGAATGACGTAGGAGTACGACTTGCGCCCCGGCGCAAACACCCGGTAGGTGTCGCCCAGACGCGCGAAAAGCTGCGTCATGCGCTCCAGGGAATCGTCCGTGGCACCTATATCGAACTGAAGCTCGGCCTCGGGCGGTTGTTTTGAATCAGACTCGGTAGCGGTCATGTAGACGGCAATGCGCAAAACAGTAATTCTATCTCACCCGTCTGCGGCCGGTGCATGGCCCAAACGGGGCACTTCAGTTGGCATGAGCCGTTTCATGGCCCTTCCGGCCCGGCGCGTCTTCGCGCCGCTGCATTGACCAGGTTCGGGCTTTGGCGAACCTGGTAAGTCCTGCGCGCAGCGCATGAGCAGTCTCAAGAACTCCTTCTACCGCAAGACCACACGCTCCAGCCGCCGGATGACGCCCATGCGGCGCCTGCTGTACAGGCTGGCAGTGCCGCTGGGTCTCGGGGTCATCAAGTCGTGGCTAGCGACTTGTCGCGTCGTCCGCGTCGTCGGTGTTGAGCATCTGGAGGCGGCGCTCGCCAAGGCGCCGTCCCTGGTTCCGTGTTACTGGCACCAGCACCAGCTGTTCTGCGCCAAATATCTATTGGATCAGCGTTCGCGCGGGTTGTCGGTGGGATGGCTGATCAGCCCGTCGGTGGATGGCGAGCTCGGGGCGATGATGGTTCGGCGCATCGGTGGAGGCGTCATCCGGGGATCGTCGAGTCACACGGGTGCGAGGTCCCTCCGTGATTACTATCAGGCGCTGGTAAAGGAGAATCTGTCGCCGGTGATTACGCCTGATGGGCCACGCGGGCCGCGTTTCAAATTCAAGCCTGGTGCCATTCTGCTCGCACAGATGTCAGGTCGCCCGATGTTGCCCATGGCGTATGCGGCTTCACGTGCCTGGCTCGTCAAATGGGACAAGTTTGTGATTCCAGCGCCATTCGCTCGAATCGTCATTGCCATCGGCGCACCTCAGTATGTCCCTCGTGTGACGGATGCTGCGGGACTGGAGAAGTTGCAAGGTGACATGGAAACTGGGTTGAAGGAGTTGTACGGCGTCGCTGCTAGCGAGTTGCATGGGAAGTCACGTTGAGCATCAACCCTTGAGCATTAACCATGGCGCGGCTGAACGGGCGCCACTCGCTGTTCGGTTTGGTGCGTTCGGCGACATGGTGTTGCTGACAGTACTTCTGCGTCAGTTGTACGCACGGTTCGGCAAACGTGTCGATGTGATCTCTTCGGGCCCGTGGACGCAGCCTCTGCTCGAGGGGCAGGAGTCGCTAGGGAAGTTGATCGTTATCAGGAGCCGCCGCACACCTTACTGGTTGGCACCAGATCAACGACAGCTCGTGGCCTGGCTGCGTCAGCGCGGGGCAGGGCCCACCTGGTTCTGCGACGTTTCCCGGGGAAAAGATCTTCTCCATCGTGGTGGCATACCGGAGGAATACATTTGTAGTTACAGCTCCTTCGAGTGGTCGCCCGATGAAGGCTTTCCTGATCGCTTTGTGCGGATGGCGAGTGAAACGCCACCCGCGTTTGCGGGCATGCTGCCACCGCCAGCGCCGGCGGTGTCCAGGGACGCGCAACTTGTCATCAGTAACGAGGCGCGCGCCTCTGCGGACGAATGGCGCGCTCAGCGTGGACTCGCGGGTCGACCCTTCGTAGTCATCCATCCGGGCAGCGCTCACATCGCACGTCGTGCTTTCCGCTCTCCGGTCGGCACTGATCGGTACTGGCCGGAAGACAGGTGGGGCAAGGTGATCAACCTCGTCCGCGACCTTCGGCCCGATCATGCAATCCTGCTGACTGGTACCAAGGCAGAACGCAAATTCAACGACGCCATCATCGCCACCTCGGGCGCAAAGGACGTCTACAACGCTGCCAACGAACTGTCGATTCGCACACTTCTGCCGCTCCTGGAGCGTGCCCACAGCATGATCTCGATTGATACTGGCCCTGCGCATGCGGCTGCGGCCCTCGGTCGTCCAACCGTTGCAGTGTTCGGGAAACAGAACTCCGTTTTGTTTCGTCCAGGTGGCCCCACCACGCCTGCAGTGGCCGTCACTGGGTTGGTCGACGGCGTCCAGGACATCATGGGAATTACGCCGGAGGCCGTCATCGCTGCCTGGTCAGCACTGGTTCGTAGTACTGAAACGTCGGTTAACCATTCTGTTAAATCTTTATCCCGTGCTTGAACAGTAAGTTAGCTTGTGTTCTTGCGTTAGTATGCGAGAATCGCGTGCAACTAGTTAGAAAATCGCATCGTGATTCGAGCTCGAACCCCGACAGCGTCACATCGTTCAGGTCGCCAGTCGGATACTCTGCGGTAGGTATTTCGGGAGGTCTCCCTTTCAATGTCGTCTCTGCCGCCGGATAAACCAGCGGAGTTCACAGCTTCCGACATTTTATCGGCAGACGCGTGGTCGGGGCGCGCACCCCGCCCGGTACTGGGACTCGATGTGGCGTGTACGAAAATCGCCGTCGATTTCCAGAACATGCGCCGCGATCAGATCGACGACACCATCCGACGCAATCTCGAGCTTCTTCGCGAGGCGACCGCCACTGATTGCGCGTTCCTCGTTTCCCTGCGTCCTGATGAGCTGGTTGTCGCGGAGGTGCAGCTCGCGCGGAGCGCTTTCGCGCAGTGCCGGCCGGAAGGCCTGCGGGAGGTTGCCCTCGAGCAGTTTCCCTGGCTGAAGGCGCGGCTCGATCACCTGCGATTGTCTGAGCTGCGTGATACGAGTACTCCGCGGCGCGAGCAGACGGCCGAGGCCCAGAAGTTTGCGGACCTGCAGATAGGTTCCGCATTGCTCGTGAGTCTTCGTGTGCAGGGAAAACCCGCAGCGATTCTCGGGCTCGCGCACACGATGCCTCGTGGCGCGTGGGACGTGAACTTGCAGCTTCTGATGAAGCTGATTGGCACGAGCCTGGCCACCGGCCTCGAGCGGATCCGTATTGAAGCGCGGCTGGCCAAGCTGGAAGAGCGCACGAATTTATCGCAGGCGTCGGCGAACGACGGCCTGTGGGACTTCGATGTCGAGAACAACGAGGTTTACTTCTCCCCGCGCTGGAAAGCGATGCTCGGTTACGCCGACGACGATATGCGCGGGTCGCCTGACTGGCGCAGTCTCGTTCATCCGGACGACCTCTCGCGCGTACAGGCGGCCATCCGTGACCACGTGGCGGGCAAAACTCCGACTTTTGAGAGCACTCACCGCATGCGCCACCGGAATGGTGAGTGGCGCTGGGTGAGCAGCCGTGCGACTGCGCGGGTGGATAAGCACGGACGGTTGTTGCGGCTCGTGGGCGTCGAGCTCGATATCACCGAGCGCAAGATTTACGAAGAAGCGCTTTTCCGAGAGAAGGAGAGCGCGCAGATTACTCTGCAGTCGATTGGTGATGGCGTCATCACTACGGACGCGCACTCCACCATCGACTACATCAATCCCGTGGCTGAAGAGCTGACGGGATGGCGTCTGGAAGATGCGATGGGCCGGCCCGTCGAAGAGATCTTCCGCGCTTTCCACGAAGAGACCTGCGAGCCGCTCGAGAATCCGTTGAGCGTCGCGATCCGACGTATTCGGCCGATCAAGTCGGTGCGTCCGATGTTGCTCATTCGTCGCGACGGCAATGAGCTGTACGTTGAAAGCACCGCCGCTCCCATCCGCGACGGCGCTGGCCACGTGGCTGGTGGCGTGCTCGTGTTCCATGACGTGAGTGAGTCGCGCGAGCTGAATCGCCGTCTGTCGTATCACGCCAGCCATGACTTGTTGACCGGGCTCGTTAACCGACGTGAGTTTGAGAGCCGGCTCGAACGTGCTTTGAAGAGTGCGAAGGCGCGTGAAGCGTCTTACGCGCTTTGTTACCTCGACATCGACCAGTTCAAGATCGTCAACGATACCTGCGGACACAGTGCGGGTGATGCGCTGTTGGGGCAGGTGGGTGCCTTACTGAAGTCCAAAGTCCGGTGGCGCGACACGTTGTCGCGGCTCGGTGGTGATGAGTTCGGCATCCTGCTGGAGAGCTGCTCGCTGGATGAAGCGATGCGTACTGCCGAAACTCTTCGCGAGGGTGTGCGTGCGTTTCGGTTTACGTGGGAAGACCGCGTGTTCCGACTCGGTGCGAGCATCGGTGTAGTGCCGATTACGGCAGACAACGAAGACGTTGCGTCGATTCTTTCGGCTGCCGACAGCGCCTGCCAGGCGGCGAAAGAGGGCGGTCGCAATCGCGTGCACAGTTTTGCTGAGAACGACATTGAGCTGATGCGCCGGCGTCGTGAGATGCAGTGGGCTGCTCGTATCAACGCCGCTCTTGAAGAGGGACGCTTTGAGCTGTTCCGCATGGCTATTCAGCCACTGCAGCGTGTTGATCATGGCGCTCACTATGAATTGCTGCTGCGGTTGAAAGACGAGGCGGGCCGAATTGTGGCCCCCAACGACTTCATTGCCGCGGCTGAACGCTACGGTATTACCCCTGCGATCGATCGCTGGGTAATTGAGAACGCATTCCGCTGGTTGGTCTCTGAGGCTGACGAGCGTGAGAAGTTGATTCTGTGCTCCATCAACCTGTCAGGTCAGAGCCTGGGCGACGACAAGTTCCTACCGTTCGTCATCGACCAGTTCCACCGCAGTGGATTGGATGCGTCGAAGATCTGCTTCGAGATCACTGAGACGGCCGCCGTCGCCAGCTTCTCGCAGGCCAACCGATTCATTCAGGCGTTGAAGGAGCTGGGTTGCAAGTTTGCGCTCGATGACTTCGGCACGGGTCTGTCGTCATTCGGATATTTGAAGCACTTCCCGGTGGATTTCCTCAAGATCGACGGCAGCTTTGTGCGGGAGATTTTGCGGGATCCGATTGATCGCGAGATGGTGCGGTCGATCAATGAAATCGGGCATCTCACGGGCAAACAGACGATTGCCGAGTTTGCCGAGAATGCCGAGATCATCCAGATGCTGACCAGCCTGGGCGTTGATTATGCCCAGGGGTATGGTGTGGCGCAGCCTCAGCGGGTCTTGAAGTCGCAGGTCGCTTAACCGCGCCCCGGCGGCGGAATGCGTAAGCCGTTGGAAGCCCGCGCTGAGCCACGGCCGCCGATGACGCCGGTTGGCGCACCAGCGGAATCGTTGGCGTTAGCCGTCGCCGCAGATCGCTCTGATCGCCGCGCCGCCACGTGGCGTTGGCTTCCTCCGCTACGGGCTGGCGAATTCCAGCCGCATCGACAAGTCGACCGCCTTCACGTGTTTCGTGATGCCGCCAATCGAAATGTAATCCACGCCGGTGTCCGCCACGGTTTTCACCGTCTCCAGGGTCACGCTCCCCGAGGCCTCCAACTTCACCGGCCGGCCCTTTGACCTGTTGAGCTCAACAGCCGTCTTCAGGTCCGCCAGGCTGAACTCGTCCAACAGGATGATGTCGGGCGCGCCACGCAGGGCTTCTTCAAATTCCGCCAATGTTTCTACTTCAACTTCCACTTTTCGCGTGCCGGCCACCCTACGAGCTGCGGTGATTGCGGCTGACAGCGAGCCGGCCGCGGCGATGTGGTTTTCCTTGATGAGCACCTGATCGAACAGGCCGATACGGTGGTTCTGCGCACCCCCGCAGGCGATGGCGTACTTCTGGGCCGTCCTCAGCCCGGGAATTGTCTTGCGCGTGTCGAGGATCGCGCACTCCGTTCCTGCGATGGCGTCGACGTAGCGGCGTGCGGCTGTAGCCGTCGCGGACAGTAGCTGCAGGAAGTTGAGGGCTGTCCGCTCGCCCGTGAGCACCGGCCGCGCCGGGCCTGCTATTTCGAACAGCGTCTGATTAGCGGTTACGCGATCGCCGTCATTCGCGTGCCAGGTGAGGCGGATGCCGGGATCGAGTTGCCGGAACGTCTCCTTCACCCACGGCTGGCCAGCCATGATGGCGGGTTCGCGGGTGATTACTTTGCCGGTGACATGCTGGGTGGCGGGTACCAGTTCAGCGGTGACGTCACCTGAACCGATGTCTTCGGCCAGGGCGGTGGCGACTTGCTGGGCAAGGTCTAGGGGTGGTTTTGGCATGGCGCGGAGGGTAGCGCGGTGGCTGCGGGCGCGATAGGCGGCGCGCGGCGGCAAACGAGCGTTGGCCGCGGCCACGTTGTGTGGCGCCGTGTGAGGGTCCGGCGGCGTGGGGGGGAGGCCGCCGGCGTGGGGGGAGACCGCCGGCGTGGGGCGTTGGCGGCTTGCGGGGACTGGCGGCGTGCGGGGGATCGCGGTGCGCGGGGGGAAGGGCAGCGCGCGGGATGGCAGGCGCGATAAGGGGTTTCTGGCAGGGGCCTGGCTGTGCTAGGCCAGCCCCATTGAACTGGGACCGGCGGGCCCTCACATTCCGAAGGTCGGCGGGTTAACACCCCCACCCTTGGGCTGCACAGTATGCGATCCTGCACTCGACCTCCCCCCGGATGCGGGCGTATACCCCTTTAGAGATGAGCAGTCCTGAACTGAAGGGCCGGGTGGGCCCGCCGTCGCCTTGTACGAAGGTCTGTACACTGGACGCTGAAGGGTTTTGTGCCGGATGCTTGCGCACTGGTGCCGAAATTGGTCGCTGGTTATCCATGAGTGCCGCCGAGCAGTGGCAGTTGCTTGACGAATTGAAAGCGCGTCGCGCGCGCCGTGACCGCAACGCTGGTTAGGCGAGGCCCGCTTTTTAAGTAAGGAGTGTCGATGGACGTTGTCGAGAGAATCAAATCGGAGCTGGGCTCCAGCCCCGTAGTGCTGTTCATGAAGGGGACGCCGGATTTTCCTCAATGCGGATTCTCCGCTCAGACCGTCGCCGCCCTGCGTGCCGTGGGCGCTGACTTCAAGCACATCAATATTTTCGAAGAGCCGGAAATGCGCGAGGCGCTCAAGCGGTTCTCGAACTGGCCGACCTATCCGCAGCTTTATGTGAACGGCGAGCTGCTCGGCGGGTGCGACATCGCCCTCGAGATGTATCGCAACGGTGAGCTGAAGAAGGTGTTGTCCCAGGCCGGGGCTGTCGCGGCCTAACCGGCAGCGTGGTTGAGGCGGCGCACTCGCGTCTGCGGGGGCGTCGCTAGTGCGTGGGCAGACCGGTCTGCATGCGGAATCCCGGCCGACCGGCCGTCAGTACGCTCTCCGAAGCCATCACGTCTCCAGTGACGGGTCCTCGGCAGCGTCCGCAGCCGGCGCCGCGGCTTGTACCCATCCCATCTTCCTCGCTCGATCCTGAGCGTCCTGGAAGCTGTCACTCAACCGATTGCAGATCAGGCAGAACATGTCTGCCGTCTGCTCTGCATCATATGACGCTGAATGCGCGCTGCTTGGATCCCACTTCAAGCCCGCCACGGCAAGCGCCTTCGCCAGAACTGTTTGCCCCAAGGCCGCACCCGCCAGGGTCGCTGTGTCGAAGCACGAAAACGGATGGAACGGATTCCGCTTCACATCCGCGCGTGTGACAGCCGCATTGAGGAATCCAAGGTCAAACGCAGCGTTGTGACCAACGAGGATCGCGCGCCGGCAGTTATAGGCATGAACGGCGTGGCGAATCTCACGGAATATACGACCCAGTGCGTCCTTCTCCGGCAACGCCGGGCGCAGTGGATGGAAGGGATCAATGCCGGTAATCGCCAACGCTGCCGGGTCGAGGCGAGCGCCTTCGAATGGCTTGACGTGAAAGCTGTGCGTTGCGCCGCGTTTCAACGTCCCGTCCGGCTCCATGTCGATGAGCACAGCTGCGATTTCCAGCAGCGCATCTGTGGACGAATGAAAACCGCCGGTTTCAACGTCGATCACGACGGGAAGGTAACCGCGGAATCGGCGTGACATCAGCGCAGCGACGCTGGGTCCCGCCGGTGACGGCGTCGTGGGTGGGGCACCCACCGAGCGCGACGTCTCGACCACGACGGTCCTCGTCTCAACCACCGTCGTCGTCTCCACAACGAGAGCGGGCTCCTTCGCTGGCGCAGGCCCACCAGCCGCAGACGCGCACGTTGTCGCCGTCTTCTCCACGGCGACTGTTGACTCAGCGTCGCTCATTAACATTCTCTCATTGCGCGACGCGCCAAAGTATATTTTCTCCTGCGCGTAGCGGTACCAGCTCATCCGCGCCGAACCGGTACGAAGCCGGTACATCCCATGATTCCTTCGTCAGGGTGACCGTGCCCTCGTTCAATGGCAAGCCATAAAACGCGGCACCATGTTCTGACGCAAAGCCATTGAGCCTGTCCAATGCGCCGGCGGCATCAAATGCTTCGGCGTACAGCTCAATCGCAGCATGTGCGGAGTAGATTCCCGCACAACCACATGGTGCTTCTTTTGTATGTCGGGCGTGTGGCGCGCTGTCCGTTCCCAGGAAGAAGCGGGGATCACCGCTCGCAATCGCATCCAGCAGGGCGCGACGATCCGGCTCCGTCTTCAGCACCGGCAAACAGTAGTGGTGCGGTCGTATCCCGCCGGTAAACAGCGCATTCCTGTTCATGAGCAGATGTTGGGGCGTGATCGTCGCTCCCACGCCTGCACGCGCCTTGCGCACAAACTCAACCGCCTCACGGGTCGTGATGTGCTCAAACACGACACGCAGCTTCGGATGTCTTTCGATCACCGGTCCGAGCACGGCACCAATGAAGCGCGCCTCGCGATCAAACACATCGATGTTCGGGTCCGTGACTTCGCCATGGACCTGCAGCACGACTCCCAGCTCCGCCATGCGGGCCAGCACGGCGTCGACTTTGCGGATGTCAGTGACACCCGAGTCGGAATTCGTGGTTGCGCCAGCCGGGTAGAGCTTGAAGCCGTAAACGGCGCCGCCGGCCTTGGCCTCGTCCACTTCGGAAGGGTCGGTGCGGTCAGTCAGATACAACGTCATCAATGGCTCGAATTTCGAGCCCGATGGCAATGCATCGAGTATGCGCCGCCGGTATTCCATAGCTTGCGCAGTCGTCGTGACTGGCGGCTTCAGATTCGGCATGACGATAGCCCGCGCAAACTGCGCCGCCGTATGCGGCAACACCGCGCGCAGCGCAGCGCCATCGCGCAGGTGCAGGTGCCAGTCGTCAGGCCGGCGAATAGTCAGTGAAGTCACTTTCGGCGTCCCACGGCACCGAGAATGTCGTGCTTCAAAATCAACTCGAGGGCGTACCGCACTCCGAACCCGGTGACCTCGGTATTGATGTGTGCGAGTCCGCCGGTCCGGGTCGAGGCTGACAGATCCACGTGTGCCCAGGCGACTGCTTCCGGGACAAAGCGGTTCAAAAAGCGCGTAGCCAGGATGTGATCACCTTTACTGTCGGCACTGCATTGCATGATGTCCGCGACTTTGCTCTCGAGATCGGTGTCATAGTCCGCGTCAAACGGAAAATTCCAGACGCGCTCGCCGCTGGTACGCCCGGCTTCTACGAGGGTTGCGGCAAGCGCCTGACGGTTGGTCAGCACGCCACTCATTCGCTCGGTGAGCGAATACACCGCGGCGCCTGTCAGCGTCGCGAAATCGATCATGAAGCGGGGCTGAGTCCTGCCGGCGAGGGCCAGCGTATCGGCCAACACCATGCGGCCTTCGGCGTCGGTATGAATCACTTGGATCGTGACTCCATTCGACGCCGTTATCACTTCCTGCGGGCGGTAGGCGGTGGGCCCGATCTGGTTCTCGGTGATCGCCAGCCATGCATCGATCGCAAGCGGGGCTTCCAGCTCAGCCAGAGCGAGCAGGGTGGCCAACGCAACCGCGCTGCCTGACATGTCTGTGTGCATGTCGAGCATCGAACGGTGTGGCTTCAGATTGACGCCGCCCGTATCAAACAGAATGCCCTTGCCGACGAGCGCGATGTCCGGCTTGCCTGACCTGTTGGCCTTTGGTCGGTACGTCAGATGCGCAATGCCGGCATCCCGAGTTGCATTGGCAGCGGACACCGCCAGGAAGGCATTGGCTCCCGAGCGCTTCAGGGCCGCCTCGTCATACCACTTGAAACCGAGCCCGTGCCTGCGCGCAAGCTTCGCAACCGTGTCGTGGTACCCCCGTGAATCGAGTTTGTTAGGGGGCAGGGCGGTCAGCCACCGGACGAGATTATTTCCGCGGGCGGAGGCGATACAAAAGGGAATGTCAACTTTCGTCGCGCCCACCAGAATGAGGCGTTCAATCCTGCCCTCATCCTTTGACTTGGAGTCGTCTTTCCTGGACCGATACGCCGGCATCTGAAACGCGCCCGCGAGACCGGCCGCCAGCAGCGCTTCCATTGCGCCCTCTGCATTGGGAGCGTCGCCGGAAGCCATCAGGCCGACGCTTCGAGGGTTCCGTCCAGACGCCTCTTTGAACATGCGTCCCGCTAGTGACAGCCTCTCGAAAGTGCTGGCGTCCGCCCCTATATATCCAAGAACGGCAAGTGTCTGCCGGCGATTGGTGAGGACAGTGGACCGTACGGTACCTGTGACGGGTTTTGAGCGGGCGTTCAGCTCCTGCCAGCGCTCGCTGTCAGGGAGCTGGCCGAAGACATCTGGCTCCGTCGGGACAATCACGAGCAGCGCGTCCATTTCCGCAGGGTCCGCGGACGCCGTCTGTTCGACCTTCGGAATTTCACGCGTCGGAAGTAGCGAGGGCGGCTCTGAGCGCCCTGTACGCCCGCCTGTGCGGGGCTTTGAACGCCCCCGAGAAGTAGCTGTGCTCGCGCTCACACTCATGAACCCCAGACTGAACCTTGCTTGACCATCGCGAGTGAAAACCGGATCATTGCGCCGCTTGTGTAGGCGCGAATTTCTCTCGCATACGTACGTTGCTGCCGGCGCATCTTAATCTATTTCCCGGGACGCAAGCCCGCGACAACTTCCGAGGCCTCCGCCCTCATTAGTCGCGTGAAGCAGCGCAGTAGGCTAACCGTATGACCGACATTCCAAAGCTGGACGATCTTGACCCCGTTGAAACACAGGAGTGGCTCGAGTCCATTGACTCGTTGCTGAAGACGCATGGCGCAGAACGTGCGCACTTCATCCTGGAAAGACTCATCGACTACACGCGACGCAGCGGCGCATACCTGCCGTTTAAGCCGAATACCGCGTACGTCAACACCATACCCACCGGACGCGAACCGGAATATCCGGGCAATCGTGCCCTGGAGCGCCGTCTCGAGGCGTACTTCCGCTGGAACGCAATGGCAATGGTTGTGCAGGCAAACCGCCAGTCGTCTGAGTACGGCGGCCATTTGTCGAGCTATGCCTCATCCGCGACTTTGTATGAAGTGGGTTTCAATCACTTCTGGCGCTCAGCGTCGGAGAAGCATCCTGGTGACATGGTTTTCATGCAGGGCCATTCATCGCCGGGCATCTATGCGCGTGCGTACCTCGAAAACCGTTTGAGCGAGGATCAGCTGCGCCATTTCCGCCAGGAAGCCATCGCTCCCGGCGTGGGACTTTCTTCGTATCCGCACCCGTGGCTGATGCCCGATTTCTGGCAGTTCCCCACGGTATCCATGGGACTGGGTCCCATGATGGCCATCTTCCAGGCGCGCTTTGTGCGCTATATGGAGAATCGCGGTCTCGCCAAGCCTTCCGATCGCAAGGTGTGGGCATTCCTCGGCGACGGTGAGATGGATGAGCCGGAGTCGATGGGCGCGCTCACCATGCCGGTGCGCGAAGGGCTCGACAACCTGGTGTTCGTGATCAACTGCAACCTGCAGCGACTGGACGGCCCGGTGCGCGGCAACGGCAAGATCATCCAGGAGCTCGAGGCCGCGTTCCTCGGCGCTGGTTGGAATGTCATCAAAGTCTTGTGGGGCTCGCGGTGGGATCCGCTGTTGGCCCGCGATACCAAGGGACTGTTGCGCCGTGTGATGGAAGAGTGTGTTGACGGTGAGTACCAGAACTTCAAGGCGAAGGGTGGTGCTTATACCCGTGAGCACTTCTTCGGCAAGTATCCCGAGCTGAAGGCCATGGTCGCCAACATGTCGGATGAAGAAATCTGGCGCCTGAATCGCGGCGGTCACGATCCTCGCAAGGTGTATGCGGCGTATCACGCGGCTTCGATGCATAAAGGACAACCGACGGTCATTCTGGCGAAGACTGTCAAGGGCTTCGGCCTCGGCAAGGGCGGCGAAGGCCAGATGATCGCCCACCAGCAGAAGAAGCTGTCGGAAGATGACCTGCGCGTGTTCCGCGATCGATTCAACATTCCGGTGACGGATGATGAGATCGCGGGGCTGCCGTTCAAGAAGCCCGACGAGAACTCGGAGGAGATGAAGTACCTGCGCGAGCGCAGGACTTTCCTCGGTGGCTCATTGCCGGCCCGGCGCAAAGAGGCTCCGCCGCTCGCCGTGCCGCCGCTCGAGTCGTTCAGTGCCTTGTTGGAAGGTACGGGTGACCGCGAAATCTCCACGACCATGGCGTTTGTCCGGATTCTGACGGCGCTGTTGAAGGACAAGAACATCGGCAGGAACATTGTGCCGATTGTTCCTGACGAGGCGCGTACCTTCGGTATGGAAGGTTTGTTCCGTCAGATCGGCATCTATTCCTCCGTTGGTCAGCTCTATACGCCGCAGGATGCGGAGACTCTCATGTCCTATCGCGAGGACAAGAAGGGTCAGATGATCGAGGAAGGTATCAACGAGGCTGGCTCGTTGTGCTCGTGGATTGCCGCCGGTACGGCATACAGCAATCACGGCGTCAACATGGTGCCGTTCTACATTTTCTACTCGATGTTCGGTTTCCAGCGCGTCGGCGATTTCATCTGGGCGGCTGGAGATATCCAGGCGCGTGGCTTCCTGCTCGGGGCGACGGCAGGACGCACGACCCTGGCGGGCGAGGGTCTGCAACACCAGGACGGACACAGTCTGCTCGTTGCGTCAACCGTGCCGAACTGCGTGGTTTACGATCCAACCTACGCATATGAGCTCGCCGTGATCATTCATGACGGCATGCGCCGCATGTTCGTGAATCAGGAAAACGTCTTCTACTACCTGACGGTGATGAACGAGAACTACCCGCAACCCGCCATTCCAAAGGGCGTGGAAGAGGGGATTCTCAAGGGCGCGTACCTGTTGCAGAAGGGCGGTGACGGCAAGAAGGCGCGCACCACGCTGTTGGGTTCGGGCACGATTCTGCGCGAGGCGCGCGCCGCTGCCGAGATCCTCGAGAAGGACTACGGCGTTGCTGCCGATGTGTTCTCTGTTACCAGCTTCAATGAGTTGCGTCGCGAGGCGCTCGAAGTTGAGCGTTGGAATCTGTTGCATCCGGGCGAACAGGCTCGCACGCCCTATGTGCAGCAGTTGTTGAAGGATCGGGAAGGGCCCGTGATTGCGGCCACGGACTATATACGCACGGTGCCGGATCAGATCCGGCAGTGGGTGAGTGGTCGGTACGTAACTCTGGGCACCGACGGCTACGGCCGGTCCGATTCACGCGCGGCGTTGCGTAAGCATTTCGAGGTTGATCGCAACTACATCACCGTCGCGGCCCTGAAGTCCCTTGCCGATGATGGCAAGGTCGATAAAAAAATCGTGATCGAAGCCATGAAAAAACTGGGCGTCGATCCGTCTAAGCCAGTCCCCTGGAAAATCTGAAGGCCACACTGTCATGAATGCGGCTGCAGGCATCGTCGAAGTACGAGTGCCCGATATGGGCAACTTCAAAGACGTCGCCATCATTGATGTGCTCGTCAAACCCGGAGAGAAGATCGAGCCGGAGGCATCGCTCGTCACTCTGGAAACTGAGAAAGCCACTATGGACGTGCCGTCCACGGTTGGTGGCATCGTGGATAAGGTGCACGTGTCCAAGGGTGGGACGGTTTCGCCAGGGGATTTGATTGTGACCGTTCGGTCGGAGGGTTCCGAAGAGGGAGCCTCTGATGGCGGGCGCGCCGGCGATGCTGGCGACGCTGCTGCGAAGGGTGGCACGGCTGCTGGCGGTGTTTCCGCCAAGAGCGGCGGGGCCGGCTCCGCTGGCAGTGGCGGCGGTTCCGACGGCGGCGGTAGTGGCAGTGGTGGCAGCGCGGCTGGGCCGTCAGGCGGTGGCGGGAGCGTCAAAGCGGCCGACACGGCCTCGGCATCGTCGCCTGCGTCAACGGGTTCCAAGCAGTCTGCTTCCGCTGAGAAGGCCGCGCCGGCTGCCAAGCAGTCGTCGACGGCTGCGGAAAAGAGCGCGTCGGCCTCACAAAACAGTGGCACTGCGGCACGCGATGCCGGTGCCGGCCAAGACGATGTTCCCGCGAAGGCCATTGCCGGTGGCAATGGGTTACCCCCAATCAACGAGCCGGGGTTCTCGCGAGCTCACGCTGGTCCCTCCGTGCGCAAGTTTGCGCGCGAGCTTGGCGTCGACCTGACTCAGGTCAAGGGCAACGGGTTCAAGGGACGCGTTACCCATGAGGACGTCAAGGCGTTCGTAAAGAACTTCCTCGCGAAGGGAGCTGCAACTGCTAAGGGTGGATCCGCGCCCGGCGGCGGTGGAGCATTACCTTCGATTCCGGCCGTCGACTTTACCCAGTTTGGTGAAGTTGAGACGAAGCCGCTGACGCGGATTCAGAAGATCTCGGGCCCGCGGTTGCACGCGAGCTGGGTCAATATTCCGCATGTCACTCAGTTCGACGAGGCTGATATCACCGAGCTCGAGGACGTCCGAGGCAAGCTCAAGCAGAAGGCGCAGGATGCGGGTATCAAGCTCACTCCGCTGGCCTTCATTATCCGCGCTTGCGTGCGGGCTCTTCAAGAGTTCCCGCTGTTCAACTCGTCGCTCGACCCGACGGGTACCAGTCTCGTGTTGAAGAAGTACATCAACATCGGTTTCGCGGCTGACACACCCAATGGGCTCGTTGTGCCGGTTGTGAAGGACGCAAATCGAAAGGACATCTACGAGATCGCCCGCACACTGGGTGACTTGTCGGAGAAGTCACGCGCTGGGAAGTTACCCGTGTCTGACATGCAGGGCGGCACGTTCACCATTTCGAGCCTTGGTGGCATCGGTGGGACTGCGTTTACTCCGATCATTAATGCTCCTGAGGTGGCGATTCTTGGCGTATCGCGATCTGGGATGAAGCCGGTGTTCCGCGATGGTACGTTCGTTCCGCGGCTGATTCTGCCGCTGTCGTTGTCGTACGATCATCGCGTCATCGATGGCGCGGCTGCGGCGCGGTTTACAACATTCCTTGCGCAGACGCTCGCAGATGCGCGCGGCCTCACGGAGGCTGTGCCATGAGTCAAGTAGATCTTACTGTTCCGGATATCGGTAATTTCGAAGATATCCTCGTTGTCGATGTCCTGGTGAAGAAGGGCGACTCCATTGAGGTGGACGCTCCGCTGGTCACGCTAGAGACTGACAAGGCTTCTATGGATGTGCCTGCTACCACTGCAGGTACTGTCACTGAGGTGTTGCTCAAGGCTGGCGATAAGGTGTCCAAGGGCAGTGTTATTGCCCGTGTCGACACGGGCGCTGGTGACGCCGGTGGCGCCGCCAAATCTGGCGCTGGATCCGCCGCGGTTTCCGGCAGTGGTTCTGCGACGGGAAGCGGCGCTGGCAAGTCCGCTGCTGCGCATGAATCCTCCGATGAAGGTGAGTTCAGCGCTGCGTTTGACGCTGATGAGTTGGAGCGCACGGTTACGCAGCCGGTGCTGACGCAAGGCGGTGCGGCCGGCTCGGCTGGCCGTGGCGCGGGCGCTTCGGCAGCCGGTGCCAAATCCGGTAGTGCCAGTGGTCCAGCGGCGGCCGGCGGCGGAAGCGCGGGCGGCGGGGTCGGTGCCTCAGCGAGCGGCAACCGCGGTGGAGCTGCGGCGGGCGGCGCGGGGGCAGCTGGCAACGGCGCGGCCAACGCGGGTGTTGAAGCTCGCAACGAAGGTCCGGGCGACACGGTTCGCATGCCGGTACCCGATCTGTCCCGTTTCGACCGCGCTGAAGTCGAATTCAACCGGACGACACAGCTTCTCGTGTTGGGTTCCGGTCCGGGTGGCTACACGGCTGCGTTCCGAGCTGCCGACCTCGGCATGAAAGTCACGTTGGTGGAGCGTTGGTCGTCACTCGGTGGCGTTTGCCTGAACGTGGGTTGCATCCCGTCGAAGACTCTTCTGCATGCGGCGAAGGTCATCGAAGACGCCGAGTCCATGAATGCTCACGGCATTTCATTCGGCAAGCCTTCCATTGATCTCGAAAAGCTGCGCGGCTTCAAGAGCGGCGTAGTGAACAAGCTCACCGGCGGTCTGCGCGTGCTTGCCAAGCAGCGCAAGGTTGATGTGGTCCAGGGCGTTGGCCGTTTCGTCAGCCCCAATGTTGTTGAGGTGATGGGCAGCAGTGGTTCCGAGCGGATCCACTTTGACGCCTGCATCATTGCCGCCGGATCCGAGGCGATTAAGCTTCCGGGCTTGCCCACGGATCAGCGGGTAATGGATTCAACCGATGCCTTGGAGCTCCCGGAATTCTCCGGCGGCTTGCTGGTCATCGGCGGTGGCATCATCGGTCTCGAGATGGCGTGTGTGTACGACGGCCTCGGCAGCCGTGTCTCAGTTGTGGAATTGACTCCGGGCCTGATGCCCGGCGCAGATCCTGACCTGGTACGTCCGCTCGAAAAGCGTATCAAGGGACGTTACGAAGCCATCCTCACGGGCACCAAGGTCACGAAGGTCGAACCTTTGCTCGAAGGTTTGCGTGTGACATTTGAGGGTGAAAAAGCCCCGGCTCCTCAGGTCTACGATCGCATTCTGGTTGCCGTGGGTCGCGTACCCAACGGCAAGAACATCGGCGCGGAGAACGCTGGTGTTACCGTCACTGACCGCGGGTTTATCCCGGTGGATAAGCAGATGCGGACTAACGTGCCGCATATCTTCGCCATTGGCGATATCGCCGGTCCTCCGATGCTCGCCCACAAGGCGATGCACGAGGCGAAAGTTGCTGCTGAGGTTGCTGCTGGTCACAAGGCCGCGTTTGATGCGCGTGTGATTCCGTCCGTTGCCTACACGGATCCTGAGATCGCGTGGGTGGGTTTGACGGAGACGGATGCGAAGGCTAAGAACATCCCTTACAAGAAGGGGCAGTTCCCGTGGGTGGCCAATGGCCGCTCGCTCTCGCTGGGGCGCGAAGACGGCTTCACCAAGCTGCTGTTTGACCCGGAGACGCACCGCGTGCTCGGCGGCGGCATCGTCGGCACCAACGCAGGTGATCTGATCAGCGAAATCGCGTTGGCTATCGAGACAGGATGCGATGCCACTGACATCGGGCTGACTGTCCATCCGCACCCGACTTTGTCGGAGACAGTTGCCGCCGCAGCCGATGCCTTCGAAGGCACGCTGACGGACCTGTTTATTCCGAAACGCTAACGTGCCCGCTGGCGTTCCTCAGAGGAGCGTCGGCGGTCCAAAAATCGCAGATGCCCGCGTTTCGAGCCCGGCGCCCGACAGCTTTGTCGGCGTGCGATCGACGATCATTCCCGGCGTAAATTGCAGTCAGCGATCGGCTGGCCGTTGGCTCGGCGTGGCCGCCGCGGTGGCCCGGGCGCGCGGCGATTAGCGAGCAGTTACCTGTTGGTTTCGTGCCGTGGGGCTGGCGGCTTTTGCCGCACGAGCGTTGGCGCCGGCTTTCGACTCCTGCGCCACGAGGTACTTGGCTACCTCGATCATCTGTTGCATTCCACCAGCAGACTGCACCGTGACCCGGTACTTTCCATTCACTAGCAGGCTCGGCGTGCCGTCGATGTGGTACGCGAGCACCAGCGCGTCATCACGCCGCATCGCCGTGTCTACTGCGAACGACTTGGCTGTATCCAGGAACTTCTGAACGGGAACGCCGCTGATGTGGTTGTAGTACTTCGCCACGTCTTCGATCGTCGGGAGTGGCTTCTTGATCTGGTGCGTCTTTGGGTCCGATACGGCCAGTTCGCCCGTCTTCCACACGGCATCAAACACCTTATCGTGAGTCTTGTCGAAGATCCCCAGGATCTGCGCTGTGCACGTAGCACGTTGGAACATCGGCCAGCCTTCGGCTGGGATAAACGACGCCGGGATGAACGTCATTTGTGCGTTTGACGGAAGTGAGGCCTGCAACTGGTGAACCAGCGGGCTGAACTGCGCGCAGAAGGGACAGGCGTATGAAAACACCTCTGCGACTTCGATCTTTCCTGCGGGCACATTTGTGTGCTGTGCCGGACTAACCAGGAAGTAATTGACCCCTTCGGTATAGGTTGCCGCATGGGCCAACGATGTGAAAACCAACGCTAAAAGCGACGTCAAAACAGCATTGCGTTTTTTCATTGTGCGGGGTCTCCCAAGGTAGCCCTATAGACAAGGCTACAGTGCACGGAGTTTCTCCAGATACGCCAATTCATTGGGCGTGCGGCCGTTACGCTGCGCTTCCCAAAGTGCCTCGGCAAGTGGTTCGAGCATCGCGTGTTCCGCGGCGTGGGCGTCCCCCATCCGCTTTGCCAAAGCCTCGTGGATGGCGGTGATGCCCGCGGGGCGGTTGGTTGCGACCTGCTCCCGGATGGCGAGGTGTAAGCCCATGTGAAGAAAGGGGTTTTGCTGACCACCTTCCGGGGTGAATTCGGCCGCGAGTGCTTCGTTACCGGTTTCGAGCCACGGGACATATTCAGGATGTTCGGCGATGACCGCCGCAACCTGAGCTTCCAAAGGCTCCAGTGGCACACGATTGGTGTATTTCTTCCAGGCGTCCAGGTACATCCGGCGCAACTGGTCACGATTCTGTCCGGCAAAGACGGCCATATCAGATCAGCTTCCCAACCGGACGTGGCCGGCGCTTACGCGCCCCACCGGCGGCGCCCCGCGCCCGTGCGCCCCCGGCTGATGCCCGTGCGCGTGGTGTTGGGTTGCCTTCCCCGGGCACTCGCGTTTCGGTGTGGGGGCGAGGGCCAACTTTCCGCACTACCGGCGCATCAGACTTATCCAGCTTCTTGGCGGGCGTCTTATCCGGATATTCGCAGAGATCCGCGATGATGCACTTGGGACACGCGGGCAGGCGCGCGACACAAACATAGCGTCCGTGCAGCAGCAGCCAATGGTGCGCGTCCTTGATGTATTCCTTGGGCGTGTTGGCGACCAGTCCCTCTTCAACCTCACGTGGGTTCTTCCCTGGCGCCAAGCCAGTGCGATTGGCGACGCGGAAAATGTGGGTGTCGACGGCAATTTCGTTTTGGCCGTACACCATGTTCAAAATGATGCTGGCGGTTTTGCGGCCAACGCCGGGTAGCGCTTCGAGGTCCTCCCGGGTGTCAGGGACTTTGCCGCCGTGTTTGTCGACAATTTGCTGCGCGAGGCCGACCAGATTCTGGGCTTTTGTGTTGTAAAGGCCCACGGCCTTGATATACGGCTTCACGCCCTCGACGCCGAGCTCGACGATCGCCGCGGGTGTGTTTGCTACGGGAAACAGCTTGCGGGTGGCGGCATTGACGCTTTTGTCAGTCGTATGGGCCGACAGCATGACGGCCGCGAGCAGCTCGAACGGCGAGTCGTTCAGCAGTTCTGTGGTCGGGTGCGGGTTGGCTTCCTGGAGTCGCCGGAAGATGGCACGACGACGAGCGGGGGTCATGTTGTTTTCTCCGGAGCCGTCGCGGATGCCGATTCCGCGGGTCTCATCGAGTTTCGGGCCGCTTGCTTACGTGCTGCGAGCAACGCCGCCTGTTCTTCCGTGCGCCGAGCCAGCCGCGTCGTGTGCGCGTGGTAGCGAGCGCGATTCATGTCAGGAGTTGGGTCACGCGAGTCGTCGCCACGCGGGACCATGGAGATGCAATCAACCGGGCATGGAGCAATGCAGAGCTCACAACCCGTGCACAACGCAGCTACGACCGTATGCGTTTGCTTCCGCGCGCCGATGATTGCATCAACAGGGCAGGGCGGGAGGCATTTGACGCAGCCGATGCAGCGAGCCTCGTCGATGACCGCGACCAACGCTGCTCCCTCAACACCGTTGTCAGGGTTCAGGGGCAACACAGGTCGGTGGAGCAAATTTGCAAGGGCGGCGATTGTCGCGCTGCCACCGGGCGGGCATTGGTTGATCGGCGCCTCATTGCTGGCAATTGCCTGAGAATAAGGCCGACACCCATCGTAGCCGCAGCGCGTGCACTGCGTCTGTGGTAACAGGGCGTCGATTTCGTCAGCGAGTGTCATGGCGTCAGGCAGTGAAACCGAACAGCGGGAGCAGTCCCCCGCGGATCGCGCCCGCCTCCCGCGGCGAGGGCTCCCATCTCAGTTGATCCTCATCCCGGGCTGCGCCCCGCTGTCCGGCGATAGCAGGTACAACCCAGGCTCGTCACCGCTGGCAGCGAGCACCATCCCCTGCGACAACCCGAACTTCATCTTGCGGGGGGCCAGGTTGGCCACCATCACAGTCAACCGTCCAATCAACTTCGAGGGGTCGTAGGCGGCTTTGATGCCCGCAAACACTGTGCGGGTTTCAGTTCCGAGGTCCAGCGTCAGCTTTAACAGTTTGTCGGCGCCCTCGACATGTTCAGCGTTGGCGATCCGTGCCACGCGCAGATCAATGCGCTTGAACTCGTCGATGGAAATCATCCCGTCGGCATCGGCCGCGGCACTGGCCTTCGACGAGCCCGCGCCGCTGGCTTGCGCCGCCGCGCCCGCTTTCGATGCCCCAGCAGCGCTGCCGCCGGGTCCGCCGCCCTTGGCCTCACTGCCAGCGGCTTGCCCGCTCGCCTTGGTACCACCGACGTTCGCAGCACCTGCGCCAGCGGCTTGCCCGCTCGCCTTGGCACCACCGACGTTCGCAGCCCCTGCGCCAGCGGTTTGCCCGCGGGCCTTGGCGCCAGCAGCCCCGGCCCCGCTGGTTTTCGCGGTGCTGGACTTGCCGCCAGCGGTGCCAACCTTTGCGGCGGCGCCATCGGCCGCCGTGGCGCCAGCGCCAGCCGGGACCACATCAAACAGCGCATCCAACTGCTTCGGATCCACCCGGGTCATCAAATGCTGATACGCATTGACCTTCTCGGGCAGCACATCGGCGTCACTCCACACAAACCCGCGGTCCATGCCAAACAACTGCCGGGCAACCCGCTCGGCCACATCCGGCAACACCGGCGCAATCAGCACCGTGAGAAGCCGAAACCCCTGCAGCGCCCGCGAGCAAACATCCTGCAGCTCAACCTTGTTGGCCGCGGCATCCTTGGCCAGCACCCAGGGCTGATGCGCATCGAAGTCGTGATTGATGCGATCCGCCAGCGCCATGATTTCGCGCATGGCCTTGCCCAGTTCCCGGGACTCATAGTGCGTGGCGACCGCGGTGGCGATGCCGCGCGCTTCGCGGGCGAGCAACTCCTTGTCGCCACTGTAAGCCAACGCCCCATCAAAATACCGGGTGATGAAGCTGGCAGCGCGGCTGGCAATGTTGACGTACTTGCCAACCAGGTCACTGTTGACCCGCGCGATAAAATCATCCGGGTTGAAATCGAGATCCTCGACGTTCGAGTTCAACTTGGCCGCGATGTAATACCGGAACCACTCCGGATTCATGCCGACATCCAGATAGCGCAGCGGGCTGATGCCAGTGCCGCGGGACTTGGACATCTTCTCGCCGGAAACCGTGATGAACCCGTGTGCGTACACGTGGTCCGGCACTTTGTAAGGCGCCCCCGCGAATTTCAACATCGCCGGCCAGAACAGCGTGTGAAAGTAGATGATGTCCTTGCCAATGAAATGCAGTTGCTCGGTATCGGGCGCGGCCAGAAATTCCTCGAAGGTCCGGGTTTCCCCCTGCGCGCCGGCCTTGCCACTGGTGAAGTAATTCTTCAGTGAGGCGAGATACCCAATGGGCGCATCCAGCCACACATAGAAATATTTACCCGGTGCATCGGGAATGGGGATCCCGAAATAGGGCGCATCACGCGAGATGTCCCAGTCCCCGAGGGCCTCGTCACCCTTGCCGGTCAGCCACTCGCGAGCTTTGTTTACAACCTGGGGTTGCAGACGATCGGGTGCCGTCAGCCACTCAGTGAGAAACTCCACGCAGCGGGGATCTGACAACCGAAAGAAAAAATGCTCCGACGACTTCATGACCGGCTTGGCGCCGGAGAGTGTCGAATAGGGATCGATCAGGTCGGTAGGTGTGTTGACGATGCTGCACACCTCGCAGGCGTCAGCATACTGATCCTTCGCATGACAGTTGGGACACTCGCCCTTGATGTAGCGATCCGCGAGGAACATGCCCTTCACGGGGTCGTAGAACTGATCGATCGGCTTCTGGTAGATCAGGCCGGCAGCCTTCAACCGACGGTAGATGTCCTGCGACAGCTCGGTATTTTCCGGCGAGTCGGTGGAGTACCAGTGGTTGAAGGAGATGTGGAAGCCGTTGAGATATTTCGGCCGGTCAGCCGCGATCCCGGCGATGAGCTCCTGAGGCGTAACGCCTTCGGACTCGGCCTTGAGCATGATCGGTGCGCCATGCGCATCGTCCGCGCAGACGAAGTGGACGACGTTTCCCTGCATCCGCTGAAAACGCACCCAGATGTCCGTCTGGATGTACTCCATGATGTGCCCGATATGAAACGGGCCATTGGCGTAGGGGAGGGCTGTGGTAACGAAAAGTTTGCGGGCCATCCGGCGATTTTACACGCGGGCTGCGGCCTCGGGGCAGCTAGCGGCCGATTCGCAAGGCGGGCAGTCGCGGACTCGCGTAAATCGGCGAGCGCCGCAATCGACGAGCGCCGCAATCGACTGCTAACCCTGGTCCTTTACCGCCTCGAACCGGGCCTTATTGATGCCCTTTTTATAGGCCTCTTTCCCAGTCACCTGCCGTGAATCCAGCAGCTGTTGAATCGCCGTATCCATGGTCCGCATCCCGTGCGCCCCACCAGCCTGCATGACGTTCTCGAGCTGGTCGAGCTTCCCCTGGCGGATCAGGTTTTGCGATGCGGGCGTATTCACCAGAATTTCCAGTGCGGCCACGCGCCCCTGCTTATCCGATTTCTGCAGCAGCTGTTGTGAAACCACGCCGCGTAACGACGTGGAAAGCATCGTCCGGACGTGCGACTGCTTGTCCGACGGAAACACGTTAATCATGCGATCGACGGTGGGGCCGGCACCGTTCGTGTGCAGCGTCCCCATCACCAATATCCCCATCTCAGCCGCGGTCACCGCGATACTCATCGTTTCCAGGTCCCGCAACTCACCGACCAGGATGACGTCGGGATCCTCGCGCAACGCCGAATGCAGCGCCGACGCAAAGCTAGGGCTATGCACCCCGATTTCGCGCTGACTGATCAGGCAGCTCTTGCGCTGGTGCACGAACTCAATGGGATCCTCAATGGTGAGAATGTGCCCTTTGACGCGCAGGTTGATGTCATCAATCATCGCCGCAAGCGTCGTCGACTTGCCCGACCCCGTCTTGCCCGTAACGAGAATGAGCCCGTTGTTGGCACGGCACATTTGCCGCACGGCTTCAGGCATCTTCAACTGATCGAGCGACAGCGCCTTGGACGGAATGGCCCGGAACACCGCGCCCATCCCATTCAACTGCCGCATCACATTGACGCGGAATCGGCCCTTGTCAGCCAGCGTGTACGCGAAATCCGCGCCATCCTTCGACTCAAACCGCTGCACCGCCGGCTTCGGCATGATTTCGTACAGCGCCGTTTTGACGAAATCAGCGACCAGCTTGTCCGGGCGCAGCGGTATCAGGTCTCCGAACTGACGGATACGCGGTGGATCCCCGGCAATGAAGTGCAGGTCGGAGCCGCGCTTCTCCAGGATCTCATTGAGGAAGGCATCAATCTCAGCCATGGCTGCAGGCTCAGGCGGACGCCGGCGTGTTGGGTTTGGACGACATCAGGTGGGTGCCGGTGATATCGAGTTTCGGCAACATGCTCGTATCAGTCACAAACTTCTGGAACGGCTTCTTGTCCGTCGCGTAGTTGTAGGCGTCATCCGGATCGATCTCACGGGCCTGCACCGCCGCCAGCAGCGATTGATCGAGCGAGGACATTCCCTGGTCGCGCCCCATCTGCATCTGCGCCGGAATCTGGTGGGTCTGGTCCATCTGGATGAGCTTGGCGATGGCGCGGTTCATCATCAGGATTTCGCAGATGGCCTTGCGGCCGCGGGCGTCGGCGGTTTTGACCAACACCTGGGTGACGACCGCCAACAGGCTCTGCGACAGGAAGGCCTTCGTCTGTTCGCGCTCCTCCACGGGCAGCGCGTCGATGATGCGGTCGATGGTCTTGGTGGCGCTCGTGGTATGCAACGTACCCAACACGAGGTGTCCGGTTTCGGCGGCCGTCATCGCCATCGTGATGGTTTCCGCATCGCGCAGCTCGCCGACGAGAATCACATCAGGGTCTTCGCGCATCGCGGCGCGGACACCTTCCGCGAAGCTCGGGATGTGAGTATTCAACTCGCGTTGAATCACCTGGCTGTTCTTGCTCCGGTGCACAAACTCGATGGGATCTTCGAGGCTGATGATGTTGAGCTTACGGCTCGTGTTGAGGTGGTCGATCATCGCAGCGAGCGTGGTCGACTTGCCGGTCCCGGTGGAACCGGTGACGAGAATCATTCCCTGGTGAAAGTCACAGAGTTTCGTGACGATCGGAGGCAGCGCGAGCTTCTCCAGGGAGGGGACGTCCTGCGGGATGGCGCGGAAGGTGGCGCCCATGCCCGTTTCCTTGCGGTAGATATTGACGCGGAACCGGCCGCCTTCGGACGACACGTAAGAGAAGTCCAGATCCAGCCCCTTGGCCAGAACTTCCTGCTGAGAATGGGTGAGAATCTCGGTGACGTACCCTTCGAGCTCGCCCGGGCGCAGATCACGGAATTTGATGGGGAGGAGGTCCCCATGCATCCGGAGCATCGGCGGGACACCGACGGCCAAATGGACGTCAGAGCAGCCTTGCTGCGTACCCAGCTTCAAAAACGCGTCTATACGCGCCAAAGCGCATACCCTCTCATTGCGATTGAGATGTTTTGCCCGGTGCGGGCTGTGGAATCAACCAGCCGGCCCTAAATATTTGACGTAATGCTCTTTTTCCCCGACGGGAAGCCGACGAGGGGCCTACAAGAACCGTTCCAGGGCTGCCCGGAGCTCTTCCATGGACTGGTGGCGCTTCGCCTTATCCACCGCCATCGCTTTGACCACGAGGTCGGACAATCCCTGCGGCAGGGCGGGGTTGATCTCACGTGGTACGCGCGCCTTACCCTGGACGTGCTGATACATCACCGACATGTGGTCGCCGCGCGAGTACGGCGGTACACCCGTGACCATCTCGTAGATGATGACACCGAGCGCGTAGATGTCAGCGCGCTCATCGACCTTCTTACCGAGAATCTGCTCGGGCGCCATGTACTTCGGTGAGCCAATGACGTAACCCGTCTTCGTCAGCTGTGTGTCGCCTTCGCGATGCGCGGCGGCCACACCGAAGTCCACAATCTTCAGTAGTCCTTCCTGGTTGATCAGGACGTTCGCGGGCTTGAGGTCACGATGCACGATACCGACATGGTGAGCGACGGTCATGCCGTTGCACATGTCGATACCAAACTGAATCGCGCGCCGCAGCTCGATGGGCTTCTCGTTGACGATCTCGCTGCCCAACGTATGCGAGGGGAAATACTCCATGGAGATGGCGTAGTTCCCCTGCATGTACAGGAAGTCATAAATGCGGATGACGTTCTTGTGCGTGATCTTGCGCGAGTAACGCAACTCGTGGACGAAGCGCTTCATCACTTCTTCGTCGCTCGACACGTTCGGGTTCAAGAACTTCAGGATCAGCCGCTCGTCGACGACCGTATCCTCCATCAACAGCACGGTGCCGAACGCGCCGCGGCCGATACGGTCGATGTACTTGTAGCGGCCCTCGATCACATCGCCCGCTTTCAGAGCGCCAATGTCCAACCGCGCCACTTCGGCCTGTTTGGTCGCGGCCGCAACGGCGGTCTCGGACATCAACATCGTCTTGCCCTGTTCCACTGGCGGCAGAGGCGGACGCATTGTCGGCGGAGGCGTGGCACCAGCGTGATGCGTGCCACCGGTTCCGGTGAGAGGCAGCGACGTACCAGACGGCGATGTACCGATACGGTTATCCAGTTCAGCCATGGCGGACGCCGCCATGCGCGCGATAGTTTGATCAGCCGACCCTGCCTGGTTCTGCAGTTCAGCGCGCAAGACATCCACTCGGCGTTCATCAACCAGCTTTGCCAGTGCCTGGATCGCTTCGATGCGCACCTCGCGCTCGGAGCCCGAGACCAGCGGCATCAACGTATCGACAAACTTCGTGTCACCGAGCTTCCCGATCGCACGCACCACAATGGGCATGGCCTTCGAGTTGCCCGACTGCAGCATTTCAGCCAGTCGGGGTAACGCACGCTTGCTGCCGATTTCAGCAAGGGCGTCCACCGCACGCTCACTCACCCACCAATCACTGTCATGGGTGGCGGCAATCAGGGAGTCGACAGCCCGCTCGTCCTTTGTCTGGTTGAGAATCTCAATGGCCGCGCGTCGGATGTCATCGTCCTTGTCACGAACGAGCTGCAGCACGGCCTCGATGACACGGGGTCCGCCGATCTTGCCGAGCGCATCCGCCGCGCGGCTGCGCACCCACCAGTCACTGTCCTTCAGCGAATCGAGCAGGTACTTGACCGACTTGGCATTGCCGACCTCGTTGAGAACTTCCACGGCCGCACGCCGGGCGTTCTCGTTCTCGTCCTTCAGAATCTCGATCAGATAACGAATCGTGTCGGGATGGTTGGCCTTGATGACGACATCAATCGCCTTGTTCTGAACGTCGATCTCCGGGTCCTTGAGCAACGCACAGATCCGCTCAATGTCGATCGGACCGTCCATTCGCTGGAGAGCGGAAAGCGTGGCACCCCGGATGAGCTTGTTCGGGTCTCGCAACTGCGTCTGAAGCGCGGTCTGGACTTCCGGCGTATTGAATCGCGCGAGCAGGTTGATGATGTGGACACGCGCAATCGGGTCCTTACCCCCGATGCGCCCGACCAGCTCCGGCACAGCACTCTGGTCCGCAATCTCGCCAATGATCCTGAAGAGCGCCGCCTTCTCGTTGGGCTCCTGCTGATAAGCCGTGTTCAGCAGCTCCCGCACTCCGAAGCGGCTCTTCTGCGCCATGATCACTTCGAGAATCGCAGGTTTCGAAATGCCCGGCGTGTTCAACGCCTCGATCAGCAGGTGCGGGGGATAGTTGCGATTACTGGTCAGGGCCCAGGAAATGCCGGCAATGACTTTCGCACTGCCCTCAATCAGGCCGCGAATGAACTGGGGAAAGGTCTTCTGGCTGACCAGGCCGGCCAACACTTCGACAAAAGCGACGGTCGCCGTCCGGCTCGCTTCCGGCAGGGCGGCAAAAACCGGTTCGATGGCGCCGGGTCCCAGGTCCTTCAGGCGTGCCACGGCCTTCTGCAGGGCGGGACTGGACTGGTCGGTGGCTGACCGGATCTCCGTGATCAGCCGGTCGGCGCGCAAGTTCGTGAAAAAGCTCATTCAGCCTTTGAGGTCCGGGGCGTTCCCGCGCGTAGGCGCTTCCTGGGTCGCGGTGCGACGCGAGATTATGCCACAGCCTCGGCTGAGGTCAGGGGTACCCGCAGGACTCTTGCCGAGCACTCGCTCGTCGCAGCCACTACAATCCAAGCCCTTTCACCCTCCCGGTTTTCAACATGGCCGATGATCCCACTCTAAACGGTTTGCGCGCTGCTTTGGATGCGTATCTGGATCCCTATCTAGGGGAGACCCTCGGGGCAACGCAAGCCGTGCAGGAGCTGAAGGCCACGGACGCTGGCGCTTCCGTGCGCGTTCGGCTGGGTTTTCCCGTGGGAGGCTATCACGAGGAGCTGGCGTCGGGTCTGAAGGCCCATCTGGCCAAGGCCGGGATCAACACGCCGCTGACGATCGAGCTGACGGCGGATATCCGCTCCCACGCAGTGCAGAGAAATCTAAAGCCCATCGAGCAGATCAAAAACGTCGTGGCCGTAGCCTCGGGCAAAGGTGGCGTCGGTAAGTCCACCGTGGCAGTGAACCTGGCCCTCGCATGGGCCGCCCAGGGCGCCCGCGTGGGCCTTCTTGACGCAGATATCTATGGCCCGAGCCAGCCGCTCATGCTTGGCCTGGAAGGGCAGAAGCCGTCGACGCCCGACGGGAAACACCTCCAGCCGCTGTCTGCTCATGGCGTGGTGGCTATGTCCATCGGCTTCCTTCTCACCGACCAGGACCAGGCGATGATCTGGCGTGGTCCCATGGTCACGCAGGCGCTGACGCAACTCCTGTCCGAAACCCATTGGGGCGCGCTCGACTACCTGGTCGTCGACATGCCCCCCGGTACAGGGGACATACAACTGACTCTCGCACAGCGTGTCCCCGTCGCGGGCGCCGTGATCGTAACGACGCCGCAGGACATTGCCCTCGCCGATGCGCGAAAGGGCCTCAAGATGTTCGAGAAGGTCAACGTGCCCGTGCTGGGCATCGTCGAGAACATGAGCATCCACATTTGTTCGAACTGTGGTCACGCCGAGCACATATTTGGTGCTGGCGGTGGGGCGAGGATGGCTGAACAGTACGGCGTACCCCTGCTGGGCGAGCTGCCACTGGATGCGCGTATTCGCGAGGAAGCAGATGGCGGTCGTCCAACCGTCGTAGCCGCCCCGGACACGCCGCGTGCAAGGGCTTACTTCGAGACAGCCCGTCGCACGGCTGCGGTGTTGTCACGCCGTGCGCGCGACCGCAGTGCCCTGTTCCCCAAAATTGTCGTCGAAGAAAGTTGAGATGGAAGCTCCGTACACAGGAATTCTCCCGTATCAGGCCATCCGGGAGATGTTGAGCAACGGCGAGATCAAATCACTGCTGGTGCCCATTGAGCCGGATCAGCTCCAGCCGGCCAGCATCGATCTGCGCCTGGGCGACTACGCCTATCCCGTTGACACGAGCTTTCTGCCCGGCCGCGGCGTCCGCGTGCTGGAGAAAATGCAACAACTCGATGAGGACTTCGACCGCTTCAAGATCGACATCCGTGGCGGCGCGGTGTTGGAACGGGGGCGCGTGTATGTCGTGCCCCTGTTGGAAAGCATCGAGTTGAAGAATGACGTCGCGGCGTTTGCCAACCCCAAGAGCTCCACCGGGCGCCTCGACATACTCACCCGCCTGATTGCCGACCGGGCCACGCATTTTGACGAGGTCGAGGACGGTTATGAAGGGCAGTTGTATATTGAAATCGCCCCGCGCAGCTTCAGTGTCGTGGTCAAGACAGGCACCCGGCTGAACCAACTGCGTTTCCGCCGCCGCACGGGCATGACGCCCCGGCAGATCTCATCCTCTGAATGGCAACAGCTGCTCGAAGACGGGCACATCGTGGACACACCCGAGCAGTTGGGATTGAGCGGCAGGCCGGGGATGTTGCCTTTCACGGTGGATCTGAAGGGCAACGGCGGTCTGATCGGGTGGCGGGCGAAGCAGAATACGCGGCGCATCGATCTCGAGCGGCGCGACTATGATCCGCTGGACTTCTGGGAGCCGATGCAATTCCACAAGGAAGCCGCGCTCACTCTCGTCCCGGATGAGTTTTATATCCTGATGACGAAGGAGGCGATCGCCGTCCCTCCGCAGTACGCCGCCGAGATGGTTCCTTATGACACTCGCGCCGGCGAGTTCCGGGTCCACTATGCGGGATTCTTCGACCCCGGGTTTGGTTGGACTGCGCAGCACGGCAAGGCGGGCAGCAGCCGCGGCGTGTTGGAGGTGCGCTCACACGAAGTGCCGTTCCTGTTGGAGCACGGCCAGATCGTGGGTTGGTTGCGGTACGAGCGCATGGCTGAAATGCCAGAGCTGCTCTACGGGCAGGAAATCAAATCCAACTATCAGGGTCAGAGCCTGAAGCTGGCCAAGCAGTTCAAACCGCCGCCTATCCGCGTGTGACGGACTGCACCTGCATCGTCCACTGCACCTCGTCGTCTTTTTTCTGCTCGACCCGCATGGGGATGAAGCCGCGGGAGGGCGCGCACCAGAAGCGCGTCACCCTGGGGGAGCCTGTTTTCTGCGCTCCAAAGACGATGGTGTTGGTTTTTCCGACATCCGTGTCAATGGGCTCTTCGCGCTCCCGATGGTAGCCATACTCACGCACGGTGTTCTTGTCGACCATCTGAAACTTCTGCGGCTCGCGACCCGCCAGCAGCTCAACCATCAGGGCAATCTGTATTGACGAGTCGTCCTGAATGTCCGGATGCAGTGGCATGTCGACTTTGACGTCTTCATAAACGCCCGTCACGCGTCCACTGTCCCAATCAAACTTCACGTGGGCATCACGTTTGGTCGAGCCAGTGCCATCATCCGCGTCATAGCTCAACGGCTGAACGCCTTTGTCGGTGACCCGCATGACACTCTTCTGTGTCGGCCGTTGCGAGAACATCTTGCCGAGCCCGCGAGGGCTGCTCTTGGAGGAGTAGACCCAGGTGTCGTCGCCCTGGTGTTCGAGCTTGACGGTTGATACCGCCACCGTCATCCCGTGCCACATCCAGGCGTAGGTGGCCTCGAAGGGTTTGAGCTCATCCGCCCGCGCGGGTTGACCGGTCGCCATTGTGGCGCAAAGGATGGCGCTCGCGAGTGCCACCCCAGCTCGCGTGCCACGGCGTTGCGCGGGCGGTGCGCGCCAGGCCACGGCGATTCTCATGGGAATGGCTCCACGACCGGCTGCGTCAACAGTTTGCCGTCCAGCGTGGGACGACCGTCATTCCATTTGAGGCGCCCGTCCGCGATCCACCCGACGACCCGCGGGTAGATCACGTGCTCCGTAGCCATCACGCGAGCTGCCACTGAGGACTCCGTGTCGCCCGTTTTAACGGGCACCCTGGATTGTAGGATCACCGGTCCGCCGTCGAGTTCCGGCGTCACGTAGTGAACACTCGCGCCGTGTTCGGCGTCACCGGCCTCCAGCACTCGCTGATGGGTATGCAATCCGGTGTACTTAGGTAGCAGGGACGGGTGGATGTTGATCATCCGGCCTGCGTACCGTTCAACGAACTGGGCTGACAGCACACGCATGAAGCCAGCGAGAACCACCAGATCAGGAGTATGGTTATCCATGGCTTCGGCCAACGAGCGCTCAAAAGCGTCTCGATTCACTGCGGAGCTACGTGAGACTACGTGCGTCTCGATCCCCATGCCTTGCGCGGTCGTGATCCCCGCGACTCCGGGCCTGTCGCTGATCACAACAGACACAGTTGCCCTAATGCGGTGCTGCTGACATTCGCGGGCAATCGTGGCCATGTTGGAGCCACGGCCGGAAATCAGAATCGCAAGCCGAAGCGTGCTCACTCGTTGATGACGACGCCGTTCGCGCCTTTGCGGACTTCGCCGATGACGGACGCCTTCTCTCCACGCGCGTTGAGCAAGTCCACTGCGGTCTGGGCGTGTTCCTTCGGAACAATCGCAACCATGCCGATTCCGCAGTTGAATGTCCTGTACATCTCCGCCGAACTGATGCGCGCCGTTTTCTGGAGCCACTCGAACACAGGGTCGCGCTGCCAACTCTTGCGGTCGAGGATGACTTCCAACCCGTCGCTCAAAACGCGCGGAATGTTGTCGGTGATGCCGCCGCCCGTGATATGCGCAAGGCCCAGCACAGGCACTTTGCGGATCAGCTCGAGGAGTGACTTCACGTAGATGCGAGTAGGGGTCAGCAACCGGTCGAACAGCGGCTTGCCCTCCAGCATGGTGTCGGGCTTGGCCTGGGCGACTTCAATCAGCTTCCGGATGAGCGAGTAGCCGTTTGAGTGCGGCCCAGACGACGCCATTCCGATCACCACGTTGCCCGGTGCGATTCGCGTCCCATCAATGATGGCGCTCTTCTCCACCACGCCCACGCAGAACCCTGCCAGATCGTAGTCTTCACCCGAATAGATCCCAGGCATCTCGGCCGTCTCACCGCCCACGAGCGCGGCACCAGCCTGGGAGCAGCCTTCGGCGATTCCGCGGATCACTGACTCTGCGACGTCAACCCGAAGCTTGCCCGTTGCGTAATAGTCCAGAAAGAACAGCGGTTCAGCACCCTGAACGACAACGTCGTTGGCGCACATGGCCACGAGGTCGATGCCGATGGTGTCGTGACGACCGGTGTCGATTGCGAGCCGTAGTTTCGTCCCGACGCCATCGGTACCTGAAACCAGCACAGGTTGCTTATAGCCCTGGGGGATTTCCACAAGGGCGCCAAATCCACCGATTCCCGCGAGAACTTCGGGACGCTGCGTGCGGCGCACGACGGGTTTGATGCGCTCAACGAGCTCGTCGCCGGCATCGATGTCGACACCTGCGTCGCGGTAGGTAATTCCTCGGTCAGTCGGCGGATTTTTTTCCATGTAAATATTCTACCAGCACCTAAAATGGGTGCATGACTCGCAATGTATCCGCCTCTCTGCTGCTGCTCCTCTGTGCGCTTTCGTTCGACGCCTGGGCGGGCCGGCCGGTCAGGGTCTACGAAGTGGAAATGAAGGGAGGCCAATCCTCCGCATCCGTGCAAGACGCCATGCGCGAGGCGCTCGTGCGGGCAACAGGCCGCCGCGAATCAGCCACCGATCCAGCTCTCGCCAGCATCATTTCCAGCGCTGAAACCTTCGTAAAAGGCTCACCGTCGAAGTCCCAGGTCGTCTTCGACGGCGCGGCGGTGGAGCGGGCAATCGTCGCCGCTGGACGCAGCACCTGGGACCCGGTCCGCCCGTTCACCTTGGTCGTGCTCTACCCGCCACTGCCTCGGCCGGCAGACGATGCAGCACGTGCTGAGCTGGACCAGGGCGCGATTTCGCGCGGACTCCCGATCACGGTCGTTCCGCTGTCGCCGGTGGACGCATCGGGCAACGATTTGAGCCGCGAAGCATTGATGCAGATGGCACAACGTTATGGCGGTGACGCGGTCCTGGTCGGACGTTCGAATGCAGGAAATGCCAACGGGCAATTGCAGTGGACCCTGTACACGAACTTCTCGAGCGAGAGCTGGAGTGGTCCGTTGAGCGCGGGCATCAATGGCGCTGTCGACAATCTTGCGCCCGCCCAGGGCGGCTCGCTCTCCCAGATCGAAGCTACCGCCCGAGTTGAGATCACCGGCGTGGTCAATCTGACGGACTACGCAAACGTGCAGCGGTTGCTGGAAAGCGTTCCCGGTGTTCGACGGGTCAACGTGAGTGCCGCCAGTGGCAACGTTGCGATGTTCGATGTTGTCGCGCGAGGGGGTGGGGACGCGCTCAGTCACGCGCTCACCGGAACTAGTCATCTCGCGCAGCAGGAAGCCTCTAGTGCTCGGCTCGCGTATCAGTACCGACCTTAGTCCCTCGCGACGCCAGGGCGTCGCTGGGTAATTTGACGTGCGCCATCTCCCTAACATCATCTGTGTGTTTCGGATTCTACTGGTGTGGCCGGTTGCGGTTACGCTGGCACACCACGAGTATCTGATGGCGCTCGCGTTGTTCATTGTCGCGGGCGCATCTGACGGGATCGATGGCTACCTCGCCAAACGGTTCAATTGGACATCCGAGCTGGGTAAGTTCCTCGACCCGCTTGCTGACAAGCTGTTACTCGTCACGGTGTTTGTTGAGTCGGCGTGGATGGGACTCGTTCCGTGGTGGCTCACTGCCGGGGTAGTCGCGCGTGATGTGTCGATCGCACTGGGAGCGGTGGCGTACAAAGTGTTGATCGGGGCTTTGCGTGGGCGGCCTTTGTTATCCAGCAAGATCAACACGCTGATGCAGCTTCTGTATCCGGTTGCCGCGCTCTTGCATGCGGCCTTGGATTTCCCGCCGCAGGGGGTGCTCGATGCCCTTGCCATCGTGGTGTTCGTCACAACGGTGATCTCGGGACTCAACTACATGGCTTTGTTTACCCGGCGAGCATGGGACGCGCCGGCGCGAACGACCTGAGGGCGCCGCTCATGCAGCAGCTTCCCCTGGGCGTGCGGATTCCGGATCGCGCCGTGTTTGAGAGCTTTTTTGGCGGCCCAAACGCCCAGGCAGTGGAATACGCCATGCGCGTCGCTGCTGGCGGGGCGGCCGTCCCAGAGGGAGCGGCGCCATGGCAGGGCAGCACGGCCGCGCGTGCCGGGTCCGCGGCATCCACCGCGGCCGCGGCCGATGTTGGTTTGCGCCAGGCCCCCGTGAGCGCGCCCCTGACCACGACCGGTGCCGCCGGCGCGGGTCGCGAAGTCGGTACCCAGGCTGTCACTTGGCTGTGCGGTCCTACCAGCGTAGGAAAAACGCATTTGCTCCAAGCCATCGTCGCTCGCGCGGGCAAACGCGGTCCCGCTGGCTACTTCCCCCTCACTGAGCTGGCCCCTCTCGGCGTGGGCGTCCTCGAAGGCCTGACGTCCCTCGACTGCATCTGCCTGGATGACCTCGACCAGGTGGTAGGGCAGCTGGATTGGGAGAAGGCGCTGTTTGGTTTGCTGCGCGAAATACAGGAACGTGACGGCAGCCTGATTGTGTCGGCCAAGGCACCTCCGGCGTTGTTGCCGTGGTCACTTCGCGATCTCGGCTCCCGTTTCACCGCTGCCGCCATTTTCCAGCTCCACGAGTTGGATGAGGACGATCAGCAGAAGGCACTGCAATTACACGCTCATGTACGTGGCTTCGAACTTCCGGATGACACCGCTCGTTGGCTTCAGCGGCGTTTTCCTCGTGACATGCGAACGCTGTATAACCTGCTGGATACGTTGGATGAAGCAGCTCTCGTTGCTCAGCGTCGCCTCACTGTCCCGTTCATCCGCTCCGTTTTGAAAGAGCCTGATTTGAAAGATTGAGGGCCAGCGACGCGACACGTTTCCCAAGCACCTGCGCCAGCGTCTTTTCGTGTTCCGCCAACGTGGGATCGTCCTGTACTCCGGCAACATGTGACGCTCCGTAAGGTGAGCCACCCGCTCGTGTCTCGTTGAGCGCTCGCTCGGTGTACGGAATTCCGACCAGATACATCCCGTGGTGTATCAGCGGCATCATCATGGAAAGGAGCGTCGTCTCCTGTCCCCCATGCATCGACTGCGTCGACGTGAAGACACCTGCCGGCTTCCCAGCCAGCTCCCCTGACAGCCACAGGCTCGAGGTCCCATCCAGGAAATACTTCAGGGGCGCCGCCATATTTCCGAAGCGTGTGGGGCTCCCCAAAATGAGGCCGTCAGCTGCGCGAAGATCCTCCAGTGAGGCATAAGGCGGCCCACTGGCGGGAATAGGTTTGGCCGGCCGCTCACTCTCTGCGCTGACCGGGGGCACGGTGCGCAGCTTTGCTGTCACTCCTTCGACGCTCTCGACTCCACGGCACACCTGCCGCGCCAGCTCCGCTGTCGAGCCGTTTCTGGAGTAATAGAGCACCAGGATTTCGGTCACAGGCTATTCCTTTTGGTTTCGTGCAGAAACGGCAGGCTACATTTATATTGATCAGGTGATCGGGAAAAAGTATCTCGTGGCAGGCCGAGTGCAGGGCGTGTACTACCGCGCCACGGCAGCACGGCATGCGCGCGAGCTGCAAATGAAAGGTTACGCCATAAACCTGTCCGACGGGCGCGTCGAGGTCCTCGCGTACGGCAGCGAAGCTGCCCATGAAGAGCTCGTCCGGCGCCTGTGGATAGGTTCATCTGCATCAAACGTCACGTCTGTGGACGTCGCCGAACTGGCCGATGGCACTGCAATTCCCACAGACTTCACTACTGGCTGACGCTGAGGTTTTCCGCTTGCGCAAGCTCTGCTATCTGATCATCGCTCTATTCGCGACGACACTCGCCGCTGCCAAACCACCTGTTGCACCGAAGGTGCCAGGGCAGACAACCGAGCTGCAGACGGCTGCTGTTGTGGCGGCTAATCCAATGGCTGTTGAGGCCGGCGTCGAAATCCTGCGAAAGGGTGGCAGCGCGGTGGATGCGGCGGTCGCCGCCCAGGTGATGTTGGGTCTCGTGGAACCGCAGAGCTCGGGCGTGGGTGGCGGCTCGTTCATGATGTATTACGACGCCAAGACCAACACCATCAGTGCGTTGGATGGGCGTGAGAAGGCGCCTGCCGGCGCAACCCCTGACATGTTCCTGGATGAGAACGGCAAGCCGATGTCATATGTCCAGGCTGTTCGCACTGGACGTTCGACGGGTGTTCCCGGTGCGATGAAGATGTTGTCAGAAGCGCAGGGGAAGCTTGGCAAGTTGCCTTGGCGCGAGTTGTTTACGCCGACAATCCGTGCGGCTGAAAACGGCTTCAAGGTACCCCAACGTCTGGCGAACTTCCTGTCTCCGAACTTTGCGTTTCCCGCCACTCCGGAGATTCGCGCGCTGTTTCACCGACCTGATGGCTCACCGCTGCAGGCGGGTGACGAGTTCAAGAATCCGGCCTATGCGCAGACTCTGCGTCGTATCGCCAACGAGGGCGTGAAGGCGTTGTACGAAGGGAGTATCGCCAAGGAGATTGTGAGCAAGACTCATGAGGCTCCCAATCCAGGAACGATGACACCGGAGGATCTCGCCTCGTACCGTGCGGATTGGGTCAAGCCGCTGTGCGGAGCGTACCGGGGCTATTCGGTGTGTGTGCCACCGCCACCCTCGAGTGGTGTCAACCTGCTGCAGTTCCTCGCGATACTAGACCACACCGACATCGCGCAGCGCGGACCTGCAGATCCACAGTCGTGGTTCTTGTTTGCGCAGGCGAGCCGTCTCATGTACGCCGATCGCGATCGGTATGTGGCAGATCCCCAATTCATTCCGGTTCCGGTGGATAAGATGCTGGATCCCGGTTATCTCGCCGATCGGGCGCGCTTGATTGGTGACCGGGTGGGACCGCCACCGGCTGCCGGCCAGTTTGCGAACGTGTGGCGCGGGCCTGATGCGACCCAGGAGGCCCAGGGTACGAGTCACCTCGTTGTGATGGATGCCGAGGGTAACGCCGTCTCCATGACTACAACAGTGGAGTCTGTGTTCGGTTCTGGTCGGACAGTGGGTGGTTTTGTGTTGAATAACCAGCTCACTGATTTTTCGTACAGGCCGACGGACGAACATGGACCCGTCGCCAACGCGGTGCAGGGAGGCAAGCGCCCCCGCTCGTCCATGTCGCCAATCATTGTCGTCGACCAGGACAAGCATTTTGTGGCTGCGTTCGGCTCGCCAGGTGGTTCATCGATCCTGGACTACAACACCAAGACCGCCGTGGGCGTACTGGCGTGGAAGTTGTCAATGAAGCAGGCGATCGAGCTGCCCAATCTCATTGCGCGTGGCAATGACATCGCGGGCGAGGTTGATCGATTCTCACCAGAGGTGCTTGCCGGCTTGCGGGAACGTGGGATCAATCTGGAGCCCGGCCGTGCTGAAAATTCGGGCCTGCATGGGTTGTTGAAGCACCCGGATGGCACGCTGGAGGGCGGGGCGGACTCCCGGCGTGAAGGCATCGTGAGGCTGGTGCCGCAGACAGCGGAGTGATGGTAGTTACGCCGCGGCGGTGACTTGGCCGCCATGTCCGCCCCCGCGCCGCCGGCGGGGCTATGGCAATTACGCTCTTGGCGGCGGGCCGTTGCCGTTATGGGCGCTGCGCGGGCCGTGAGGGCTTGCGCCTACCGCGCGGACGCCGCTGGAGGGCGGCTGGGCTTCCGCGGTGTTGCCGACGGGAAGCCAAGGTCGTCTGCGCCGTTCCAGCGCGACCACCTCGATATGACCATATCGGGATACCCCCGCTGTCCAACACTTCCGTTGTAACGCGCGAGTGCCTTCCGGACGTCATTGCGTTCGTATCGAAGGTAGAACCGAAGGATGGCGCAGCCCATGTGAATGTTGGGCCCGGTGTGGATCAACTCATAGCGTTTGATCCCCAGCTTCTCCGGCCAGAACGGCATCACCTGCATCAATCCCACCGCGCCGGCTGATGAGACGGCCCAGCGGTTGAATCGACTCTCGATGTCCATCACGGCCATGACGAGCCCGGGTGGCAGGCGTGTTTCACCTGAGCGATGCGTCTCGCAGTAGACCTGCTTGAGAATCTCCATGCGCTCATCGTGTTCCTTCACGATCTTGCGCAACCGCGGCTCCATCAATGTGTACCAGACAGCGGAGTCGTAGTGGTCGGTAAAGCACTCCGCCTGGCTGATGGCGCGTTGTACGACCTCCTTCAACTCGGGGTCGCGCTGTCCATCGGCGAGAGCCGCGCTCGAAAGCAACGCACCGGCTACCAGGAAGCCGGTGCGAAGGCTATTGAGCAGCCACGCGCGAGCGGATGAAGTTGAGTGCATCGTCGAGCGGGAATTCCTGGCTTTCCGTGTCACGCCGGCCGCGGTACTCGAGCTTGCCCGCTTCCAGCCCACGCTCTCCGACAACCAGGCGGTGAGGGATGCCCAGCAGCTCTGCGTCGGCGAACTTGACTCCCGGACGGGCGTCGCGGTCGTCATACAACACTTCGATTCCAGCAGCAGTGAGCTCGGCATAGAGCCGGTCGGCGACCTCGCGTACCCGTTCGGATTTCTGCATGCCCATGGGCACGAGCACAACCTGGAAGGGCGCAATGGGATCCGGCCAGATGATGCCGCGTTCATCGTGATTCTGCTCAATCGCCGCGGCCACGATGCGCGTCACACCGATGCCGTAACAACCCATGTAGAGCCGCACTTCCTTGCCGCTTTCGTCGAGTACAACGCCTTTCATGGGCTCGCTGTACTTCTGACCGAGCTGGAAGATGTGACCTACTTCAATACCGCGGGCAATCTTCAGACTTCCATGACCCGTGGGGCTCGGATCGCCTTCTACCACGT
>Ga0207703_10000365_pt1 | contig 48400 bp, 29 predicted proteins | sample KBSSwiS12_FD_184304 | JGI IMG/M metagenome (GOLD analysis project Ga0207703, IMG submission 184304) | Switchgrass rhizosphere microbial communities from Kellogg Biological Station, Michigan, USA - KBS Switchgrass S1-2 (SPAdes) (version 2) | ecosystem: Host-associated > Plants > Roots >... | reverse complement strand
CCGTGGCCGCCGTCATGGCCGTGGCCGCCGTCATGGCCGTGGCCGCCGTCATGGCCGTGGTCACCGTCGTGATCATGCCCATAGTCCTGGCCGCGATGCTCATGGGAGTCATCCTGGTTGTGACCCCCGTCGTAATGGCCAGACGAGGCGGGTCCGAGGTCGTGTCCGAAAGCCGGCATCGACAACAAATGGACGGACAGTATGCGGCACACCACGCGACCCACCATTCCGACATTGCGCTTGACCGCCACACCGTCGCGCACCACTCGTCCGTCCATGTCAGCTTCTCCGCATTCGACACCGTCAGCAATCGCGACGGCTTCATCGATGGCGGGATGCTACGCAGGCAGCTCTATACAGCTGCTGTGGAAAGATCCAGAGTGAATTTTCCAGAATATGCCGGCACGTCGTCCCTCAATGACAAATCCCTCCTCCAACACGAAAATCTGGACGACGAGCGTCGCTTCTTGACGCAGGATGTCTCTCTGTCGGGGAATTTCCGTTCGAAGTGAATACGAAATCCGCTGTAGCTGTCAGCAGCGCGCGGCGAGGCGCCTGGACCATCGTCTAGTCACATCCGATTCGACGCAGGGTGGGCACATCCCAAGAGCGGACCTCCCGTGCCGGAGTTTCAATTGCGTATATCAAGCAACGCAGCAGAGTTTCAATGCTGAGCAGGCCGAGCCGATGGGCAGTCGCGCGCGTTGCCGGCAGCAACTCGAAAACTTTGTACAGGGGCAGGATCGCGAGGGGCCAGTAGTGGCCGGGCCCGACGACATACCAGGGCTGCAGAAAGGTGCATGGGATGGCCGAGGCCGAGAAAGCCTGTTCAGCGCGATGCCGCGCCTGAACGTACGCGTGCATCACCGGCGCTGGTCGGGCAACACTGACATACACAATGTGGCGCACGTCGGCAGCCATTGCGGCCCGGGCGGCAACCCGGGCCGAGGCCAGATCGACCGAATCAAACAAGGCGGCTTTCGATGGGCTCGGATGCGCCACACCAACCAGGTGCACCAGAGTGTCCCTGCCCTCGGCCGCCGAGGTGAAGGATGACTCATCCAGGGCATCACCTGTCACGACCTCACACCCTGCAGGAAGCGAGCGGCGGCTGGCCGCCCGCACCAACGCTCTTACCTCGTGCCCACGTCCGAGTAATCGCTGGAGCAATCGGCTACCGACATAACCTGTTGCTCCAGCGATCAGGACTCGATGTGGCGCGGGCGGCACCAACTTCCGCATTTTTTCTCAATGCCCGTTCACCGCCGAAACGAGGTCGGGGACGAGATTCGCGGCATTGGGTGTGCCGAGGCCGGTGATCGGATCCCATCCCGGCGTCGCCGGATAGCCCGCAACGGCAGGATCGGCCTGGTTGAGGCCGGTTGTTATGTCGTAGAAGTCGTTCGCGTAGCGCGCAGGATCCGCGCCGATCTCGTACAAAGCGGGGTTGATGAGGCCGAGGCCGCCTCCGTTGAGTTGGGCAGCAATTGCGACGAGTCCCGCCCACTGCGGAGTGGAGAGAGATGTGCCGCCGATGTCATACCAGCCCGTGCTGCAGGGAAGCGGACCGCAGAACAGACCGCTATTTCCGTCGGGGGGCAAGGTCAGGTAGACGAGGGCACCGGTGCCGGCGCTCGCCTGGAATGCAACATCAGGTACGCCGCGCGTCGTGGCTATGACAGTCGAGCCTGCCGGAAGCGTGTTCTGATAGGTTGGTTTGGCGAATATGTGGCTGAAGCCGCCACCCGAGAAAGTCCAGCCCACCTCGGCTTCCCCCGGAAATTGCAGGCACTTGGCCGGCGGGCCTGAGAAAGCTACCCGCGATCCATTCGCGGGAGCACTGGGGTCCGTGCACAGGTAAGTCCCGCCAATACCCGTGACGAGCGGATCAGATGCCGGCCATCCGACCGTTGGATACGGGATCACCGTACCTCCCTTACCGACCGGGCTTTTCTTGCCATTCTCGGTCCCGCCGTCTCCAGATGCGGCCAGGACCGTGACTCCATTCTGGGCGGCGTGCGTGAATGCGTAGCGCAGGTTGAGCAGCGATTGCGTACTCGCAAAGGATTCCTCGGCCGCACCCAAGCTCATGGATATCACCGAGGCGAGATGATTCTTCACGATATAGTCTTCCGCGGCCATCATCTGCGGGAATCCCTGCACCCCCAACGTCTCCGCAGTTGGTGTCGTCACGAGTATGATGTTGGCCCCCGGCGCGATCGCATGCGCAGTCTCAACATCCAGCGACACCTCGAGCGCCCAGGCCGCCTTGTCCTCCTGTCCCGGACTCTTGCTGGTCCCGGGCGGCGCCTTCGTTGCTGGCGATCCTTGCAGCGAAAGTTGCGTGAAAGTGGGCATGCCCTGTGTGCAGGTCACACCTTCCTCGCCACACATCGGCTGAAGCCCCCACGCCTGGTTGTACACGTGCAGATCATGGGCAATCGTGTCGCTGCCATAGGAATCCACGATCGCGATTGTCTGACCCGCGCCATTCAGTCCCCGCATGTACAAGGGACCAAGCCTGTACGCCGCCTGTGTCGACTGTGGGTTGAAACAGCGCCGGCCGACGGATTCGCATTGAGCTTCGGTCGGCGGGGTCGTGCTGGATGAGATCTGTCGCGCATCACTGTACATGGGCTGCGGCGTTGGCGTGCCGCCAGCGTGCCCGAATGGCGGCGTCAGCGTGAAAACGACCGCCGCCGGCAGTATCAACCCAATATGGCTGAGGCTGAATAGATGACTTTTCATGGAATGCCCTCTTATTTCGAGACCTCGCGCTGCGGCGAACTACCCGGCTGAACCGGGTAGTGAGCATTCCCTGGCGCTGATTCTCGACTCCCATCGCAGCCGCAGCGCAGTGACTTTGTGTTATCTGCGGCGCAAGATACGCCGCGCCCGGCTATTTAGCTACCAGGTTGATTCGAGGAGGGTCGGGGACGGCTAGCGCCCCGCGGGCTGTCAGGCGAATTTCACGAACTGACTCTCATCGGGCTCGCCTGCATCGCCTGGCAGCACCCGAAGTTTGTCGCCCGCCCCAGAGCGCCGCGGCGCTTTCACTGCCTTCGGTTTGTGTCCGGTCCCGCCGGTTCTGAAGAATGCCATTGTCTGCTGAAGTTGCTCCGCCTGCCCACTCATCTCCTCGGCGGTTGCGGCCAGCTCCTCCGATGCGGACGCATTCTGCTGAGTCGTCTGGCTCAGTTGAGTCACCGCCGAGTTGATCTGGCTGACGCCGGAGGACTGCTCCTGCGAGGCCGCCGAGATCTCCTGCACGAGGTCCGAGGTCTTGCGGATACTCGGCACCATCTCAGTCAGCAGCGCACCCGCCTTCTCCGCAAGCTCCACGCTGCCGCTTGCAACCGTGCCAATCTCCTGAGCCGCGACCTGGCTGCGTTCGGCCAATTTGCGCACCTCGGCCGCGACGACCGCAAAGCCCTTCCCATGCTCGCCCGCCCGCGCCGCCTCAATCGCTGCATTCAACGCCAACAGGTTGGTCTGATAGGCAATGTCATCGATGATGCCGATCTTCTGCGCGATCTGCTTCATGGCCGCGACGGTCGCCTTGACCGCTTCACCGCCCTCGGAGGCCTGATTGGCCGCCTTGGTTGCCATGCCGTCGGTGACTTTCGCGTTGTCGGTATTCTGGGCAATCGAGGCGGTCATCTCCTCGATTGAGGCGCTCGTCTCCTCCACCCCGGCCGCCTGCTCACTGGCTCCCTGCGACAACGACTGCGAAGTGCTGCTGACTTCCTCCGCCGCGCTCGCGAGAGAGACCGCGGACGAATTCACCTCGCTGATGATCGCCGACAGTTTCAGGACCGTGCCGTTGGCGTAGTCCTTCAAATCGCCGAACGCGCCCTCGTAGTGTTTGTCGATCGTCTGGGTCAGATCACCTTCCGCGAGTCCTTTCATGACCCGGCCCACATCGGCAATGCTCGAGCCTGCCGTCTCAACCATGTTCTTGACTGAGTAGAGCATGCTGGCAGTGTCGCCATCGCGAGTCTTGACGGCGACAGTGAAGTCACCTTTGGAGACCGACTGCATCACGCCCGACACATAAGCGGGCTCGCCACCCAACTGGTGCAACAGGCTGCGGGTGACGAGTGCGGCGGCCGCAAGCGCGAGAGCTGCCGCGATGGCACCCAACAGGAGCACTGTGGCCCGCCCGCTGCGATAGGTTGCAGTGGCTGCCGCCACGGCCTCGGTATTGAGCTTCTCTTCAAACTGAATGAGCTGGTCACACAGCGTGCGCACTTCTGTATTCTGCGGGATGAACTCCGCCTTCATGATGGCGGTGGCCTCTTCGTTCTTGTTGACCATCCCCAGATCAGCCGTCTTGTTGGCAGACACTTTCGCCACCGCGTACTGGGCCTTGATCTTCGTCAGCAGCTCTTTCTCGGTGGAAGTCGTGGATGCGATCTCGGTAAACATCTTGTTCAGCTCGTCGAGCCCCTGATCCATCTGCTGGAAGCTTTCTTCGAGCTGCCGATGCTTCGCTCTCAGGGTCTCGTTATCTGAAAAGATGATGATGTCCCGAACGGAGACGGCCATGGCATAAGAAGCGCCGCGCAAGTCACTGGCGAGAGCAGACTCCGGATTGTTCTCATCCGTGATGGCATGCAGGTGCTCGTTGAGCACGGCCATCCGGCTGACACCCAAGCTCATGACAATGAGCAGCAGCAGGAGGACCACCCCGAAGGATGTGGCGAGCCGGGTGCTGACTTTCAAATTTCCAAACATGAAGCGGACCTCCGAAGAGTCATGCACCGCAACATACGCGCGGCAGACACGACGTAACAACGCCGAGGCCTGTAAGGATAGGAGGCCTGTTCACTACCTTACGTGAAACGCGTGGCGCAAATCGGCTCGGGTTGCGAGAGCTGGTTCAAGAAATGACCGCAACGTGCTTGCGCATGCCAGCCAACCGTGCTGCTGCGTTGCAACAGCTCATGCGATCCATTGCAGCCGCAGCAGGTTGCCGATTTTCTCCACCAGGTCCTGCTCGACGACAGGTTTTGGCAGGAATGCGTTGGCGCCGGCGGCCAGGCAGGCCGCGGCATCGGTGTGCGACGCACTGGCGGACACCGCAATGATCGGCATTCCCGCCAATCGGGGTATTCGGCGCAAACGCCGGATGAGCTCGAGTCCGTCTATCTCCGACATGTAGACATCGGTCAGGATAATGTCCGGACGCTCGCGCTCGGAGGCGCTCATGGCCTCGTTGGCATTGGCGGCCTCGATGACCTGGAAACCCAACTCTGCGAGCATGTCACGCAGCACCGCCCGGTTTGCATGAATGTCGTCGACAACGAGGACTTTCCGGCGCGCTCCGGTGTAGGCCGTGACGCGCGGCGCAACCACGCGCTGTTGGGGTGACTTTCCAGGCTGCACGTCCAGGGAAAATCGAAAGGTGCTGCCCTCTCCCAGCCGACTCTCTACTTCGATGTCGCCGCCCATCAGCCGCACGAACTGGCGACTGATCATCAATCCCAATCCCGTGCCGCCAAGACGGCGCCGCACTTCCCCTACCTGTTCGAAGGGCTTGAAGATGGTGTCGAAATCCTTGGGGGCGATGCCAGCTCCGCTGTCACGCACCGCGAAGTTCAGCCGCGATGCGGAGGCCGCGCGAACCTGCAGAACGACCTCGCCCGAATCGGTGAACTTCACGGCGTTCGCCAGGAGATTCAACAGTACCTGCCGCAGACGCCTTTCGTCGGCGCGGATGATTTCGGGCAGATCCGGATCAGCCTCGGCTCTGAACCGCAGGTTCTTGGCGACTGCTTTCTGTTGCACGACCGCGACGATCGATTCCAGAAAGGGTTTGAGGGACAGATCCGAAGGATGCAACTCCTCCTTGCCGGCCTCGATCTTGGCCGAGTCGAGGATATCGTTGATGAGCTTCAGCAGGTGCTCGCCACTTTGCTGGATGACATGCAGGCCCCCCATCTGGCGCGGCTCGAGGTTCCGCGCACGTTGCAGAAGTTGTGCATAGCCCAGAATGCCATTCAAAGGGGTGCGCAATTCGTGGCTCATGCTCGTCAGGAACAGAGTCTTGGCCTTGTTGGCCACTTCGGCGACTTCCTTGGCCGCGACGAGGTCCCGGGTGCGCTCATCGATCAGCTGCTGCAGAGTGCGTGCCCGGGCCTCGAGGCCTCGTACACGTAGCCGATACAGCGTATACCCCACAGCAAAGAGCGCGACCAGCAGCAGCACGCGGAAGCCCCAGTTCTGCCACCAGGGTGGCAGGATGGTGATCGCGAGGGAAGCGCCGGTTTCATTCCACAACCCGTCATTGTTGGATGCCTTGACCCGGAATCGGTACCGGCCCGGTGCCAGGTTGGTGTAGGTCGCCTGTCGATGGGAGCTGTCCGTGTTGATCCAGTCAGTGTCGAATCCCTCCAACTCGTATGCATAGCGACTTTTGCGGGACCAGCGATAGTTGAGTGCGGCAAACTTGAAGCCGAGACTGGATTGGTGGTGATCGAAGGTAATGTCTTTTGCGATGCGAATGCCGGATTTCAGGGGCGAGCGGGGTCCGGGCAGGAGCCTGTGATTGAACACAGACAATTCGGTGATGTAGACCGGAGGGGCTGTCAGGTTGTCATGCAGATCGCGCGGCCGAAACGCCGTTAGCCCATCGGTGCTGCCAAAATACAGGGTGCCGTCCCGGGCGCGATACGCCGCGTGGTTCCAGAACTGGTTGCTGGGCAAACCGTCGTCAACATCGAACACCCGGACCTTGCCGGCCGTCACATCGATTCGCGCCAGGCCCCGGTCCGTGCCGGCCCATATGTTGCCCGACTCGTCGGTCGCCACGGCCATGACATAGTTGCTGGGCATGCCCTCCCTGACTGTGTAGGCCCTGAATTGTCCCGTGCGCGGGTCGTAAACATTGACACCCACATCGGTGCCGAGAATCATCACGCCCGCCGCCGCCCCCGTGATCGCATTCACGATGGTGCTGGTCAAGCCAGCCGCGCCAGAGGAGAAGTTGGTGAACCGTCCCGTGGCCGGATTGAGCCGGCTCAGGCCGGCATCGCTCCCCACCCAAACGGTGCCGTCGGAGCCGACACTGACCGTATTGGTCTGGTCGTTGGCAAGAGTGCCCGGGTCGGCATCGTCGTGATGATATAGAGTGAAGGTGTTGCGGCGTGGATCGAAGCGCTGCAACCCGACGCCATACATGGCGAGCCACAGGATGTCGTTTCCATCGACCGCCACATCGGTGATGTTGTCGGAAGCCATACCCTGCGTGCCGTACTGGGACACGGTAAATCGCTCGAAGCTGTCCGTCCTGGCGTCGTAACGGTTGAGGCCGCTGCGCGTGCTCACCCAGAGCACGCCATCCGGGCCGAGAGTGACCGAGGTTCCACTGTTGTTCGACAGGCTGTGGGGGTTCCCTGCCTGCACCGAGTATTGGCGGTAATCCCGGGTGGCGGGATCGAAGCGTACGAGGCCCACATCATCGCTACTGATCCAAAGGCGTCCCTGGCGATCCTGCACGGCGCCCGAGACCGCAATGTCACCCCGCGCGCCCGGCAAGCCACGCCCCTGCAGCAGGAGTTGGAAGCGACCGCCTTCATCATCGTAGCGGTTGAGTCCATTGAAACTGGCGAACCACAAGCCACCGTCGCGGGATTCGCGGAAATACTCTATCAGGTTGGTACTGGGTCCAAGAGGATTGCCCGGCTCGTATGAGTAGTGTGTGAACCGGCCCGTGGTCTCATCCAGGCGATGGATACCGCCGCCCCAGTTGCTCGTCCAGAGCCGCCCGCGGCTGTCGCGCATCACCTGCAGCACGGCGCCATTACTGAGGCTGGCCGGATCATCCGGGTCGTGTCTGTAGTGTTTGAATGTTCCCCGCGCCGGGTCGAAATGCTCGAGGCCGCCGTCAGTGGCAATCCATATCGTGCCGTCGTGATCGAGAAACAGTCCCTCGATCAGGTCATTACCGAGCGAGTTTGGGTCCTGCTCGTTGTGTTTGTAGTGACGGAAATGCGTGCTGCCCGGGTCGAGCCGGTCCAGGCCACCTCCGTAGGTGCCGATCCAGAGGGCCCCGGAGGCGTCCTGCACGACCTGGGTGGGAATCTCATGGCTCAGGCTGTCGGGCCTGGCGGGATCGTGCCGGAAGACTTCCGCACGGCGGCTGCGGGGATCCAGGCGGCTCAACCCGCCCAGGCTCGATACCCACATCAGGCCATCACGATCCTGAAACGCATACCAGACTTCATTGCCTGCGATACTGTGCGGGTTGCGGGGATCGTGGCGGAAGAACTCGAATTCTTCAGTGTCAGGGTCCAGATGCAACAGTCCGTTACCCCACGAGCAGAACCAGAGGGTGCCGTCGCGGGCCGGATAGATTGTCTGGTAGAACTGCGCCACCTGGCCGGTGACGCCCGGCGGGACCGGACGATAGGTGACGAATTCCGACCCATCGAAGCGTGAAATGCCGTTGCGTGTCGTGATCCAGACAAACCCATATTTGTCCTCGGCCACATCGAAACCCACATTGTTCGCGAGCCCGTCACTGACATTGTAGCGCTGGAATGCCGCGGTCGCCGGGGCGCGGGCCGGACCTAAGGCCAACGTTGAAATGAGAGCCAACAGCACGGCCGGGATGCCCTTTCGGTCACAGCTCACACTTCACTCCAACGTTGAATACCCGGCCGATCGCACCGTCCAGGTGCAAAGCGGGATCGAAGTTCAGATTGATATAGGCGCTGGGATCGAAGGGGGCAATTCGGTCGAACACGTTGCTCACGGCCGCATACAACTCGATGTTTTTCCCGGGACGGTAACTGGAGCGCACATCCACGGTCGTAAACGAAGCGACGCGACATCCGCGCGGCGCGGGACTCCCGTCCGCGAAGCTACTGGCACAGTCGGCCCCAACATGGTCGATGTTCAGGAAGCTGTCGACGAAATTCACGCCTGCGGAGGCCGCGAGGGGGCCACGGTTCCAGCGCAGCGACAGACTGGCCCTGTTCCTGGGCGTGCCGGTGTTACCGCTCACAGCCATCGGCCCGTGAGTGCCGGCATACTGGTAGCTCACGCCACCATCAAAAGTCTTATGGAAGGACGCGAGATAGGACCAGTTGAGGCGTGCCACGAAGGTGCCGGCGGTCCGCAAAAGAACCTGTTGACTCACATCGAAATCAATGCCACGCAGGCGGGACCGCGAGTTGTTTTCAAATGGGGAGCTGACTTCGAGCACATCGCCGGCCGCATCCCGCTGCACCACGGCCCGCGGCCAGCCCGAGGCTCCAGCCAGGATGGCGAAGGGATCCACGCCGTTGATCTCGTGGGTCCGCTCGAGCCACCAGGCATTCACATCGAGGCTGAGCATCCTCCAAGGCTGCAGGACGGAGCCCAGGGTGATCATTCGGGAGCGCTCGGGCACGAGATCCGGGTTGGATAGATTGCGAAAAATGCCGAGGAAACCATTGCCTGTCAGGTCGAGCGTGCCGGAGAACTGATTGGCGCGGCCACTCTCGGCGGGATTGGGAGCACGGAACCCTTGCGAATAGGTACCGCGGATTGCAACAGGTTCGACCGGTTGCCACCTGAAACCGAGCTTCGGGGTGACGGAGGTGGCGGAATTCCACACCTTGTCAGCTCTGAGGGCGGCGTCCAGTTCCAGGCTGTTGGACAGGGGTGCGTCAACTTCAACGAACAGCGCGGCGACTTTCTCATCCCCCCGGTACGAGTAGTACGACCATCCGATGATGTCGCCGACATCGGTATACGGCACCGGCGGTGCATTGAGTGTTTCGCGTCGATACTCTGCCCCGACCGACAGCCCTAGCGCGCCGCCCGCCAGTTGCAGCAATGCCCGCGAGGCCTTGAAGTCGAGCAGCGTCAGCGATGAGGTGTTGTCGCTCGCGAGCGCGGGCGAAAGCGCATTCATGAACGCCGCGGAATTCAGGCTGGCGTGGTTGCCGAGGCGGTAATATCCGTACTGTCCGCTCCCGTTGAGGCCGGCCTGAAGCACGCTGTTGCGGATAAAGCCCGTGGCTATACGCTCCGTACCGTCATGAGCGTATAAAAATCCCATATCGTAATCCCAGCCCGCCAGCCTGCCCCTGGCTCCGAGCAGAGCTCGGTAAGCGACACTATCGTGCTCAAATGTCCTCGACCCGGCTTCGCCAAACAGGTAACTCAACAACGCGCTCGTGCCTAACGGATTGTCCGGGTGAGCAGGTGGTAGAGTGAGCGCTGCGTTGTTGAGAACAGCATCGTGCGACGGGTCGACCCACGATTCGTTCGCACTGGTTGGACCAAACACCCAGGGGGATTTGACTTCTGACTCGAATCTGCTGAGCTCGATGTAGGGATTGATGGCGGCGCTGGCCTGAAGCGCTGCCCGCAGATGGACATTGAGCTTACGTTCGCTCGGCTCAACACTGCCGGTTTGTTTGACGCGATCGTAGGGACAACCGCCGTACCCGGCCGGCAGCTCCAGGTTCGACGCACAACCGGGAAGCTGTTGCCACTCGGGCGCTGCGAGGTCAGCGGGACTCACGGCGCCGTAGCGATTCGGATTGGAGACGCCTGTCTCGTTGTTGAACCATCCACCGAGGGTCGGCCCGATGCCTCCTGCCGTGAAAGCGTATCCGTAGGGCCGCAGATCGCCGGAACCGATCCATCGACGGTCCGAGCGGGTGGAGGCGTACAGAGCACCGTGGTTCGAGGCTTCGATGTTGAAGAGCACGTTGTAGCGGTCGGAATCGGGATCACCGAGCCCCGCCGTGAGACTGGCTCTCGGTGTCTTGCCGTCCCCGTACTCGGTCTGCGCGTAGCTCGCATTCAACGACACGCCATTGAATTGCTCACGAAAGATGATGTTTACGACACCCGCAATTGCGTCAGACCCGTAAATCGCTGAGCCGCCATCGCGCAGAATCTCGATGCGATCGACGATGGCCAATGGGATCGCGCTCAAGTTTACGAACGTGCGCTGGCCATCGTCGGCAAGTCCATAGCTCGTCATGCGGCGACCGTTGATGAGCACCAGGGTCGCGTTTACGGCAAGTCCTCTCAGTGAGACACCACTGGATCCCTGTGCGAAGCCACTGACATTGCCGAGGCCGATTGAACCATTGTTGTCGGCGGTAACCGAGCGTACGACATCCGACAGGTCGCTCCTGCCGCCGGACTCGATGTCGACGCGCGAAATCACCTCCAACGGCGAAGAGATATGGAGATTGGTCCGTTTCAGCCGCGTGCCGGTCACCGAGACCGTGGGCAACAGCTCATTCTCGTCCGCCATGGACTGCTGGCCCGCAGATACCTCGATTTCCCCAATGCCACAACAGGAAAACAGGGCCAACAGCAACCGCATGCGTTTGCACATGACGCCCCCGTTTCTCGAATTCCTCGTTCACTTCATCGTGAAGAAACCGTCAGACGGGGACCCATCGGCCAACTCGGCTTCTTGCCGGAACATCGCGCTCGCCCCCTTTGGCTCCAGAAGCGCTGTGAGCCGCTCCGCGTCCACGGGCCTGCTGAAAAGAAATCCCTGGGCTACCAGGCAGCCGCGTGCGCGCAGGAAGTCAACTTGCGCCGGGGTCTCTACGCCCTCGGCAAGTACGTGCAGGTGCAGACTCTGCGCCAGCGCAATGATTGCCTCGACTATCGTGTCATTGTGCAGCGCGACACCGATCCGGCTGATGAACGAGCGATCGATCTTGAGCGCCTTGATCGGGTAGCGGTGCAGGTAGGAAAGACTCGAGTAGCCAATCCCGAAATCATCGACCGTCAGCCGCACTCCCAGCTCGGTGAGATCGTTCAGCAGACGCAGAATGTCATCGGTGGGTTGCAGCAGCAGGTTTTCAGTGATCTCCAGCTCGAGTGTGCTGGCACGAAGCCCCGTGCGCCGCAGTATGCTGATGAGACGCTCGGCGATGTTCGGATCGACGAGTTGCCGGACCGAGACATTGACGGCCAACGTCAGATCCCGATACCCCCGATCGTGCCAGCGCTTCGCCTGCTCGCACGCACGTTCCAGCGCCCAATCGCCCAACTGGTGGATCAGCCCGGTATCCTCCGCGATGGGAATGAATTCAGTCGGCGGGATCGCGCCCAGGTCGGGCCGGTGCCAGCGCATGAGCGCCTCCACCCCGATGATTCTGCCGGAGTCGATATCGACCTGGGGTTGGTACTCGAGCGACAACTCATTGCGTTGCAGCGCTCCGTGCAGCAACGCGGCGAGTTTGGTACGGTGTTGAACGTTCGCCGTCAGCTCCGGGGTGAAGAATTTCCATGAGCCCCGAGCGCATTCTTTTGCGTGATACATCGCCGTATCGGCTGCACGTAGCAGCGTCCGCGCATCGAGCCCATCGGCGGGATAAAGGCTGATTCCAACACTCCCGCTCAAGTGCAACTCGTGGCTTTCCACGAGAACGGGCTCACTCAGCTCCCTGAGCATGTTCTGCGCCACCCGCGTCGCGCACTGGTGCACATCCGGGGCGGACAGGGCCACCACGAACTCATCTCCACCCCAGCGCGCGAGAGCATCGGAATCCCGCAGACAGCGGCTCAGCCGCTTGGAGACTTCACGCAGCACGAGATCGCCAACGGCATGGCCAAACGAATCATTGATCTGGTTGAACAGATCCAGGTCGAGAAACATCGTGGCGACGGACTCGTTACGCCGGCGTGCCTGGGAGATCAAATGGCCGAGCCTTTGCTGGAACAGAGTCCGGTTGGCAAGGCCGGTCAGCGGATCATGGTGCGCCATGTGCCTGATGAGCTCCTCGGACTTCTTTCTCTCCGAGAGGTCATACAAGGTGGAGCGCGTCATCACAAAGCGGTCGTCCGCGTCGCGGACCGCCGTGGCGCTCATGAGGACCGGCAGGAATGTGCCATCACGCCGCACGAGCTGCAGCTCGACGTCCTGCACCCATCCGCGTTGTTTGATGAGTGCGAACGCCTTACGAAACACCGTGGCGGACCTGTATGGAAGCAAATCGATGAGCGGCCTGCCAACCAGGTCACTGCGTGGGTAGCCCAGCCAATTTACCTGGGTATCGTTGACTCGGACGCAAATCCCGTCGGCGTCCAGCGAGTGGTACCCGCAAGGTGCATTGTTGTAGAGATCATGTATCTGTTCCGAGGATCGCTGAACCTCGATCTCGGCTCTACGGCGCTCCTCGATCTCCTCCTGCAAGGCTGCAGTACGCGCATGAACGCGTCGCTCCAACTCGTCGCGGGCCTGGCGCAACTGCTGATTCTGCTCCGCGAGCTGCCGGCGCAACATGCTCAGCTCGAGGTGAGTGCGTACCCGGCTGAGCACCTCCGCCAGTTGCAGCGGCTTGGCGACATAATCGACGCCACCGGCGTCAAACCCTGCCAATCGGTCCTGCAGATCGTCCAGGGACGTCATGAAAATGACGGGAATGTGTTGGGTGGTTCCTCCGAGCTTCAGGCGCCGACAGACAGAAAGCCCGTCCTCCTCCGGCATCATGACATCGAGCAGGATGAGATCGGGTAGCTCGCTCTGGGCCCGCCGCAACCCCTCGGCCGCACTGTTGGCGACCGATACCCTGTGCCCCTCGGACTCCAGCAGGTCGAGCATGATGCTGAGGTTCGCGGGAACATCATCAATGAGCAGGATGTGAGCGGCAGGCTGACACACGATGAGGTTCCCCGATATCCCACTGCACTCGTTAGCTCGCGTACTCCCTCTCTATCGTGCTGCAACGCAGCGCCAACACCATGGCAACAATCAGTGTACGCTCTCGTTGCGGACCGCACCAAATCAACAATTCAGTGGTTTGGTGCAGCACGGAACGGGTGTTACTTCAGGGCGGCCTGGTTCGCCAGCAGGAAGTCCCGCAGCGACTGCGGCGCCTGGCCGGTCAACTCGTGGACATCATCGGACACGAGATCAAAACGTCCGAGCCGCGTGTTGCTATCAAACGAAACGAGCACCGGCACGAAGAGTTCCGGAACACCGGCGGCCTTCAACCCCTGAGCCAACTGCTCGTCCGAGACCTGAACGACTTCGATCGGCCTGCCCGAAACCTGGCTCACCAGGGCGGCGACTTCCACCCGCGTGTAAGCCTTCGATCCTGTGATGTCATAACGCGCATTGCCCGTTCGGTCGGACAGCAAAGCGGAAGCTGCGGCGCGCGCGCAATCTTCACGGGTAATGTACGAATCCCGTCCCTCTCCCGCTGAGGTGAACCACCTGCCACTCGCCAACACGGCCGGCAGCGACATGAATAGATTTTCCATGTACCAGGCGTTGCGCAATACGGTCCAACCCAGACCGCTCGAAGCAAGTGCCTGCTCGGTACCCAGATGATCGGGCGCAAAAGTAACGACCGAGGTTTCAGGATTGGGCATCGAGGTATAAATCACATGCTTCACATCCGCCTTTTTGGCTGACTCGATGGCAGCCTTGTGCTGCTCGAGGCGACGCCCGGGCTCGTCCAGCGCGTCCGTTGAGATCAGCAATACGCGATCCACCCCGGCGAACGCCGCCTTCAGGGACGCTGGATCGTCGAAATCAGCCCTGCGCACCTCTATGCCCTGGGCCGCAAGATCGCTCAGCTTGTTGGGATCGCGCGTGGCGGCCACGATGTGAGAGGGTGCCACGCGGTGCGTATTCAGAAGATTGGCAAGCACGCGCCGGCCCAAATGGCCCGCGGCTCCGGTCACCAGCAATTTTTTGGACATGAATCAATTCCTTGGAAGGTGGTCTCAGATTGAGAGTACGTCTAGAATAGAGATCACCCCTTGCCGGTCAAGAAGGCAGTTTTCGAGAACATAGTCACCTCGAGGTAACCACCCCGTGATGAGCGTTATTCAGGACGATGAGCTGCTGCAGAAATTCACAGAGCCGTTGGCCAACCCGGCGGAGCGCAACCGCTGCCCCGTTCGCGACGTCCTCGATCAGATGAGCGGCAAATGGGCCACGCTGATCATCCTGATCCTGGCCAACAGCCCGCTGCGTTTTGGCCAGCTGCGCCGCGCCGTGCCGGACATCTCACAACGCATGCTGACGCAAACTCTGCGTGACTTGCAGCGCGACGGTTTGATCAGCCGCCACGTGTTCGCGACGTTGCCGCCCAGCGTCGAATATCGCCTGACGCCTCTCGGTCGCTCCTTCCTGGATCCCCTGCTTGCGATCGTGCGATGGTCCGAGCAGAACCATGAAGCCATTCGGCAGGCCCGCGCCGTGTTTGAATCAGAGGGTGTCGCAGTGGCCGGCAAGAGCCAATGACGATTGCTGACCTTGCGTTCACAGGTCGGCAAGCGGTTCTTCGCGGACCCCGTAAACCCTGAAGCCGGCACTTTTATAGGTAGCTACGGCAGCCGGATGATCCCAATTGTCGGTATGAAGCCAGATCCGCCGCGGCCCCAACCGCCATTCGTGCTGAAGCGCTGTGCGCAACAGCCACGACCCCAACCCCTTGCCTTGGGCAGATGCAACGAGCCCAAAGTTCTTCAGCTCAATCTCGGGTAAGCGGCGCTCGAATTCGCACAGACCGAGCGCACGACCGTCGCCGTCTCTGAGAACATACACCTGGCTGCTTGGCGACTGAAGCAGTTGAATCAGCTCAGCGCGCGGCATTTTGAGGCGCTGATCCCAGCGAAGGGGCTCACCGACGCGACTGTACAGATCCAGGTACTCGTCCACAGGCAGTTGTTCCGCGGCGATGGATTCCGCCCCGTGACGCACTGGACTCGGCGCCGGCGCCTGAATCAGCTCGAGATAACTGACACGAAGTGTTGTGTCGTTCACGGAACGCGACTCAGCGATCCAGGCGCACCACGCGATCCCATTCGTTTGGCGCGGCAGGCGGGAGACTCAGCTCAATTCCGCCGGGTCGCTTTGTGAATTCCACCGGTCGGCCGTCGCGGAGCAACCGCGCGCTTCGAACTGTCTCCGCAAGGGGTACAAAGAGTTGGGGGTCGGACCAATCGAGGACGTGGACGTAGATGCGATTGCCGCTGCGGGTCGTAACGCCCCAGGGTCGCGGAGCAACAGGACCGCCGCGCGTACCGTAGACGCTCTCACCATACTGCCGCAGCCACTGCCCGATTTCTCCGAGCGTCTGTGCATTTTCCGGCTGCAGCTCCCCATTCGGCAGCGGACGTATTCAGCAGGAAATTCGCATTGCGCCCGGCGGCGGCAACCAGGCTGCGCACCAGCGTCCGGGTTGACTTGTACTGATCGTCAATCAGATTGAAGCCCCAGGAGCCGTTCATGGTCTCTGCCATCTCCAGCGGCAGGCTGCTCACCGTGGCGCTGTTGAATCCCATGTTGTTTTCGCCCGGCAGATCGCGCTCGAACATCTGGAAGTCTTCACCCGGAAACGGTGCCTGGTGATGGTTATTTCCGATCAGCGCGGCGGGCTGCAGGCTGTGTATCAACCGGTAGGTCTCTACGAGCCGCCAGCGGTTGCGCATGGCGGTATCCTTCTGATCCCACCAGCCGTCGAACCAGATACCGCCTATCGGGCCATACTGTGTCAGGAGCTCGCGCAACTGCCCGTTCTGATAGTCGATGTAGCGGTCCCAGTCACCGGCGGCAGGCCGCTCGGAGCCGTGTCCGGTCGTGCCGCGCGGAAAGTAATCCGGATGGTGCCAGTCGAGCTGTGAGTAGTAGAAGAATAGTTTGATACCCTGTTTGCGGCAGGCGGCGGCCAGCTCGGCCAGCGGGTCACGTTTGAAAGGCGTGGCAGTGACGATGTTGTAAGGACTGACCTTGCTGGCAAACATCGCGAAGCCCTCGTGATGCTTGGAAGTAATCACGACGTACTTGGCGCCAGCGGATTTGAACGTGCTGACCCAGGCATCGGCGTTGAACGCGGTCGGATTGAAGAACTTCGCGAGCCGCTCGTAGTGCCGCGCCGGGATCTGCTCATCGTTCATGATCCATTCGGCGATTCCCATCTTGCCGGCGCCGCCGAGCTCACTGTAGAGCCCCCAGTGCAGGAAGATTCCGAACTTCGCGTCCTGGAACCACTGGCGCGCGGCCATGTTCTCGGGCGCGGGTGTGTAGGTGTCAGGTGCCTCCGCTGCCCAGCCGGGCGAAGTTGCCAAGCCGCAGCCGGCCGCCAGCATCACCGCGAGGAACGTGCGAAACATTGACATTGTTCGTGACTCCATTCTCACGTCGGTCGATCCTCGGGTTTGGAACCAAAGCCAGGATTGGGCCTGGGTCCGAGCTCGAAGACCAGGTGGCCACCTTGCGCCAGCTCGGCGTGACTGATCCACGCCTTGGAGTAAGGCCGGCCGTTCCAACGCACCGACTGAATATAGGGATGATCGGGCGCATTGTTGCGCGCCTCTATGATCAGATCATGACCCGGCGCCACCTGCAGTTGTGCGCGATCAAACAACGGGCTGCCGAACACGTAGCGGGCACTTACTGGATCAACAGCGTAGAGGCCGAGGGCGCTCATCAGATACCAGGCACTCATCTGGCCGCAATCCTCGTTTCCGGCGACGCCATCCGGCTCGGCGTGATGCATGGTCTGCAACAGCATCCGCACTCGCGATTGTGTCTTGTGATGTGCCCCGCAATAGGCATAGAGATAGGCGATATGGTGACTGGGCTCGTTGCCGTGAGCGTACTGTCCCACGAGTCCCGCGATGTCAGGGGGCGCATCAGCAGGTAGCTGCGAGCTCGTCGTAAACAACTCATCGAGCTTGCGCTCGAACGCGGCGGGCCCACCGAACATCTCCATATAGCTGGGGATGTCGTGTTGATTCAGGAACGTCGCCTGCCACGAATTGCATTCAGTAAAATCTTTCCAGGCAGGACTGTGCCCCATCGCCCGGGGATCGAAAGGCTCCATCCAGCGGCGGTCCGCCGAACGGGGACGCATGAAGCCCATCTCGCGGTCAAACAGATTGCGATAATTGCGCGATCGCTCCCGCAAAATTTTCGCATCGTCCGTCGCTCCCGCTGCCTCCGCCAGCGTGGCCATGGCCCAATCGTCGTAGGCATACTCGAGGGTCTTGCTGACGGCCTCCGGCACCGTATCACTGGGAATGAAGCCCAATTTCTGGTATTCGCCGAGGCCGTCGGACGGATTGTCGAATGCGCGCCTGCGGAATACGGGCCATGCGCGTGCGTAATCAATGCCGGGAAATCCCTTGGCATAGGCTTCAGCCAGAACAACAGCCGAGTGCCAGCCGATCATGCACCGCGTTTCGATACCCTGGAGGGGCCATATCGGCGGCCCGAAGGGGCTCTCTTCGGCCATGCGTACGAGTCCCGCGACGAGATCGGTCGTACGCTCGCGCTGAATGAGCGTGAACAGAGGATGGAGGGCTCGATACGTGTCCCAGAGTGAGTAGGTACTGTAGTTGTTGGTACCAGGAGGTAACTGACGAACGACCGAATCCATTGCCCGATAGCGGCCATCCACATCCGAGAACAAAGTCGGAGCGAGCGTGGCGTGATAGAGCGCGGTGTAAAATATGCGCTGATCCGCATTCGTACCTCCCTGGATGTGGATGCGCGAGAGCTCTTTCTCCCAAGCCGCGCGCGCAGCCGAATGAACGGCTTCAAAGTCCCACGCAGGAATTTCCGATTGCAGATTATGCAGCGCCCCGTCGATATCAACCGCGGAGATTCCAACCTTCACGAGCAGCGGTGCGGCCGACGCATTGGGAAAGTGAAGCGCGCACTTCAGCCGAGCGCCGCGCGCCTCGACTGAGCCCGACGGTAAAGCGCGATCATTCGAGTAGAGTTCCACGGCGCCAAAGGGGCGTGACACCTGCAGAGCGAAATAGATCACGCGCCCGTCAGCCCACTGATGAACGCAACGCCCTCCAACCAACGTGTCATTCCCGACGACACGCAGGGAGGCATCGGTGATTTTGGTCGGCACGTGCGCATCGGTGTCCTCGGCTCCATGACACAGATCGATCAACAGGTGTCCGGAGTCACCGTGCCCGAACCGGTAACGGTGCAGACCCGCCCGTGCGGTGGCCGTCAGTTCCGCCTCAACTCCGGAATCCTTCAGCAGCACCCGGTAATACCCGGGCGAAGCGCGCTCGTCACTGTGGTCGAACCGCGAACGGTAACCGCCTTCTGGAGACTGCAGGCTTCCGGGCTGCAGGCGCACGGGACCCGTTGCCGGAACAACGAGCACGTCCAACATGTCACCGACACCCGTGCCACTCAGATGGGTGTGCGAAAAGCCCATAATGGAGGTGTCATCATGGTGGTAACCGGAGCAGGCATCCCAGCGCGCAACATCCGTGTCAGGACTGAGCTGTACCATGCCGAAGGGAACTGTTGCGCCCGGAAAGGTGTGGCCGTGGCCACCGGTCCCGATGAAAGGATCCACATGACTACAAAGATCGGTGGTCTTTGCACCCGCCGCATCCGCCACGGCCGCCGGACGGGTGAGCGCACCCCCGAGCCCTGCCGCCAGCAGGGTGCCACCAACAAGTTGTCTTCGCGTCAACATCGAATTGTCACCTCAGTCATCCCAGGAGCGCCGGCCTGCGTCTGCTCAGATCGATAATCAACTCGCCGAACAGTCCGTTCGCCCACGCAAACCACGGCCGCGTAAAGTGAGACGGGTCGTCCTGATCGAACGCTTCGTGCATGAAACCCGTTCCCGCGTGCGAGCGCTTCAACCAAACCAGGCATTGACGGATCTCCGCGTCGTCGTCGCTGGTCAGGGCGCGAATCATGATCGACATCGGCCAGATCATTTTGAGACCCTCGTGTGGGCCGCCCACCCCGCTGGCCGCCGTGCCCTTGAAGAAGTATGGATTACTCTCGCTCCATACTCGCTTGCGCGTATTGACGTACACGGGATCGGTGCGTTCGCAACAGCCCAGGTAGGGAAGACTCAACAATCCCGGAATGTTGGCATCATCCATGAAGAGACTGTTGCCGAAGCCGTCGGTCTCATAAACGAAGAATGGCTTCCCATGGGCATCGCGCTGCCGTCCGTGCACCCTCAATGCCGCGTCGACTTCAGCCGCGAGGGCTTCGCACTCCGCCGCAAAGGTGGCATCACCATGTAGGCTTCCGACCATCGTCGCAAGCTCGCGCAAACTGTGCACGGCAAACAGATTCGCCGGAACGAGAAAAGGATAGACGCAAGCATCGTCGGACGGCCTGAACATCGAGTGAATCAGGCCAACTCTTCGGGTTGGCGCACCATAGCCATCCCCGCTCAGCGTTTCGGTGGAAGTCTCTGACATACGCTGAAAGCGGTACGGACCGGGTGCAACACGTCGCTGTTGCTCGCGGAAGGTCTCGACGACGACGCGCATTGCTTCACGCCATTCATCGTCAAACGGTGCAGTGTCACCTGTCGCCCGCCAGTATCCGTGGGCCAGACGTATGGGGTAGCACAGCGAGTCGATCTCCCATTTACGCTCTGCCACGCCAGGCTTCATGTCAGTCTTGTCTGTCACCGCCCAACTGAGTGGCTGCGTCCCCTTCGGATCACGCTGGAATGCGTTGGCGTACGGATCGATCAGAATGCAGCGGGAATGGCGGTGGACCAGTCCCTGGAACATTCGTCGCAGCGCCTCATCGGACCGGGCCAACGGCAGGTAGGGCCACACCTGGGCTGAGGAATCTCGCAGCCACATCGCCGGTATGTCACCGGTCACAATGAACGTGTCGGGCTTCCCGTCGAGCTCTCCGAGCGTAACAGTGGTATCGAGCGTATTCGGGTAGCAGTTCTCAAACAACCAGGCGAGCTGCGCGTCGCCCACTGTCGCGCGGATGCGCAGGAGCGCCTCCTCGACCGCCGGACTCGAGAAAGTCCGCAGCCCGGGAGGGGGCCGCAGAGTGCTCCAGGCACGCTCGACAGCCAGCGAGAGTCGGGGCACGGCAAGCGTGCCGCCCGCCAGGGCCACGCCGCCCGCGAGGGCGCCATTGATCAAGACATCGCGTCGTGTATGCACACTCAGCATGATACGAACTTCCGCATGCCAAATGGTGCAGTTACGCGCTAGTGAGGCGAGTTGTCGCGGCCGTCGGAAGCCACCCCGCCCGCCCCACCGCCCGAGCGCGAGTCGTAAAGAGCAAATTCGCGTATCTGAGCAGCGTCCGTCGTCGAAAGCAGGTTCAGTCGCACCCGCGTGGTTGTAGCGCGTTGGAACGCGTCAATCTTCTTGTGGCCGATGGCTTCTGCACGGGCGACGGTCTTCCAACCACTGCCGGTCCAGATTTCAATCTGGTACTGGCGCACCCGCTGGCCGCCAGGCAGCCATTCCATGATCATTGCGTGATCGAACGTGACCGGGTGATCGAACCGCACCTCCGCGATCGCATGATGCTGCCCCGCGGGTGCCGACCAGAACGTGTCAGGATCATCGTCGAGCGCGCGTTCCAGATTGGCATCATCGCTGCGATGACGTCCACGAATGAGGTTGTTGCCATAGCGAGCATTGATTGCCATGCCGAATTCGCGCAGCCGCGCGACATCGCTCGGGGGCAGCAGTCCGTGGCGGTTTGGCGCAAGCCCCAACATCAATTGTCCGCCGCGCCCGACGCTCTCTTCATAGGTCTGCACGAGCTCTGCGACGCTCTTGAGCGACGCCTCGTCGTCGACACCGCCGAACCAATGTCCCTTGCGCAGCGGTGTATCGACCTCGACCGGCCGCCATCGCAGCGCGCCGTGGCGGTCGATGACATTCCAGTTCTCGTAGGGAACGAATCCGTCCTCGTTGCCGACCCAGCGGATATCGCCGTAATCAAACAACGCTACATCCGCGAACACCAGGGTATTCGGCTGATAAATGCGCAGTTTTTCAATGAAACGAGGGAAGTCATATACGTGGCCCTCACTACCGGCGCCATCCAGCCAGAACTCCGTCAATTGCCCGTAGTGTGCAGCGAGATCTTCGACCTGCGACACGTAGTAGTCGTCGTAGGCAGCGGAATCCTTGTAACGCGGCTCATGACGATCCCATGGAGAGAGGTAAACGCCAAACTTCATGCTGTGTTTGCGCGCGGCGGCAGCGACCTCGGCGACCAGGTCGCCCTTGCCGCCCTTCCAGGGCGAGCTCTTCACCGAGTAGTCCGATTCCTCGGTCGGCCACAGGCAGAATCCGTCGTGATGCTTCGCCACCAACACGATATAGCGCGCGCCCGCGCTCTGAGCCGCCTTCACCCATTGCTCGGGATCGAGGGAATCAGGATTGAATACGGCCGGCCGCGCCGTGCCATCACCCCATTCGAGCCCCAGAAACGTGTTGGTGCCGAAGTGCACGAGCACACCGAACTCCAGATCCTGCCACTGGACCTGCTGCGGACTCGGGGTCACATCGGCAAAATTCGGCGGCATCGCAGCGGAGGGGGTTACCGCCACGATGCCACCCACCAACAGCACACAGAATGCCCACAGATCCTTTGCAGGGATCATTCGCTAAAACTTGTATGTCACGTTGAAGAATCCGGTCATACCCGAATCGACGATGTCGGAGATGACCAGCGAGTTCTTCCCGATATGCGACCAGTACGTGTAGTTCCTGGTCAGGTTCGAGACGGACAGATCCAGCTTCAGGCCGTTGTCGAACGCATAACCGGCGTGCGTGTCCAGGCGCCACTGCGGACGGACCCACAGGTCATCCCAGTCGCCGCCCTGACCGAGCGCGTCGTACTGGGAAGCATAGGCACCGCTGTAGTTGTAGAGAAGGCCGACCGAGAAGCCATGTTTCTCATAGAACACCTCGGCGTTGGCAAGCCAGTCGGGCGCATTCGTGATGGGTGATGAGGGATTCAGCCACCCCGGAATATTCAAGTGGACCAGGGTGTGCTCGCGGGTCACGTTGCCGCTCACACCGAAACCATCGAACGGCTCCGGCAGGAATGTGAATCTCTGACGGGCTCCGAACTCGATACCCCAGATCTGGCCGGAGCCCCCATTCTGCGGTTGCTTTACGATGGTGCCGGAGCCATCGCCAGCCGCACCCGTGAAGTTGTTTACGGTGTCGTAGACGTAGTCCTTGAGCGTTTTGAAGAAGCCGCTCAGCGCGATATGCCGGCCCGCGCCGTTGTCCCATTCGCCAGACAGGTCATAGTTGATGGCCTTGACCGGTTTGAGGTTCGGGTTGCCCATGGTAATGGTGGTCTTCTTGTCCCCTGTGTTCGAGGGCACGACACTTTTTCCACCACCCAGCTTCACGAATGCAGGTCGGGTATAGCTGGTCCAGATGCCCGCGCGATACACCGCTCCTGGATCGGGACGGTAGTTGACGAAGATACTCGGTAGGGCTTCGTTATAGATGGTCTTGTTGCTCTCGAAATGGCCCTCCACCGTGACTGCCTGCAGATTCCCGGTGCCATCGTCCTGCAGTTCCTGCGGGATCACCCAGTACGTGTTGTGAATGGTGGTGTGCTCGAAGCGGATTCCCGGGGTGACTTCCCAGAAGCCGGTATGGAACTGCGCCATGGCGTAGGCCGCGGCGATATCCTCGGTACCCTTCTGGTTGTTGCAGTTCAGGCTGTTCGAGTAAATCGACCCGCAGGTGTCGATATATTTGATCGGATCGGCGGCGCTGCCGTAATAAGCCAGCAGCTTGTCCTCGTCGATCTTGGGCACGGACCACGGATACTTACCCGGGAAGACAGGCTTGTAGTCACCATTCCAGATGGGTAGCGAGCCGAACGTGCTGCCATCCATGAAGGATGGGTTGGTCCAATCGCGGAAGCTCACATTACGCGAGCTCGCGGTGTACTTGGCGCCGAACTTGAGGTCCAGCGAGTCGTTCAGGTTCTTCTTGATGTCGAACTTCGCGCCGCCCTTCTTCTGGCCGCTGTAGCCCTGTTGCAGCTCGCCCCGATCATTCGCCGGCAGTCCGCGGATGTTATAGAGCTGCGCGGTCATCTCCGGCGTCAGGTTCGCGAACGGAAAGTTTTTTGAATAACTGACCAGGCTCGTCTGGTTGTATGGGAACCCGTTGTCCGTGATGTCCCCGCCCTGCACGTGCGAGGTGCGCGCATCGATCTCGATATGGTTGGGGCGATCATCGCGGCCCCAGCTGTAGAACAGGTTCGGCGAGAAAGTCCAACTGCCGACCCTCTTGTCGAGGCCCAACTGGAAGGTTCCCAGCTCGGCTACCTCAGGGTTCGTTTCCAGCCAGTAGCGAATGGAGATGTTCTGCAGGTTCGGCTGATAGTAGCCCTGCGGTGTCACGAACGGGCTGTCCGAGCCCGTGGCCACGTTCATCGCGACAATCTGGCTGAGATTGCTGTCCTGCTGGGTCAGCGCATACGCGTACGTCAAATGGGCATACGCGGTCATGGTGTCATCGGGCTGCCAGTCTATGGCCGTGCTGCCGCCGAACTGCTTGGTGAACCCCGACGAGGTTCCGACGTTGAACGCGGTCAGCTCGAGGTTCTTCTCAGGATCGACGCCCGGCGGGTTCACCCCCGAGGAGGTCGTGTTGTCAGCAGTAGCGACCTTGAACTTCCAGCCGTTATCGCAACAACCGGATTCCATCACACCACCCATCTCGCTGTTTGCGAAGTGGCGGATGGTGTAGTACCCGCCGACATAAACGCCCAACTGATTTTCGGGCCCAAACCGCCGGGCGAGCTCTGCACCGAGGTTATATCCCAGGCCGCTGTTGCCGTAATCGATCGGCCGGCTCTCGACACGGGCGCCCGCGGTAAAGCTCGTGAAAGAGTCCGCATAATCGAATGCCGTGGGGGTACGGAAGTCCACCGTACCGCCGATGGCATCGCCATCCATATCCGCACGCGAAGTCTTGTTGAGAATGACTGTCTTCAATCCCGAGGGCGGCAAGAGGCTCAACTGCACTTCGCGGCTGTACGGCATACCCTGCGCGACAGTTACGCCGTTGATCAGATTGACGTTGAACTCGGCATCCAGGCCGCGAACGGAGGTGAACATGCCCTCACCGCGCGCCGCGGAATCGACACCGCCTATGAAGGAACCGGCGTTGGTCGTCAATACGTTGACGCTGGTCAGCAGCCCGAGAGCTTCGGCTGCGTTATGCACCGCGGTGTTGGCGAGATCTTCGGCAGAGAGAACGCTGACGGTGTTATCCGCCTTCAGCTGAATGTCGGTCGCCTCGTAACGGTTCCTCGCGACGACGATCTCCTCGAGCTGCACCGGCCCGCCGGCCGGCTTCGCAGCGGCGGTGCCCGGCTTGGCGGCCGTGGCATCCGCGCTTTGCGGCGCGGGAGTATCCGCATCAGTGGACCCGAAAGACGGCCCCGCGATCGCGATCGCAGCGGCACACAACCCAACTCGATGTCTCGCAACACTCATATAGGACTCCCCTGGAACCGGTGACCAGCGTCCCTGTGGCAACGGCCCGGTGATAAATGGCCTCGGTCTCAGCACAGCACCGGCTCAATTCATTTTTTCTATCTTATACCACCACTGAATTTTATTTTCCAAATTTAGCGCGCGGGTCTTTCACGCCCGGTTGCCGCCGGGCGCCGTTATGTCAGCGTTTACCCAACAGCCACTCGTGCGCCGGATCGTTACGGAAGATCCATTTGCGCTCGGGTCCGGCCATTACGTTGAGATAGTAAAGATCATAGCCGTGAGGTGCGGCCACCGGATGGTAGCCACGCGGCACCAGCACGACATCGCCGTCTTTGACGCACAGCGTCTCATCGAGGACACGATCGTCCGTGTAGACGCGCTGAAACGCGAACCCCTGCGGAGGATTCAGGCGGTGATAGTAGGTTTCCTCCAACACCGTCTCCTGCCCTTCGACAGCGTTGTCATGCTTGTGTGGCGGATAACTCGACCAGTGGCCACCGGGGGTCATGACCTCCACCACCAGGAGACTGTCGGCTGCCTCGGTCTGTGGCAGGATGTTGCGAACGTACCGGGTGTTTGTTTTCTGCCCGCGCACTTCGCGCGACATGGCCTCTGGAGGGATGATGCGCGGCGGCCGTCCCGGTCGGCCCGGAGCCGAGCACAGGGCCACCTCCAGGCTCGTAGCCGCGGTGAGCGCAAAACGGCACTGCGCCGGCACATAGACGGCCCCGGGCGCGGCATCGTCGAAAACACTGCCGCGACCGCCTACCAGGCCTGATTCGACCCCGTCGACGGCAACCTGCGCGGCGCCGCTCAGCGCGACCAGGCAGGTCTCCCGATCGGCCTCGCCGCCCGTCAACTCCTGGCCGCGCTCGAGGCGGCAGACCTTGAAACCAACATAGCGCCAGCCTGCGCTGCGCGGAGTAACTTCCAACACGCAGCCGGCGGTATCCGGCGCATGCGGGTTGACCAGCAGCCGGCTCATGAGCTCACGCCTCCTCGAGCAAATCTGCCGCGGCCGCTTCCTCGCGCAACGTCTCGAGTCCCAATTCACTGTAGTGGCGCGGATCGGCCGAGGCAGGGTCCTGCTCCGCCTCGACGATGATCCAGCCCGCGTAGTCGATTTTGGCAAGCGCCCTCATGAGGGCTCCATAGTCGAGCTTGCCATCGCCCGGCACCGTGAACATGCCCGCGAGCACGCCGTCCAGGAAACTCCCGCCGCCGTTTACCACTCGCTCGAACACTCCCGGGCGCACATCCTTGCAATGCACATGCGCAATCCGCGCCGGATTGGAACGAATCAGTGCCACCGGGTCGATACCACCCAAGGCCGCGTGGCCTGTGTCAACTGTTAGTCCGACACTCGGCCCCGTCATCTTCAGGAAAGCATCAATGTCCTGGGGGCGCTCGACAACCGTACCCAGATGGTGGTGGTAGGCAAAGCTCAGACCCTGTGCCCGGACGTAGTCGGCGACTTCGGTCAGCGCCTCACCGAAGAAGGGCCACCTCGCCGGATCCAACCGGGGGGTGGTCGCCAGTGCCCGGCTCCGCTCGCCGTGAATCGCGTTGCTGGTCTCGGCAAATATAAACACGCTCGAGCCCATGGCCTGGAGCAGTTTGAGGTGGGGCTGCAGCGCTGCGATTTCAGCCTGTGCCGAGCGATTCAACAGCGCGCCGCTGTACCAGCCGCCCACCAGGTCCAGTCCGTGCTCTTCCAGGAGCTCGCGCAGCAACCGCGGATCGCGGGGAAATTTGCCGCCCAGCTCGATCCCGTGAAAGCCGATCTCGGAAGCATCGGACAACACCGTCGCGAGCGGCGTATCGCCGCCGAGCTCGGGCATGTCATCGTTGATCCAGGCAATGGGACTCACGCCGAAACGAATGGCCATCAGTTTCCCCGCCGCAGCTTGGTGAGCTGCTCGTCATAGGCTGCCCGCGCCCGCAGCACAGCCTTTGTGTTGGACACCTCGGGTACGGCAACATCCCACCATGCACCGCCCGCGGCAGTCGTCGAGTCGGGATCGGTTTCGATGACAATGACGCTGGTCCGATCGGCACTGCGCGCCTGCTCCAGTGCCGACTCCAGCTCGGACAGATTGGCAACCTTGCGCGCGGCTGCCCCCAGGCTGGCCGCGTGAGCCGCGAAATCAACCTGCACCGAATCGGGAAGCAGGTTGTTGAAAGACTCGCCGCCGGTACTTTTCTGCAGGCGGTTGATGCAACCGAAGCCCCGGTTGTCGAGCACGGTGATAATGAGCTTCAATCCCAACATCACCGCGGTTGCAACTTCCGAGTTCAGCATCAGGTAGCTGCCATCGCCGACCAGGACATGCACTTCGCGTGTGGGCTCCGCCAGCTTGACGCCAACGCCGCCGGCAATCTCATAGCCCATGCAGGAATAGCCGTACTCAACGTGATAACCGCCGGAGCGCCGCGTCCGCCATAGTTTGTGCAATTCACCCGGCAGACCACCGGCCGCACAGACGACGACTGCGCTTTCCGCAGCCTTGCGCCACACGGCGCCCAACACCTGGGCGTCGCTCGGCAGCCCGCTCGCCGCCGGCGCCGTCGCCTTCTGCCAAGCATCGTTCCAGGCCGCGAGACGCGCCGTCGCCGCCTCAGTCCAGGGCGCTGGCGCCCGCCAACCCGCCAGTGACGCCGCCAGGTCTTCGATCGTTGCTCCAACATCCGCCACGATACTCACAGCGCCGTGTTTGTGAGCGTCGTACGGGGAGATGTTGACCTGCGCCAGCCCGCAGCGCGGCCTGGCAAACAAGGCACGTGATCCGGTTGTGAAATCCTGCAACCGCGTGCCGAGCCCGATCACGAGATCCGCCTGGGCAGCAGCAAGGTTGGCCGCGCTCGAGCCCGTGACTCCGATCGCACCGAGGTTCAGCGGGTGATCCCATGCCAGCGATCCCTTCCCCGCCTGGGTTTCCGCCACCGGCACACCGGTGCGCAATGAGAAATCCGCCAGTGCGCTTTCGGTACCGACGCGCGCATATGCAACACCGCCACCGGCTATGATCAGCGGCGCTTTGGCCTTCATGAGCAGGCTGGCAAGCTGGTCGAGCTCGCGTGGATCGGGACGGGGCGCGCGAATGGACCACAGACGGGGCGCGAAGAAACTGGCCGGAAAATCGAACGACTCGGCCTGGACATCCTGGCACAGGGCCAGGGTAACTGGCCCGCAGCTCGCCGGATCGAGCAGAGTCGCCAGCGCGCGGGGCAAGGCGTCGAGCAGTTGCTCCGGACGGGTGATGCGGTCGAAATAACGGGACACCGGCCTCAGGCAATCATTGGCCGAGACGGTCCCGTCGCTGAAATCTTCCAACTGTTGCAAGACGGGATCGGGTCGCCGGCTCGCATAGACGTCGCCGGGCAACAGCAGCACCGGGAGGCGATTGACGTGCGCGAGCGCGGCGGCCGTCACGAGGTTGGTCGCCCCAGGGCCTATCGAAGTAGTACACACCATCGCGCGGCGCCGGCGCATCTGCTTGGCGAAAGCAATCGCGGCGTGGGCCATTCCCTGCTCATTGTGCGCGCGCAAGGTTGGAAGCGCATCGCGAACGCCATGCAGCGCCTCGCCGAGACCTGCCACATTCCCGTGGCCAAAAATGGCCCACACTCCAGCGAAATAGGGCACCGACTGTGACGCGTCGCCCACGAACTGACCGGCGAGGTAACGGACCGTCGCCTGTGCTGCCGTGAGGCGTGTTGTATTCATGCAGCCCGCTCCCCGCGCGCTTTCCGCCACGCTTCGACGAGGCCCGACAGCTTCCCCGCGAGCGCGGCAACCGCCTCCTCGTCGGAGATCCGATGAGCGAACCAGTCGCGGGCAGCCTCGTAGAAAATGGTCCGCCCCACCGCGAAGCCCTTGACGATGTTGAATGGAGCAGCCGCTTCGAAGGAGCTGACGAGCTCGGACTCGGGTGCCGACAGTCCCAACAAAACAACGCCGCGGCACAATGGGTCACCCTCGGTCACGGCGGCCTCGATGTGCCGCCAGGCTTCCGGGTCCGCGGCGGGCTCGAGCTTCCACCAGTCCGGCCGCAGGCCGATCGCATAAAGGCGGCGAATGGCCGCGGCAACCGTCGTCACCGCTGAATCCATGTTTGCCGGCACAATCACCTCGATGAGCAGCTCGTGGCGGGTCTTGCGGCATGCGTCAAAGAGCCGCAGCAGTTGCCGCTCCTGGCGCGCGCGTAAATCAGGCTCATCGTCCGGATGATAGTGCACCAGGCACTTGACCACGTGGTTCGCGGGCCATTCAATCAACTCCGTCGCCACATCCGCGGAGCCCTCGAAATCCACAGGCCGCGAGCGGGGTATCTCAATGGGTCGGCCTATCCAGTAGGGACGGTCGGCCGCCTGGGCCAGGGCATCAAATCCGTAGCGTCCGTCGAGGAGTATGCCGAACCGATCATCTCCCGCGGCGACGACGTCTATGGCGCGCAACGCCAATGCTTTGAACACGCCGATGCGAGCTCTGTCGGCGGCCAACTCATCGGCAAGCTCTTCGAACTGGCTGCGGTGATCGATAGCCAGCACGGTGAGCTCGTCGTAGACGTGCCGGCGGGTCGTAGCCCAGTGAACCTGCTCGAGCGCAGCATCCTCGCGCAGCCGCAATGGACGCGCCTGCATCGCAAGGAAGTAACTGAGCTCGGGCCAGGTTGGCATCGCCGGCGCACAGCCATGACGCGACACGACGATCGCACCGCAGGCATTGCCCCATTCGCAGCAGCGCTCGAGCGGCTCATTCCGCAGCCAGCCGCGCAGAAAGCCCGCCATGAATGCATCGCCCGCACCCAACACGTTGTAAACCTCGACCGCAAAACCTTTGGCGGTCACCGCGGCATCCAGGCGCTCGGGAATGATCCCCGGAAAGGCAACGCAGCCGCCGGCACCCCGTTTGCAAACCAACAGGGCGGCAGTTTGAGCGCGGATGGCGCGCAGCGCCTGCACGGTGTCCGTCGAGCCACCGAGGATATGAATCTCCTCTTCAGTTCCCACCACGAGATCACACAGTGGCAGCACTTGCTGCAGCCTCTGCGAGACAGCGCGGTGAGCAACGAAGCGCTGCTCTCCCATGTCCTTGTCTGCCAGGCCCCAGAGCACCGGCCGGTAATCCACATCGAAGATCACCCGCCCGCCGGCGGCCTTGACCCACCGCGCCGCCGTCGTGCTGACAGCGAACACACCGGGCTGCGACAGGTGCGTTCCGTTTATCAGAAGCGCTCCGGCCGACTCGATCCAATCCCGGTCGAGGTCAGCCTCGCAGAGCGCCATGTCAGCGCAGTTCTCACGGTAGAACAGCAGCGGGAAGCTGTCCCGGTCCCGGATGCCGAGCACGACCAGGGCCGTGAGCCGTTCGGGATCCGCCACCACTCCCGAGACATCCACTCCCTCCCGGGCGAGTTGCTCGCGGATGAATCTGCCCATGTGGTCCGCACCCACGCGTGTCAACAGGCCCGCCCGCAGCCCGAGGCGCGCCGCGCCAGCGGCCGTGTTGGTAGGACTGCCGCCCAGGAACTTGGCAAACGAGCTCATGTCCTCGAGGCGGCCACCGAGCTGCTGCCCATACAGGTCGACACTCGAGCGGCCGACCGTGATCAGATCCAGAAGCTTGGGCTGAGGCATGGTGCGAAGTACGTGAACGGCGCGGGTCTCAGGCCCGCCGATGTGGAAAATTTATTTCAACATCTAATAAAACGCAATAATTGTTTCAAAAATCAGGCGCCGGCCCGCGCCTTGTCGCGCCGCTTGCGTACGGCGGCGGGCCGCTCCCGCTCAAAGGCCAGGCCGACCACCAGCGTTTGTGCGAGGCACAACGAAGCGGCCAGAGAGCGGAAATTACGCACGTCGGAGTCGCGCACCTGCAGAACGAGGGTCGCAGCTTTGGCGACGGGCCCGACCAGGCTGTCGCTGATGGCGAGGACTTTGGCGCCCGCCGTGCTGACGGCCTCCATTACTTCGACGGTCTCTTCGGCATACGGGTGATAGCTGATGCCAATCAGCAGATCGTTCGCCTCGATCGTACGGACCTGCTGGCGCGCCAGCCCGCCAACACCGTCGAGAAAGAAAACGCGCTTTCCCACTTGTTGCAACGAGTACGCCAGGTAGGAAGCGACCGGAAAGGAGCGCCGGAACCCCATGATGTACAGAGTCTGTGCCTGGTTGATGAGCTTGATTGCCGAGTCGATGTCGGCTTTGCTCACGGTCTGCCGCAGGTTCTGCAGCGCGAGCGTGTCACCTTCGACAAACTCCGCCAGCAGCGCGCCCGCCTCGCCCTCCTCCGACCGGTTGACGGAAGAGTTGAAGCGGCGCACCCGCTCGCCGTAGCCCAGCGTGGCATGCTTGGCGAGCAGGCCGTCGCGCAGTAACTTCTGCATGGGGCTCGCTCCCGAGAACCCCAGGGACTTGGCGAATCGCACGATCGCCGAGGGTTGCACCTGGGCACGGTCGGCAATCACCGTGAGTGTCTCGAGCGCCAGATCATCCGGGTGGTCGAGAACATGACGTGCCACCTGCTGGAGCCGGCCGCTGAAGGTGTCATAACGCTCGAGTATGACCGTGCGCAGATCCTCGGCCGTCCGGGGTGCCGTTTCCATGTCATTCATCCAGTAAATTCCTCCGCCGCGGCTGTTGAACCGCCGCGTAGAACGGCGAAGATACCCGTTCAGGGAACGAATGCAACGCTTGCACGCGAAATAGAATTTCTATATTGACAACGCCATGATATTTTCGTTCTATTGAGGCGTGCGATGCGCGCCGCCGCCGCACGGAGTTACCATGTTTGACATTGCTCTATTTGGCACCGGCCGCATTGGCCGCATCCATGCCCGGAATGTCAGCGCACACCCGGCGTTGCGCCTGAAGTACCTGGTCGATCCCGCACCGGAAACGGCCGGGTTGGCCGCGGCCGCCGGAGCCACCTGCGCGGACATCCAACATGTGTTGGCCGATCCGGACATTGCCGGGGTGATCATCGCATCGCCCACGAATCTGCATCTCGAGCAGTGCCTGCAGGCGGTGGCAGCCGGTAAAGCCGTGTTCTGCGAAAAGCCCATCGACCTGGATCTGAAACGGGCGCGCGCCGCGCAGGCCCATCTCACCGCACCCGGCGTCAGGCTGCTGTTGGGATTCAACCGCCGCTTCGACCCGAATTTCGCAGCGTTGCAATCCCAGCTCCAACACGGCACCGTTGGCACGCTGGAGTCGCTGCAGATCACCAGCCACGATCCGGCGCCGCCCCCAATCGCCTATGTGCGCACCTCTGGCGGGCTGTTCAAGGACATGGCCATTCACGATTTTGACATGGCACGCTGGCTGCTCGGCGAGGAGCCGCTCGAGGTGTTTGCTTCCTCGAGCTGCCTCGTCGATCCGGCCATCGGCGCGGCTGGCGATGTGGACACCGCGAAGACGGTACTCAAGACCGCCTCCGGCCGACTGTGCGTCATCAGTAACAGCCGCCGTTCCGGGTACGGCTACGATCAGCGGATTGAAGCGTTCGGCTCCCGCGGACTCGTACGCGCCGACAACATTCTCGAAAGCTCGGTGTCCGTGTGGGCGGATGCGGGTATGACCAGCGACGCCTTGCAGAATTTCTTTCTCGATCGCTATGCCGAGGCGTATCGCCGCGAGATCGATCACTTCGCCGACATCCTGTCCGGCAAAGCCCGGCCCGCTGTTGGTTACGAGGACGCCGTCGCCGCGCTCGCGTTGGCTGAAGCCGCCGCGGAATCCGCCCGCTCGGGACTCGTGGTCCGGCTCGCATGAGCAGCCCGCTACCGGCCGGCGTCGTGCGACCCCTGCGGGCCGTCGGGTTCCCGGGCGCTCTGTCAGCCAATGTTCTCAACATGATCGGGGTCGGACCGTTTATCACCATTCCGCTGGCGCTGACGGCGATGGGTGGACCGCAGGCCATGCTCGGCTGGCTGTTGGGTGCCATATTGTGTGTATGCGATGGCCTGGTCTGGGCCGAGCTCGGCTCGGCGCTGCCGCATTCCGGAGGCCCGTATCATTACCTGCTGCAGGCATTTGGCCCACGGAGCCTCGGGCGGCTGCTCAGCTTTATTTTCCTGTGGCAGACGCTGCTGATCGGCCCGCTGTCCATTGCCTCGGGCGCGGTTGGATTTGCCGAATACACGACCTACCTCGTTCCCCACCTGCAGCACTGGCAGCTCGCGGCAACCGCGGGCGCGGTCTGCCTGCTCAACACCGCACTGCTCTACCGCGATGTGCGGATCATCCAGAAAATCTCCGTTGCAATGACGGTCATCGTGGTCGGCGCAATGGTGTGGATCATTATTTCAGGGGCCATGCATTTTGACCCGCGGCGGGCTTTTGATTTCCCGCGTGGCGCATTTGAGCCCACCGGCAGTTTCTGGGCGGGGCTGGGATCCGCGACGCTGATCGCCGTCTACGATTATGGCGGCTACAACAATGTGTGCATGATAGGCGAGGAAGTGCGTACACCCGCCCGCACCATTCCCCGTGCCGTACTCTGGTCCATCGCGATCGTCGCTGTCCTCTACTTCGGCCTGAACCTGTCGATCCTGGGCACCTTGCCGTGGCGCACGGCGGAGCACTCCAGCGCCGTGGTCGCCGACTTCATGGCGATCATCCACGGCTCCTGGGGCGGCACGCTGGTGACATTGCTCATTCTGATTGCCAGCTGGGGTTCGGTTCTCGCCATGCTGCTGGGCTATTCGCGCGTGCCCTACGCAGCCGCGGCCGATGGACGATTCTTCGCGGTGTTTGCCAAGCTTCATCCACGCGGACGCTTTCCAACATTGGGGCTTCTCTATATGGGGGCGCTGTCAGCCGCTGCTTGTCTGTTTTCACTGGCCGATCTGATTGCGGTCCTCATCGTGGTGCAGACCATGTTTCAGTTCGCAGCGCAATGCATCGCCACGATTCTCCTGCGGCGCAGTGCGGCCGCCGCCGCTGAGCGGTTTCGCATGCCGTTGTTTCCACTCCCGGCGCTCATCGCACTGGCGGGCTGGATCTATATAACAGTGACGAGCAAACCCGCCCACATCGCCATCGGCGCGGTCATGTTTGCAGCCGGAACGGCGGTCTACCTGATGCAGGCCCGGCGGCGCAGCCAGTGGCCCTTTGACCGCGCATTACCCCTGGCCAGCGCATGAAGAACTGGGACGTGAGTGTCGTGGGCGAGATCTATATCGACCACGTAATGAGCGGCTTCGAGACCTGGCCGGGTCCGGGAGAGGAAGTCGTCACCGAGCACTACACACGCGAAATCGGCGGCGGCTCGGCAACGACCGCGTGCGGCCTGTCACGGCTCGGCAGGCTGGTCAATCTCGTCGGTGTCATCGGCCAGGACGATGCCCCGTGGCTGGAGCGGCGGTTGATGGAGTTCGGTGTCGGAAACCAGAGTCTGCGCAAGATCGCAGGTCCGACCGGCGTCACACTCAGCGTCTCGACCCGCGATGACCGGTCTTTCTTCACTCATATCGGCGTCAACCGGCAGTTGATCCTGGAGCTCCTGACTCCGGAGACCCTGCTCGATCTGACACAATCGCGGCACGTTCATTTCGCGATGCCGCTGCCCCGGGACCTGGCGCGGAAGATACTCCCGGCGCTGGCCGCGGCGGGTTGCACCAGTTCGCTGGATGTTGGCTACCAGCCGGCATGGCTCACTGATGCCACCAATCACGCCACCTGCCAGGCTGTTGACTATCTGCTGCCGAATGAGAAAGAAGCCGCATTGCTGAGCGGCGGAGGAACGCCCGAGGACTTCTTCGCCTGCACACGCAGGCTGCAGATGCGCACCAGTGTTCTGAAATTGGGCGCGCGCGGTGCGATGAGTCACACAGACGGCCTCACTGTCTCGGTCAATCCGCCCAAAGTGGAGGCCATCGATACAACCGGCAGTGGCGATGCGTTCGATGCGGGGTTCATCGACGCGGTTTTGGAAGAAGCAGCCCCGGAGGAGCGCCTGCGCCGCGCCTGCGTCTGCGGTGCGTTGTCCACGCGCGTGCCCGGGGCCCTGGGCGGACTCCCCAATCGTGAAGAATTCCGGAGAGTTTATGAGCAGACCTACGGATCGTAAGATCGCAGTGATCGGTGGCGGCGGCGTGCGCACGCCCCTGTTGGTTTTCGGTGTCAATGAAGCCGCCGAGCTGTTGAACTGTCGTGAGATGGTACTGTTCGATCCCGACGCGAAGCGCTTAGCTGTCATGGCTGAGCTCGGTCGAGCGATCGTGGCGCGGGAAGAAGGCGAGCTGCGCATACGCGAAGCAACTTCAATTGAGGACGCCGTCGAAGGTGCCGATTTTGTGATGAACAGCGTCCGTGTCGGTGGCATCGCTACACGCGCGGCCGACGAGCTGGCGGCAATCAAACACGGCTATCCCGGACAGGAAACCACCGGTCCGGCCGGTGCGGCCATGGCTCTTCGCACGGTTCCCGTGGCCCTGGAGCATGCTCGGCTCGTCGAGCAGCTGAGTGCCGACGGCTGGATCATCAACTTCACCAATCCCGCGGGCCTGATCACCCAGGCCATCATGAGCCGGACTGGCGCCCGCGTGGTTGGCATCTGTGACACGCCAACCGAGCTTTTTCACCGGATCGCACTGGCCCTCGGAGCCCATCTCGAGGAGGTCGTATGCGACTATGTGGGGCTCAATCATCTCGGTTGGGTCCGTCGGATCCGCCTTCGCGGCGAGGACGTCACCGACCGTGTGCTGGCCGATGACGCCCTGCTCGCCCAACTCTATTCAGCGCCCCTGTTCGACTTCGACATGATCCGCGCTCTGCGGCTGATTCCAACGGAATACCTGTTCTTCTACTACTCGAAGCGACGCGCCCTGGACAACCAGCGCCGCCAGGGGTCGAGCCGCGGTGCCGAGGTCGAGCGACTCAACACCGCGTTGATTGAAACCCTGGCGAGCCGTCTCGCATCCGGGGACCGGGACGGCGCGATTGCTGCGTACGTCGCGTATCTCAATCGACGTTCCGGCTCATATATGAAGTTGGAAGCGGCGGGCGGCTCGGCGCTCGATGAGGAAGCTTACGACGGGGAACCGTTCCGGGTCGCGAGCGGGTATCACCGGATCGCGCTGGATGTCATGACGGCTTTGACCGGCGCACGGCCGGCCACCATCGTGGTCAACACACGCAACGCGGGGGCGGTCCCGGACCTCGCCGCGGACGATGTCGTCGAGACCGCTTGCCAGATCTCGGAAAACTCGATCAGACCCCAACCCGTGGATCCTCTGCCTGATGCGGTACTCGGCCTCGTGCATTCGATCAAGGCCTACGAACGGGCGAGCATCGAAGCCGCTTGTGGCAGCTCCGAGCTCACTGCCCGCAAGGCCCTGCTGATTCATCCCGCCATCGCAGAGTGGGAGCCGACGGAGGCCCTGCTGCACGACCTCTTCCATCCCTTGTGCACCCATTGTTAGATATGACGCACGCTACCGCCTCCACGACTCATGCGATGTGGAGCGAGATCCACGAACAGCCCGAGGCGCTCACCAACACGCTTGCCCTGTATGTTGACGCCGACCGCCTCCGACCCGATTTCGTGGCGGCTGTCGACTCCTGGCTGGGAGAGAGCCGCAGTATAGTCATCGCGGCCAGCGGTTCGAGCCGCCATGCGGCCCTCCATGGCAAAGCGATGATCGAGGCTCTCGGGGGTGTCGCGACCCAGGTTCAATATGCCAGTGAGTATGCGCTTGCCGCCGTGAATCCGCCGGCCGACGCGGCCGTGATGGTCATCTCCCAGTCCGGGGAAACTGCGGACAGCCTGCAAGCATTGAGGCTCGCGAACGGACGCGGTTGTCGCACGCTCGCCATCACCAACGTCCGCGGCTCACGAATGGCGCTCGAAGCCACGGTCGGCCTGTGTACTGAAGCGGGTCCGGAAAAGGCCATTCCGGCGACCAAGAGTTTCGTAACCCAACTCCTGCTCGTCCACCTGGTTGCGCTCGCGGTAGCGGCTGGCCGGGGCGCCCGGACCCCGGCAGAAGTCAGCACGGCCGTGCAACGCCTGGGCCAGGTTCCCTGGTTGCTGCACACTCAACTGCAGCAGGAATCCCAGATGGTGCAACTCTCGGCCGAGCGCTGCCTGGGGGCCACGCCGCTGGTTTATCTGGGTCGCGGCCTCCACTACGCGCTTGCGTGCGAGGGCGCCTTGAAACTCAAAGAGACCGCCTATGTACCGGCCGAGGCAATGCCTACCGGCGAGTTGAAACATGGACCCATTGCGATGCTCGGCGAGGCGGCCTCCCTCATCGTGCTCGCCACCCGCGACCCGGCCGACACGGAGTCGCTGCGGCGGTATGAAAAAACCACTGAGTTGTTGCGGGAACTGCAGACACGCGAGGTCGACGTTCTCGCAATTGCGACGCAGGGCGACGAGCAAATCGGATCATTGACGTCGCGTGTGATCTTCACACCGACAGCCAGCGAGCCGTTATCGCCGTTCATGGCAATCGCGCCGCTACAACTGCTCGCCTACCATGCTGCCGTGATGAAAGGCGTGGACGTCGACAGGCCGCGAAATCTGGTCAAATCGGTTCGGGAGTGAGGCATGGATCGACGTAACTTCCTCAAAGTCACCGGCACGCTCGTAGCCGCATCGAGCCTTGCCGGCGGTACGGGGACCGCAACGGCAGGCCCCGCCGGGGCCGGCAGGCAAATCCTCCCGTTGAATCGCGGCTGGCGTTACAGCGCGAAGCGTGTCGATGGCGCACACGCCAGGGATTTTGATGATTCCGGCTTCGAACCTGTCGTCGTTCCCCACACCAACATCAGTGTGCCCTGGCGCGGCTTCGATGAGAAAATCTACCAGTTCGTGTCTGTCTATCGGCGACGGTTCACGCTTCCCCGGCAGTCCCGGGGGCAGCACGTCTTCGTTGACTTCGAAGGAGTGATGACGGCTTCGACCGTATGGCTCAACGGCGTGCGTCTGGGTGAATACAAGGGCGGATTTACGCCGTTCTCTTTTGACCTGACATCCCATGTTGATTATGAGGGAGAGAACGTACTCGCCGTGGAAGTCGACTCGAGCGAACGGCCCGACATTCCGCCCTTCGGCGACCGGGTGGACTACCTGACTTTCGGCGGGATCTACCGCGAGGTTTCCCTGCGCATCGTGGCGCCGAGTTTCCTGGAAGACATTTTCATCAGATGCTCGAATGTGCTCGCCGGACGGCCGGGCCTCGAGGTGGACTGCGTCCTCCAGCATCTGGAGCCCGTGCGGGGACCGTTGCGCCTGGAAGCGGAGCTTTGCGACCGTGATCGGGGCATTGCGCGAGCATCCCTGAACGTCGCGGCAGCCGCCGGGACTGCGGAACCTGCGACCCACACCGTTCGATTTGACAACCTGCCGGCCGTGAAGCTCTGGGACCTCGACAACCCTCACCTGTACAGCGTGCGGGTGCGGCTGCTACGCGAGGCGCAACTCATCGACCAGGATGAGCGCCGCTTCGGCTTCAGAAGCGCGCGTTTCACGGACCATGGATTCGAGCTCAACGGAAAAGTCATCAAGCTCCGCGGACTCAACCGTCATCAGACCTTTCCTTGCGCAGGCGCCGCAATGCCTTGGCGCGTACAACGCCGCGATGCCGAAATTCTGCGCAAGAACCTCAAGTGCAACATCGTGCGCACTTCGCACTATCCGCAATCGCGGCATTTTCTGGACGCGTGCGATGAGTTGGGCCTGCTCGTGCTGGAGGAATTTCCCGGCTGGCAGCACATTGGCGATGCATCGTGGAAGGATCTGGCGGTCGACAACGTTCGCCGCATGATCCGCCGCGACCGGAATCATCCCGCCATCGTCCTGTGGGGCGTGCGCATCAACGAATCCAGCGACGATCACGACTTCTATGCACGCACCAACGCCCTGGCCCGCCAGCTCGATCCAACACGCCAGACCGGCGGCATCCGGGCTTTCCAGGAGTCAGAGCTGCTCGAAGACGTCTTCACCATGAACGACTTCGGCTATCCGCTCAAACCTCCCAATCATCCGCGCTACCTGAACACGGAATTCGTGGGGCACACCTACAACACCAAGAGCTTCGACAATGCCGACAGGTTGCTGGAGCACACGCTGCGCCACGCGCGCATCCACGATCAGTTGGCCTCCGATCCACGCTATGCCGGCGGCATCGCCTGGTGCGCATTCGATTACAACACCCACCCGAATTTCGGCTCCGGTGATCGCATTTGCTACCACGGCGTGGCGGATATCTTTCGCGAGCCGAAGCCCGCCGCGGGCTTCTACCGTTCGCAATGTGATCCAACCGAAGAGGTGGTCGTGGTTCCCGCGATCCACTGGGCGCCGAGCGATGGGGCCGGCGGATTGTCAAAGCTCGTGGTGTGCTCGAATTGCGAGCACCTGAAGTTGTATCTGGCCGGCAAACCCTTCGCCGCGGGCCCGCCCGACCGGAAACAGTTTGCGCATCTGCCCCATCCACCTTTTGTATTTGAGTGGCCCGACGGCTTTGATGAGTGGGGCGACCTGCGCATCGAAGGTTATATCGGGGGCCGCCAGGTGATCGTCAAAAACTACTCCGGCCAGGGCCTGGATCAGGACTTCGTGGTGTTGCCCGATGACACCCGGCTGGTTGCGGACGGTGCGGATTGCACGCGCGTAGTGCTGCGGGTGACCGACGAATTCGGCAACGTCCGGCCGTTGGCGAACGATGCGATCAATCTGCAGCTCACGGGCCCCGCGGCGCTCATCGGCGCCAATCCATTAGTGCTCGTAGGAGGAGTAGGCGCTGTCTGGATACGAGCGCAGGAGCAAGGAGGAACCGTGCGAATCACCGCGAGCCATCCATCTTTGGGACAACGACACGTGCAGATAGAAATCGTGCCTGCCCCGACACAGACAATCTAGACACCACTAAAGCCGGCGCGACATGCTGAACTTGGGAGCTGCGTCCCTGGGAAGCCCTGTGAAAACGTGAATGTCAGCTCGAATCGGGAGAGAAAACTTCAGTAATCTCGATTCAGAATATGGGCAGACTCGATACCCGCTACGGACATTGGGCGTCCGGCAGGGCTGGAGGCAGCGCATCGCACGCTGAATACCGCCCGGCGAGTCCCCTTCGAGCAAAAGCAAAAGCCGCGCTGATAGCGCTATCGCTGCTCTCCTGCTTCAGTGCCACCGCGTGGGCAGACTGTCTCGAGCTGCCGTACGCCGATGTCCGCGCCTTGGAGACTGTGAGCCTGGAGGATCCCAATCGGGCCCTGGAGGACATCCGGCGGCTGCTCCCGGCGGTCCAGGGATCTCCCACGAGCAATTCAACCGTCGCACCCGCGGTAGACCCTCATCACCTGGCTGCCGTGTACGAGGTGCAGGCCCAGAGCTACAGCCTCCTGGAGCTCGATGCGGATGCCCGCTCGGCCGCCGCGGCCGGTCTCGAGCTGCTATCCGATCCAAAGGATGCCGTACACGTACTGCTGCAGATGGTGCAGGCAGAGAATGTTTACGATCCCGAGGGAATTGACAAAGCGCTCGGTGAGCTGCAGAAAGCGCGCGCGATCCAAACACCTGGCTCACGCGCCGACGTGTGTCTGCAGATATCGCTGGGGAGGCTGCAATACCGACGCGGTCAGATCAACGCCGCCCTGCTCACCCTGACCCGCGCATATCGCGCCAGCACGGTATTGAATGCGCCCGAAACGCAGGTGGAAGCCGCCGCGGCACTCTCGCCCGTCATGCGCGTCGAGGGGGATTTTCAACAGGCGCTGGCGCTCAACCAGGAAACGATCGACTGGCAGGAGCGGCAGAATGCCCGTCTGAGCCTGTCCGTTTCGCGCTACCTGCGCGGCCAGATTCTCATCGAGATGCACGACTACGAGCGCGCCATCGTTCAGACTCAGCAGGCTCGCCAGCTCAGCGTGGAGCTGAAGGACGAACAGGGTGTTGGATTTGCCGACCTCGCACTCTGCGACGCCAGGCTCGAGTTGGGCAAGTTTGAAGAAGCCCGCGCGGGCTGCAACAATGCCTTGCGCATCTTCTCCGCTTCAGGCTCGGCTGATGTCGTCAGGAAATCCCAGACGCAGCTGGCAAGACTGGATGTAGCGGAAGGTCACGCCAGTCGGGCTCTGTCCACGTTGAACGATGTACTCACCAACAACGGAGCCGATGTACAGCCCCGGATACTGCCGGAGGTTTACCGGATGCGCGCCGAAGCAAACTCCGCGCTCCACAAGTTTGCCGACGCCTACTCCGACTTGAGCAGATATGTCGAGCTGCACAGCGCCCAGGTGGACGACGAGCGCGCCAGACAGGTCGCTTCCCTGCGCGCTCGATTTGAAACAGATCGTGAGATCGCGCGCAATGACACCTTGAGGCATCAACTGGAGCTGACCCAGGAACGAACGCAGCGGCAAAGAACGCAACTGCGCCTGGTCGTGGCCGCGATCAGCGCCAGCGGCGTGGTCATCGCGCTGTTGAGTTACATGCTCATCGCCAATGTGCGCTACCGCAAACGTCTCGTCCAGATTGCCGGCACCGACAGCCTGACAGGGCTGCCCAACCGGGGATCGATGGCGGCCGCGGCGACCCGGGCTCTGGAGGATGCGGCCGCTTCCAGGCAACCTTTGAGTCTTGCGCTGATTGATCTCGACCGGTTCAAGATGCTGAATGATCGCTTCGGACATGCCACCGGCGATCGGGTTCTCAAGGAGTTTGCGCAGATTTCCCGAGCCTCTTTGCGGGCCGGGGACGCGGTCGGACGTTGGGGGGGCGAAGAGTTTCTGATTCTCCTGCCGGACACCTCACTGGATGTGGCTGTGAGAACCCTGGATACCCTGCGAGTCAATATCGCCCAGATCCGCCTCGACGATCCGGATCTTCGCGTCACGATCAGCGCAGGCCTTGCCACGGGCGAGGGTACGAACCTGCTCGATGAGGTCCTCGCGCGCGCGGACACGGCACTCTACGAGGCGAAGAATTCCGGGCGCGACCTGGTCTGCTATTCCCAGGAGAGCTTTGAAACGGCTTCGACCGCCGTGCGCAGGACGCTGCGTCAGCGATAGATTGCCGAGCTTGCAGCCGGCAAGCTTGCTCAGATCCGCTCTATTCGCTCGCAGCGTGACCGCAGGCGTATACACTGCGGTAGAGACTTTCATCGCAACCCAGGGTCGCTGACCTGCCAATAAAAACCATGTCCGAAGTGCTCCTGCTCGATGACGACCCGGCGATGCTCGTTTTTCTCGAGGACATCCTTTCCCCTGCCGGATACATCTGCCACGTCCAGACCGATCCGCAGGCAGCGCTGTCACAGGTCACCGCCCGCCAGGAGATCGGCCTGGTGTTGAGCGATGTCTATATGCCCGGATTGACAGGCCTGCAATTCATCAACCGTCTGCATGCGCTACGGCTGGGCCGGCCGGCGCCCCCAGTCCTGCTGCTCACGGCCCAGCCCTCGGTCGAGTCTGCTATCGATGCCTTGCGCTTAGGTGCCGAAGACTTCCTGCTCAAGCCGGTCCGTCCCGCCGAGCTGATCGAAGCCGTGGCTCAGGCCCTGTCCCGCGTCCGTCCGGATCGGACCGTCAGTACGACCCGCTCGCCGCAGATGGATCAACTCGTTCGGCAGGCAGAAGAGTTGGCGGGAAGACTGCGCAATCTTGCTGACACCGCGGACGTGCAGCCTGCCAAACCTCCAGTGCCTGAACGGTCGGTGGAAGACCCGGTAACACTGCTGTCCGTGCTCGACACTATTGAGCAGCTGCGTCGTTTGCGGAATCTGTACGCGCAACACTCGCTGGACGAGCTCGATTGGGACCTGCTTCTCGAGCTGCTGCGCGCCGAACGCCTGCAACAACGGATGTCAGTATCCGCTCTGACGATCGTACCCGGCGGAGTGTCCACGACAACCTCGCTGCGGCGGATAAACCAACTCGTGGTCCGCGGCTACATAATCCGGATTCCGGATGAAAGCGACGCGCGACGCGACTTTGTCTCACTGACCTCGAAGTCAAACGATCTGCTCCTCGACTACCTGACGCGCGCCAATGCGCACTTGAGCCGCGGTCAATTCACATAATGATTGGATGCAGATTGCAGGTAATTTGCCCGCCGTTACCCCCATCGTGCACATTTTTTCCGTGATCCACGTCACAGTTTCGACCTCCCGCGGCACTAAAGTCCTCCTGTGATAGACAGAGGACACATGCATGGCAACGAAGGATCTGCTGGAGGCACTTCCGGACCTGATCCTGCTGCTGCAGCGGGACGGTACCGTACTCGGCAGCTACGGTGGGCGAGGCGCTCCGGACCTGAAACCCACCACCGACCCCGTTGGCAAGCAACTCGAATCCGCGTGGCCGGCGCCGCTCGCAACATTGATAAGACAGCTCACGCTCGACGCGATAGCGGGTCGGCGAGTGACCGGAGCCTCATACCAGCATGCGGGGCGTGAATATGACCTCCGGGTCAATCCGCATGGGTCTTACTGTGCGGTCTGCGCCATCCGGGCTGCGTTGGATCAACCTCACCTGAGGGCCCCGGCCCGGCCGGATCTGGCCGATGAGTTGACGGAGGCCATCGCGACAGCACAGATCAGCCTGCGATACGTCAGTCGTCATGACCTGGCAACCGGGCGCCTGGTGGCCAGAGTGGGTTACCTGCGGTGGCGGCATCCGAGGTATGGCGAGATTCATCCCCTGGAGCTCGTGCGCCTGGCGGAAATCACCGGCCGGGCAGCGGATCTGACTCGCGCCGCGCTGCACCGCCTGCAGACAGACTTCGCCGCATTTACCCCACAGTGGCACAAGGGCGTGCGAATCTCCTTCGGCGCGCCCAGGCATCACATCCTGCACGGGGACTTCATCGGTGACATCGAGCGTTTCCTGGCCGACTCGGCCCTGCCCGCCGAGCGCCTGGAATTGCGGATTCCGGTGAAAGCCTGTTTCGCGCGCGAGCCTTCCGACTTCAACGCCCTTGCCAAACGGGGCGTGCAGTTTGTCGTTGACGAGCTCGGGCGGGGGATGGACTGGCCGCTCGATTGGTTGTCCCGGGCGCCCATGCATGGCCTGCAGCTCAGTCGCGGTTGGGTGAAAACGATGCACAGCGATCCCAATACCCTGAACCTGTGCCGCGCGGGGCTGGCAATTGCGAAGACATTCGCCCTGACACCGATTGCCGCGAGTGTGGATGAACCGGCACAGCGTGACACGCTACTGGCCCTGGGATGCCCGCAGGGCTGCGGGGCGCTCTATCGGGATGAGCTGATTCCGCCGGACCGGCTCGCCGATTCCCGCCCCCTCGGGGCCGCGCGGCGGCATGAGCCGGCCACCGCCGTCACAGGTACCACCTTCCTATCGGGGTGAGTCTCGGGTTCAAATAGGAGTCATGGAAGACTCGCTCACCGGGATCGATCACACAGTCATCACAGAGCTGCGCAGCCTGCCGGCCCGGGGCTCGCCCAATCTCTTTGTAAAACTCGTAGGAATTTTCCAGGCCAGCTCCGCCGAGTCCCTGTCGCAGCTGCAAACCGCCTTGCAGATGTCCGCCACCGGGCAGGCCGCTGCCATTTGCCACCGGTTGAAATCGGCTGCGGGCAACATCGGCGCGGTGGCTTTCGCCCATGAGGTTCATCGGATCGAAAGACTCTGTATTGAGGGGGATCCAGCGCGAGCGCGGGAATTGCTCGAGGAGCTACAGGCCGCTCATCCAACACTCCTCGCGGAACTGGCGCGCGCCTGAGCGGCGCGCGCAATCAAGCGGCGCAGGACCTGCTCATACTCTTCCAGGGTGCACGGCTTTGAGAGCATGTCATCCATGCCGGCCTGCAGACAGGTGTCGCGATAACCGACGGTATCGTGTGCCGTGAGCGCGACGATGGGGACTGTGCCGGCCGCTCCAGGCTGCTGGCGAATCAGCGCCGTCGTCGCGAATCCATCCATTCCCGGCATGCTCAGATCCATCAGTATGAGATCGAAGTCCTCCGCGGCATTGCGTGCAATCGCCTCCGGCCCGTCCTTGACCCATACGGACGTACATCCGAGCACCGCCAGGTAACCTTGCGCAACCTCTGCGTTGACGGGCTCGTCTTCCACGAGGAGAACATGGCCGCCGAGACTCGATTCGCCGGTTTTCAGCAGTGCTGCGACAGCGGTTGCCGCGGGTGTTGCTCCGGTAGCGATCGCCAGCGCCTCGTACAAAGCCTCGCGCCGGACCGGTTTGAGAACGATTGCTTCGGGCCGCACGCGACGCTCGAGGTGTCTGGCCTGTACTACAGCGGACGAGGCTACGATGACGAGAGCGGAATTGGGCGCGATCTCGTTCCGCACGTGGACTGGATCGGGATCGCCATCGGCATCGACGACAAACACATCATCCTGGCTGCCGGCCGGCGGCGGCTCTCCGGCGCCAACACGCGTTGGCCTAAGGCCGAAAGCTGACATGTGGCGCGCCAGGGACTCCTCGAGCGCCGGCCTCGGAGTCAGGATCCACACGCGCCGCGAAGGCAACGGCGCCGGTGCCCGCGATGGCTGCTCCCTGCCAACCTTCAAAGGTAACGTGAGGCGAAATGTGGAACCGGCCTGAGGTTGGCTTTCGACACTGATGGAGCCTCCCATCAGGCCCGCGAGCTCGCGGCAGATGGCCAACCCCAGACCGCTGCCGCCGAACCGCCGGCTCGTCGATTCATCCGCCTGGGTGAAGGGTTGGAAGATCCTGGCGATCGTGGCGGAGTCCATGCCGATTCCCGTGTCGGATACGAGGAAATGGACAATGGCCGACTGCGCATCGCCCGTTTCGACATCGGCGCGCACCACAATCGTTCCACGAGCCGTGAACTTGACCGCATTGCCGATCAGATTCATCAGGATCTGCCGCACCCGCAAGGGATCGCCATAGAGATTGCCCGGTTCGCGCACCGCCGGAGACGTGATCAGATCGATGCCCTTGGACTCGGTGGCGCCCTCGAACAAACTCGCGCATTCTTCCAGTATGCGTCCGGGCTCGACGAGCAGCTCTTCGAGGACGATCTTGCCTGCGTTGATCTTGGACAGGTCGAGAAGGTCGTTGACGATTTGCAACAGCACCCGCGCGGATGAATGGATGGTCTCCGTGAGGCGCGCCTGTGTCGATGAAAGCGGGGTACGCGCGAGCAGCTCAGTTATACCCACGACGCCGTTCATTGGCGTGCGCAACTCATGACTCATCCGGTCGAGAAAATCGCCTTTCGCCCGCGCAGCCTCTTCGAGCTGGCGATTGGTCTCAACCAGCTCACGGGTTCGCAGAATGACCTCCGCTTCCAGGCGCTGCTGCTCGTCGACGACGTGCTGGAACCGGATCCGCTGCAGGCGCACCCGGTAGGCGATCAGGCCAAGAGCCGCGAGCAAATAAGCCGCGTAAGCCCAGCCGGACTTCCACGGCGCCGTGTCTCTGTGAATTCGAAGCCGCAGCGGCGCGGGAGACCAGACCGAGTCGGAATTGGCAGCTCGCACCTCGAGCACGTGATCGCCCGCCTCGGGGTTGGTCAACGTGATCCGGTGTTGAGTACCGACATCGATCCAACGGTCCGTCAATCCTCCCATCCGGTAAGCGAGCCGATTGCGGCGCGGGGAAGTGAAGTCGAGCACCCCGAAGTCGAGTGACACGATATTGTCGCGATAGCCGAGAGCGACCTGATCGAGCAGCCAATATGGCGCCGGAGCGCGGGCGGGCACCCCCATGACCTCGACTCGTGTCAGAGCCAGCCGTGGCGCGCGGCCGCTCTCCGTCAGATGCGAGGGAGCGAAGAGGTTGAAACCGCCCGGCCCCCCGAAGCACAGTCGGCCATCGCGCAGCCGGATGTAGGCTCCGAAGTTGAATTCCTCTCCTTGCAGGCCGTGCTCCCGGTGAAACGTCTTGACGACCCCGGTGCCGGGCTCGTAGCGCATCAAGCCGGCCGTGCCACTCAACCAGATGTGGCCGCCGTCAGCCAACACTCCATAAATCGTGTCGCTCGAAAGCCCCTGCTCACGCGACACAGTCTGGAAGCGGATGGTATCCGGCGCGGCAGCCGAGCCAATCACACGGCCGAGTCCGCCACCGTCCGTGCCCACCCAGATCCGGCCCTGAACGTCGCTCTCCAACACATAGACGGTGTTAGCCGACAGTGTGTCGGGATTGTCAGGGTCGTGCCGAAACACCTTCATAACCGTTCCATCGGCACGCACCAGATTGAGCCCTCCTCCGTCGGTGCCGACCCACAGGTTGCCGGTGCGATCCTCGGCGATTGTACTGACGCTGGCGGCGCTGATTGCCCCGGCGCCGAAGGGGAGCTGACGCACCAGGCCTGTCGAGGGATCGAGAACATTCACCCCACCGCCGTGAGTGCCAATCCAGATCTCTCCGGTGTGCGTCTCGAAAATTGTCATGATACCCGCGGCGCTCAGACCATGTGGATTCCCGGCCTCGACGGGTATCGATTGCAGTCGGCCATCCGGACTGAGCTTCTTCAGTCCATTCGTCATGGTCCCGATCCACAGGTTGCCCCGGCGATCGCGCAGGAGCGACATCACCCGCGAATCACCCGCGGAGTTGGCATGCCCGGTCAGGGTATCCAACGACGCCGCCGTGCCGGTATCCGGATCAAACAGAAACAAACCGCCGCCCAGGGTTCCAACCCAGACCTTGTTGCCGGGTCCGTCTGCAAATGCGGTGACCAGCCTGTTCCGTAGCCACTCGGGCCGATAGCCGCCGAGCTCCCAACTTCTAGGGTTCCAGCGGCTCACTCCGCTCGCGCGCGTGCCAATCCACATCAAACCCGTGGCATCGGTATAGAGGGACATGATGAACGAGTCACGCAGTGATTCCGGGTCGGCAGCGTCGTGCCCATGGTGTATGAACCGGCCCGAAGCGCGATCCAACAAGTCGAGCCCGTCGGCAGTCCCTATCCAAAGACGCCCGGCTGGATCCTCGAGAACAGCCCGCACGTCGTCATCGGCCAGCGAATCCGGAGCTCGTGGGTCGTGACGAAAGCGCTCCACGACCCGGCCGTTTCCGTCCAGGCGATTGAGCCCGCCATCGAACGTGCCCACCCAGACGAAGCCGTCCCGGCCTTCGATGACCCTCGAGATCTCGTTGCCGCTCAGTGAGCCGGGCTCATGGCGAATATGTGTGAACGCCCGCTGTTGGGATTGCAGGCGGTCGAGGCCCTGCTCGGTGCCCGCCCAGAGGG
>Ga0207703_10000364_pt1 | contig 48413 bp, 39 predicted proteins | sample KBSSwiS12_FD_184304 | JGI IMG/M metagenome (GOLD analysis project Ga0207703, IMG submission 184304) | Switchgrass rhizosphere microbial communities from Kellogg Biological Station, Michigan, USA - KBS Switchgrass S1-2 (SPAdes) (version 2) | ecosystem: Host-associated > Plants > Roots >... | reverse complement strand
GTGCGCCGGATCCTTCACGCAGGCGCGCTCGGGATCGAAATGCGCCGAGCCGGGGATGGCATTGCCGTTGGCGTCGAGGTTCCACGACTGCGCGCCGTAGGTGTACGGCTGGTACGTGATCCCATCTTCGTCCGTGGCCTGCGGCGGCGCCCACATCCGCTTGAGGATGATCTTCAGGCCGGCGTCATTGAAGGCGTGCCAGCAGGCGTTGACGGAGTGGAAATCCCAGATGCCGTCATTGGGATTGACCGAGGTGCCGGACATCCACAGCACCACCGCCTCGATGCCGAGGTTCTTCACCGCGGCGGCGAACTTCGGCGACGCGATCTCGTGACTATTCCGCTCGAATCCGAGGGACGTGATCATCTCTCCTCCCGCTTCTCTGTGGGAGGAGAGTGCGGCAGGAAGGAAATCCCTACCCGCCGCGCGTGGCGCGGGCCCGGAGGCCCGCGCCGCACGAGAGACATTTACTGCACGTTCAGGGAGGGGGAATCGGTGTAGCAGCTCTGACCCTGATTCGAGTCGTAGCCCACGACGCGATACCAGACCGAGGTGCCGACCGAGGAGCAGGTGTAGAGGTAGTTGCCGTTGCCGATCTGGTACGACGTGTCGCCCTTTTGTCCCTGGTACCACTCGATGTGATCCCAGTTGCCGCCGGCGTTCGGCCAGAGGTAGCGGCAGCTGCCGCCGGCGTTCGTGGCGTACGGCTGCGCCGCGGAGTTGCCGCCGTCGCAGAGATAGACATACGCGCGGTAGCTCTCCGCCGACGCGATGCCGCTGGTCACGCGGCAGAAGTAGGTGTTGCTCGCCGTGACGTCGGGCGTCGTCCACACCGGCGAATCGGGCGAGCCCGGCACCGTCTGGCCGTTGGCGTCATAGCACCAGGCGTAATGAAGGTACGTGTTCATGTAGACGTTGACGCTCAGCGTCACGCGCGAACCGGACGACAGATACGTCGTCTGCACCGGTTGCCCGATGAACTGCGGGATGACGCTGATCCAGGCCGCGTTGCTGTCGCGCGTCCCGCACATCCCGCTCACGCGCACCCAGTAACGCTCGCTGTTGTACGCCGTGGCGATGTAGCTCGCGCTCGTGGCGCCGGAGACCGGATGACTCGTGTCTCCCGACGCGCCGGTGTACCACTGGTACGTGAGGCTGGTTCCGGTCGCGGTCACGGACAGTCCGCTGGAAGCGTAGCGGTAGACCGGCGTCGCGTTGACCGGCTGAGCGGTGATGTTCGGCACGGAGCAGATCGTGACGGTCGCCGTGTTGCTGTTCGCCGAGCCGCACGAGCCGCTGACCTTGCACCAGTAGTAGCTCGGGGTCGATGAAGGACTCACGGTGACGCTGGCGTTCGTGGCGCCGGTGATCGGAGACGTCGTCGTACCGCTCGTGCCGGAATACCACTGATAGGTCGAGCCGGAGAGATTCGACGCCACCGTGAGCGTCGCGGAGCCCGACGGAATGGTCGTCGACGCCGGTTGCTGCGTAATGGTCGGGATGCAGACGTTGACCGTGGTGGTCGTCGTATTCGACACGCACGATCCGTTCTGCACCTGCGCCCACCAGCTCGAGGTCGTGCCCGGGCTCACGTCGAGGTAATTCGCCGCCTGCCAGCCGGTCACCGGCGCCGCGGTATTGCCGCTGGTGCCGGCGTACCACATGTAGGCGGTCGCGCCGGGCATCGAGCCGAGTTGCAGACGAACGGTCTGTCCCGGCGTCGTGTTCTGGCTCGGCGCGCCGGTCACGGTCTGGGGCAGCGCACACATCGAGACCGTGGCCGTGGCGCTGTCGATGGAGCAGGTTCCGCTCGCGGCGGTGATGTGCACATAGAACGTCGTGTCGGCCGTCAATGCCCCGGTGTTGAGCGTCGGCGAATCGGTGCCGACCGGCGTCGAGCCGTTCCTGTACCACTGGTAATGCAATGCCTCACCGGTGGCCTCGGAGGCCGACACGGTGAGCGTCGCCGAACCGCCGCTGAAGATCGATGTACCGGCCGGCTGGGTATTGATCGTCGGTGTCGTGCAGACGGCGACGTGCGCCGTGTTGCTGTTCCGCGATCCGCACGTGCCGGTGACCTTGACCCAGTAATCGGCCGGGTTCTGCGGCGAAACAGTCATTCCCGGCGTGGTCGCGGCCAGCGGCGTCGAGGTATTGCCGCTGGTCCCCTGATACCACTGGTAGACCAGGCCGTCACCGGTCGCGGCGACGCCGAGCGAGACGCTGTAACCGCGCACGATGTACGAATTCGCCGCCGGCTGCGTCGTGATCGCCGGCGTCTGACAGATCGTGATCGCCGCCGTGTTGCTGTTGACCGACTGGCCGCATGTGCCCGTGACCTTCACCCAGTAATTCGTGTTCGAGGTCGGGCCGACGGTGACGGAAGGACCGGTGGCGCCGGTGATCGGCGAGGTCGTCGTACCGCTCGTGCCGACATACCACTGATAGGTGATGCCGCTGGTATTCGCCGCGACCGTCAGCGTGGCCGACTGGCCGGACGTGATCATCGTGCTCGCCGCGGGCTGCGTGGTGATCGCCGGAACGCATACGTTCACCGTGTACGCGTTCGTGCGCGAGGCGCAACCGTCGTCGCTGCGGCTCACGGCGGCCCAGTACGTGCCGCCCGACGTCGCGGCGGCGTTGAACGAGAACGTGCCGCTGCTGTTGGATGAGAGCTGCGCCGAGTGGACGGCATCGCCCACCGGTCCGGCGTACCAGACGAACGTGTTGCCTGTGGCGGGCGAGATCACGCAGCTGAGGGTGACGGTCTGGCCGATGGCTACATTGCTCGTGGTGCCGGAGTTGATCACCTCCGGCAGCGTGCAGATGCCGATCGTCGCGACATTGCTGTCGATACTGCAGCCCGCGGCGGTGACGTGCACGTAGTACTGGGCCGGCTGCGTCAGGGGCGGCGTCGTGAAGGTCGGCGCGTCGCTCCCGACCGCCCCGCCCGCTGCCGTGAACCACTGATAGTGCAGCGGCTCGGTCGTCGCTTCGCTCGCCGCCACGGTGAGCGTCGCGGTCCGGCCGCTGAAGACGTTCGTGCCGACCGGCTGCGTGTTGATGACCGGCGTCGTGCAGACCGTGACATGCGCCGTGTTGCTGTTCCGGGCCGGACCGCAAAGTCCGCTGACCCTGACCCAGTAATCGGTCGAATTGAGCGGATTGACGTTGATGCCCGGTGTATTGCCATAAACCGGATTCGTCGTGTCGCCGCTCAGCCCCTGATACCACTGATAGCCGAGGCTCGTTCCGGTGGCACCGACGCCGATGCTCAACGTCTGGCCGCGCGCAATGCCGCCGCCGACCGGCTGTACCGTGATGGCCGCCTGCTGGCAGCTCGTGACCAGCACCGCGTTGCTGTCGACCGAACCGCAGGAACCGGTTGCCCGGCACCAGTAGGAGGTGTCGGTGGTCGGAGTCACGGTCGTCGAGGCGGTCGTCGCTCCCGGAACCGCATGGGAGATGTCGCCCGTGCTGCCGGTGTACCACTGATACGACGTGGCCCCCACCGCGGTAATCGACAGCGGCACGGGATGCACGAGGTCGTATCCCCCCGCTTGCGGCTGCTGCGTGATGGCCGGGATACAGACGTTCACCGTGTATGCGTTCGTATGGGAGACGCAGCCGTCGTCGCTGTGCTCGATGGTCGCCCAGTACGTGGACGTGCCGGGCTGCGAGGCGAGGAACGTGAAGGTGGGACTGCTGTTGTACGACACCGGGGACGAGTGGACGAAGTCGCCCACGGGGCCCGCGTACCAGACGAAGACATTGCCTCCCGCCGGCGAGAAGACGCAGTTGAGCGTGACGCTCTGGCCGACGGCCACATTCTGCGTCGTGCCGGTGGTGATGGTCTCCGGCAGTGCGCAGACGTTCACGGCGACGGTGTTGCTGTCGAGCGTGCACGCGCCCGCCGTCAGATGCACGACGTACTGCTTCGGTGCCGTGATCGGGGCCGTCGTCAAGGTGGCCGCGCTTCCGACCATCCCCGCACCGAGCTCTTCCCATTGATAGGTCAGCGGTACGTTCTTCGGCTCATGCGCCGCGACGCTCAAGATCGCCGGCTTGTCGGAGAAAACCGTGACGTTGTGCGGCTGCTCATCGATGACCGGCGTCGCGCAGACGTGAACGGTGATCGCCGCCGAGGTGATCGGCTGGCCGCACGCGCCGGTGACGACGAGGTAATAGACGGTGGTGTCGATCGGGTGGACGTAGACCGCCCACTCCGTGCCGGCGATGATGTTGCTGTTCGGGCTGTCGACGTGCCACGCGTAATGGAGATCGGTGCCTTGCGCGGTGGAGCCGAGGGCGATCGACTGGCCGGCCTGGATCTCATTCGTGACCGGCTGGCCCGGGGTGACGAAACTCGGCGGAACGCATACGGTCACGATCGCCGTGTCGCTGTCGATCGTGCACGAGGCGGTGTGCAGGCGCACCCAGTAGCTCGTCGTCACCGACGGCAGGACATGAAGGGTGCTGAAAACTTCGCCGACGATCTCGTGCGACATGTCGCCGGTCTCGCCGACATACCACTGATAGGTGAGCGCCCCGCCGGTCGACGTCGCGGCGACAGTCAGATTGGCGCCGCTCGTTTCACCGGCCACGATCTGCGTGCCGGACGGCTGTGACGCGACGGCGATGGTGGGGCAACGCTTCAGGTGCACCGTCGCCGGCAATGAATCGGCGACCGAGCAGCTGTTCACGATGTGTACGTAATAGCTCGTCGTGAGATCGGGATGAACGGTGATCGCCGACGTCGACACCGGTTCCAACGGTATGGTCGATCCGACCTTGTACCAGACATAAGAGAGCGCCAGCCCGCTCGTGGCATTGACGCGCAGCGTGACGCTCTCTCCCGAGCCGATGTCGACCGATTGCGGCTGACCGACGATGACGACCGGATCACAGCTGCCGACTTTCAGCCGCAGCGTGGGCGAGTCTTCCGTCGCCTTGCCGCATTCATCGGTCACCCGCAGCCAGTACGCGCCGGCCGTGGAGAGCGTGATCGTCTTGTGAGTCTGGCCGGTGAGGGGATGACGCGTGTCGCCGCTCGGACCCGAATACCACTGGTAGGCGACGCGCGGCCAGTCGACGGTGGCGATGAAGGTCGCCGATCCGCCGGAGGGCACTTCGGCGGAGGTCGGCGTCACGGTGAGCGGCGGCAGCGGACAGCGTCCCGATAATGTCGCATAGGCCTTCGGCGTGGTGACGGTCAGGCCGGGGCACGCTTCGCTCGTGATGACGCACCAGAAGGCGTCGTATTGGCCGGTGAGACCGCCGTAGACCTCCGGTGAATCCTCCTGCGGCGAGATGTTCGTGAGCTCGACCGCGTCGTCGCCGATGCCGTGGAACCATTTGTAGTGGAACGGCCCCTGTCCTTCGACGCGAACGGACAGCAGGAACGACATCGCGCCCTGGAACAGAATCACGTCGCCCGGCGACGCCACGAGCTTGATGCAGTCGGTGACTTCCATCGTGATCGTGTTGCTGTCGACCGACAGCTGACAGGCGTTGTCCGTAACGCGGACGAAGAACCGGCGCGGCCCTCGATTGACGCCGTCGAACTGCATGCTGAGCATCGGCGTGGTGGCGTTGGAAAGCGCGACCGCGCTTCCCGATGTGGACTCATACCACTGGAAATGCAGATCGACGCCGGTGACCGAAATGGATGTGGAGAGCGTGACGCTGCCGGAGCCCGGCACAGGCGCCGACTGCGAGCGCGGCTGGGAAACGATGACCGGAATGGTGCAGACGCGAACGGTCACCAGCCGCGACGGGACCGAGCAGCTGCCGGCGGTGACGCGCGCCCAGAAGGTCGTGGTCGTATTGAGCGGCTCGGTCGTGAAGGTCGATCCCGATCCGACCTCCACGCTCGCCGGATCGCCGACCGCGCCTCGGAACCAGGTGATCTGCACCGGGCTGCCCGACGGCCCGTTGGCGGTGATGCTCAGGTCCGCGGTCTGGCCGGCGTTGCGCACGGCGTCCTGCGGCTGTTGCGTGATCGTGACGTCGGTGCACGGCCGGACGACGACCGTCGCCGTGCGGCTGTCGGTGGAGCAATTGCCGTCGCCGACGCGCACCCAGTATTTCGTGTCGGCCAGCAACGCCGGCGTGATGAACAACGCGCCGTTGCCGCCGGCCTGCGGGTGCGACGTGTCGCCGCTGAGGCCCTGATACCACTGGTATTGCGGCGAGGCGACGCCGGCAGGCGGGGTCACCGTGAGGGTGGCGCCCGCGCCGCTGGCGATGGTCGCGTCGTGCGGTTCGGCCGCATTGACGGCCGGTCCGGCGCAGAAGCCGCTGATGGTGATCGAGCCGACGCGGCGCATGCCGGTGGTCCGATCGAAGTCGGTGGCGTCGGTGACCAGATTTCCGTGAACGAGCTCGTTGCGCAGTCCGTTCGGGTGATAGCTGATCGATTTCGCGTAATCGACGCTCTGGCCGTTGAAATCGCCGCTCACCCTCGTGAGGAATTGATTCGCCGCGGACGCGAACGCGCCGGTAATGGTGCGCGACGTCCATGAGACGCCCGCGCACTGGTCCTTGCAGAGCGGATATTCGGTGCTCGCGAGCTGGCCTGCGTCGCCATACGTGTATTTCGACCGGAACGACTGGCCGGTCGGGAGCGTGGTGATCTTTTCGGAGATCCGGCCATCGCGCCCGCCGTAGATGAACGTCTGCGTGACCGGATAATCGCCGTCCTGGAAAAGCGGGTGGTAATTGTGACGGAGGTTCTCGACGAGCTTCCCTTTCGAGAAATTCGTACAGGCGCTCGTGCAGCCCGCCGGCTCGTTGTCCGCGGCATAGAAGAACCGCTTGAGGATCTTCTGCGGGGAACCGTTCGGCTGCTTCTGCTCGACGGTGACGAGGTGCTCGGCGGCGTCATAGGTGTATTTGAGATCGAATTTCCCGTTTTCCACTCCCTCCCGCCGTTCGCCGCTGTGTCCGCGCGCGTCGTAGTCGCTGAAAAAGACGGTCGGATTCAGCGTCCCGTCGCTTTTTTCCGGATGCCTCTCCGAGACCATGAAGCCGCGATTGTCGAAAAGGGAGAGCCGCTGTTGGCCGCAGTTGGTGACGCTCGTATCGGCGCAGACTTTCACCAGCCGGTCCGCGGCGTCATACGTGTACTCGGTCGTGACCTCGGCGTTGTCCAGGCCGGAATGCTGCTTCACTTTCCAGAGGCGTCCCTGCAGGTCGAGCTGCGAGATCTCGGGGTACGCCACCTCGCTCGAGCCGGTGAAGACGCGAATGGTCTTCGTCGTCGTGCTGTCGCCGGCATAGTCGATCAGCTGATCGTGCACATGCTGATCGCTGTTGGAAGGAGCGGTGGTCTCGTCCGGATGGATGACATGGGGACGTCCGAACGCGTCGTATTGGCGGTAGTACGTGCGGTGACGCGTGGCCGCGTTTTCGGCCTCGTATTCCGAGACCGAATCGCGCCAGCCCATGAGGTTGTACGTCGTCTCCTGGACGCTCCAGGCCGATCCGGGCGTGATGCGCGAATTGCGGGCCACGCGTCCGAGGCTGTCGTATTCGACCTTTTCCTGGCCGACGAGCGAGCCGTTCGGGCTCAGATGCTCGACCACGATATTCGCCGGCGACGAGCTCGTGGCGTTGTTGTACGTGTATTTCGTCCATCCCGTTCCATCGGGATCGATGGTGAAATTCGGGCGCTGCTCCTTGAGGCGCCGCATCGGGTCGTAGAAATAAAGGGTTTCCACGCCGGCCGAATCGCGCGAGGCGGTCATCAGGCCGGTGCCTTCGTCGAGCGTGCGGTCGAGCGACAGAAAACCGGCGCCGTCCGTCCAGGTCGTGGCCTGCGTTCCGAGAACGTACGTGTGATGGATGCGATACGACGGCGTCAGCCCCTGCAGATCGAGTGTCGAGAGCGGATCCAACCCCACCGACTGGCGGTCGCCTCCGTAATACTCCTCGCTCTCGACGTCCCCCTTCCCGTCCGACGAGTACTGGACGACGAGGTCGTGCGGCCCGACCGCGGTCGACGTATAGAGCTTCAGAGGATGGCTCGCCAGCGGCGCGCCTTTCAGGACGCGGCTGCGCCGCAGGAAACCGGTATCGGGATTGAAGTCGAACAACGACCGGGTCTGAATCCCTCCCTCGGAGACGGTCTGGCTGCTGTACGTTCCGAGCACCCATTTCTCGCCCGTCGGTATGTGATGCTCGGGATACGTGCCGGAATCGAAACCGCCCGGGTTGACGTCCGGATCGGGACGGTTGTAGTTCGTGGTGACGACGCGCGTCTCACCGCCCCGCCCGACCGATCCGGTCAGCGTCGTCACGCGGAAGTGTCCGAGGCCGTCCCAGTCGTCGTACTCGGCGTCCTTGTAGGAGCCGTCCTCGTAAATCGTCCGCTCCGCCTTCTGCCGGCGGTTCTGGTCGACGTGGATGGTGGCGCCCGACTGGGTGTAAGAATCATTGTCGAAGAGGGCATAGACGCTGCGCGTCGGAGTGCCGGGACACGTGCCGGTGCCGCAGTCGAAAATCGCGGTCTGCAGGAAACGCGTTGCGTCGATCGGATCGGCGTGAAGCCGCGACATCGGATACGCGTATTCGTCCCCACGCGCGCCGTGGCTGGAGAGAGGCGTCGAATTCCACGCCGAGAAATAGTGGATCTCCTTGTCCCCTCGGGGCGTGATCACCGTGTTGGTCAGCGTTTCGACCAGTTGTACGGGAGCGTGCTGATTCCCGCCCGGATCCCGGTCGCACGGAACCTCGCTGAGGCCTTCGAAATCGGTGTGATAAGTCCACGTGCCGAGGTCCGTAACGCCGTCCTTGTCGAGGAACTGGCGCTTCGACACGCCGGTCGCGATCGATTGCGCGGAATAATCGACGCAGTCCTTCTGGGGAAAGGTATACGCGTCATAGTTCCATTTGATTTTGCCGAGAGTCGGAAGGGTGAGCGTCTCCAGCTGCCCCGCGCCGGCGCTTCCGCACGCCACTTCGCCCGGGCCCGAAGTCAGGCTGTAGTCCATGACGTAGGCCGAGCCGTCGGGAAGGATCACCTTGTGCAGCATCGGCAGCTTGTAGGTGTCGTCCCAGCCCTCAACCCTGCCGCACTGGCCGCCGACGATCTCATTGGCGTCGACCACGCCATTGCGGTCGGCATACACGAATCGATAGGTGTCGGTGCCGCCCGGCGTCTTGATGACGATGTGGTCGATCACCGAGCCGTAGTTGTTGACGAGGGTCCGGTTGCCGCCGGTCGACGGCGTGCTGCCGGCGTCGTTCCAGTGCTTGAAATAGACGAACTGGTCGCCCCCTTCGTCGTGGAACTGCCAGTACTGCGCGCCGAGGTCGTCGTCGAAGCCGATGGTCACCTGGATGACGTTGCCGTACTGATCGCCGATGCCGGAAAGCCAGCCGTTGTCGTCGAAGGTCTGATACGTGCCGTCGGGAAATTCGACTTTACCGGGACTGGAGCGCATAAACGTCGAGTCGGTCGTATAGAAAGGGCCTCCCGGCACGATTTGCGCGCCATCGTGCAGCGCGCCATCGGAGCTCAGATAGCCGGCGCCGCCGAGATCGTGCGGCGGCCATTGCGGCCGGAAATACCTTCCCGGATTCACGCTCCATCCGAGACCGGCGTTCGATTTCTGCGACGGGATGGGAAGGTTTCCGCAGCAGGTCGGATTCGGCACGCCTCGCGTCGCGACGTCGGTGTAATCCCAGATCTCGCTGTTGTAGACGAGCTCGAGGCCATATGACAACGAGCCGGCGACGGTGCGCCGTCCACCGAGCGGGATACGGACCGTCAGATTGCCGTTGAAGAGGTTGATGTTGTCCAGGTCGCCGAACTGGTAGACCTGTCCGGCCTCGAACCCGGCCGCATGGTTCGGCGACCCCGCCTGCAGAGGAACGATGCCGCAGAGAGCCAGGACGACTGCGGCCAATAATGATTTTCTCATTGCGCGATCACGCCTTTCATCGGTGTGGGGACAGAGGGGCGCACTGTGGGCTCCGCTCAATTTTCAGGAGGAGACTGGTTGTAGCAGACGGACAACTTTTCACACGCTGCGGGATCGTCCTGGACCTCTGGTACAGGCAGGTAGACAATCAACGACCTGGCGTCTGACAGGCTGAAGGCATTGTTTACGTCGTTTTGATTGACAGCAGCATCCTCGGCCCAACGCTCAAAGATGTTCGGGACCTCGCTGGTATTGCGGATGGGTGACGTCAACGTCGTCGTTGGATCGCCGTACATCCAGTTAATCAAGCCGCCCGCATAGAAGAAATCGAAAATATGCCCCATTTCATGAATGAATGTGACTGTAGGACTGAAGCGATTCCTGTTGGCGGGATTGACGTCATTCGCCGCTCGGGCCGCCCGCTGTCCCTCATCGAAACTGATCGCGGCGTAACTTTCGTCCGGATGTTTCGGGTCACGACCCGTGTACTCGGCCATGACACCCACAATATTTTTGCCCCGTGACAATTCATACGGATGGGGGTCCGAGGCCAGCAGTTGGATGATCTGTCGAACGTCGCGATTCTTCGATGCTTCGACCATGAGACCGGCGAAGAACGTCCGGTCCGCGTCGTTGCTGACCACAAATTTCTGCCCGTTCGGATCGACCAGCTTCAAGGGATTGCCGCGGGAGTACGCATACCGATTGAGACTCAATGGATCGGCCGGCTGGCCGCCCTGCCGGTCGAGGCTCAGAAAGCGTCCCGTGACCGGACCGTGATACCGCGCCTGCGCATAATCGAGACCATTGCGGTCCGTGAGGTCGCGCTCCATGCCGGCGAACTTGATCGCCTCGTCATCCGCGTCGCTTCCCGGCGCCTCCTGTCCATAAGGCCAGTAGGTGTGCAGCGACATCCTGCGGCCGCCCTCGTCCGTGGTCAGGCGCACGGAGCCGAGGTGATCGAGATGGAAATGGCGGCGCTGCTCTCCGCTCCCCTGCGGCAGCACCGCCGCGATCAGGCTTCCCTCGGCGTAGACATAATCCTTTTTCCACTGCCAGTGATGCGTGCCGCCCTGCACTGAATCTTCCGCCGAGCGCAGGACCTTGCCGGTCAGATCGCGGAACGTATAGCTCCACACCGCGTCGTCCGACGTCGCGCCGTTCAGCGAGACCACCGCGATGCGCTCGTCATCCCCGTCGTAGACGTAGAGATCGTCCCGCGAGCCCGACTTCAGCTCGTTCATCATGTTGAAGCCGTCGTAGCCGTAGAAGTACGAGGCATTGAACGAGATCTGGTTCCCCGCTTCGTCGTAAGTGGCGAGCGCGTACGAGCCGGTAGCGCCGCTGCCGCTGTCCTTGATGCGGTTCGTAGCGCTGTCGACCGGAATGTTCAGAGGATTTCCGGGCGCGTCGCTGCTCGTCACCTGGATCAGGTTGCCAAATGCGTCGTACGTGAACTGCTGCCGGTTGTCCGAGCGGGCGTTGTTTGCCGTCGCATCCACCAGGCGGCTGGTCGCGTCGTACGCGTACAGATCGGATTTCTGATCGGAGCTCGGGCCGATCGAGACGATGTTGCCCGAGGCGTCGTAGGTGTACGTGCCGGTCGTCCATTGAGAGGGGACGTATTCCGAAACGGCACGCGGCCTGCCCGATGCCGGCGGCGGCGGCGCGGCGGTCGTCAACGCCGACACGCTCTTCACACGCGGATCGGCGCTCAGTTGCCGCGCGCTCTCCTCGGTCAGCGCGGCGGCGAACCCGTGAAACCCGACCGCCGCATAGAGCTGGAGCCGCCCGCCGTACGTCGCGACCAGTTCCGCCGAAACCTCGGAGGAGTCGACGCCGTCCGCGAGTTCCACGGCGAAAACGCGCGGGGGCGCATAGTCGTCACCGCGCGTGATCGGCGTCTGAAAAAGCGCGAGTGCCACACAGGCCGCAAGGGCCGTTCGTCCCAGTAGATGCACTTGACCTCCCTGACCAGACCTCAACCGTTGTCAGGGAGGATGCGGAGGGCGCGCGGATATTACCGGCCGTGATGCCGCCGCAACTGCTCGATCACGATGTGCGCGTCGTTCCGGTTCCCGCCCGGTGATTCATCGAGCGTGAACTCCTCGATCGTCGCCGCCACGCCGTAGCGGCCGCCCATGTTGTTCACGCGCACCACGCGCCCCTTGCAGCGGACGTTCACGGCGTCGGGGACGCGGAGGAGGAACTCGAGCTCGTTGTCGACCTCGAACGGCTCGTCGGAGGAAAAGAACACTCCGAGGCCGCTGAAGTCGCTCGTGACCGAGCGGGTGTGGCCGAGCTCGATCGGCAGGGTGAGCGGAAAGCGTTCGGCGCGACGACGGTCGTCCATCGGTTACGCCACTTCCGGCTCGGCCACGACCGCCGGGCCGGCGACCTTCATCAACGCGTAATAGACGACGAAGGCGACGCCGAATCCGACGAACCAGGCGTAGTCGTACAGCGGCTTCATCGGCGGATAGACCAGGCCGATCCAGGCGAAGAAGCAGCCGGCCAGCGTGGCCGCGACGGCGCGCCAGTTCCAGCCCTTCGCGTACGTGTACGTGCCCTGCTCCCGATAGAGGTCGGCGAGCACGAGGTTCTTGCCGCGGATACACCAGTAGTCGGCGATCAGCACGCCGGCGATCGATCCGAGGCCGCCGGAGTATCCGAGGAGCCAGTCGAAGATGTATCCCGAAGGATCGGCCAGCAGTCTCCACGGCTGCATCAGGATGCCGACGATGCCGGTGATCAGGCCGCCGGTGCGGAAGGAGATGTACTTCGGCAGCGCGTTGGCGAAGTCATTGGCGGGCGAGACGACGTTCGCCGCGATGTTGACGGAGAGCGTGGCCACGACGACGGTGAACATCGAGATGGCGACGACCCACGCCTGGGTGAAATGTCCGACCAGCTTGACCGGGTCCCAGAGCTCGTTCATCGACTCGTTCGAATAGATCACCGCGGCGGCCGAGGTGATGATCACGCCCATCGCGGCGAAGACGGTCATCGTGGTCGGCAGGGCCACGGTCTGGCCGATGGCCTGCTCCTTCTGCGAGCGGCCGAAGCGGGTGAAGTCGGGCATGTTGAGCGAGAGCGTGGCCCAGAAGCCGATCATCGCCGTCAGCGACGGGATGAAGACCGGCTTGAAGTCGGCCCAGGTCCGCAGCTTGCCCGGATGCGTGACGAGGTATCCGAGTCCGCCGGCGCGCCAGACGGCCCACGCCAGCAGCAGCGCCGTCATGACCAGCACGAACGGCGCGGCCCAGTTCTCCACCAGCCGCAGCAGGTTCATGCCGCGATAGATGATGTAGATGTTGATGCCCCAGAAGATGAAGAACGAGAGCCACTCGGTCGGGGTGTGTCCGCTGATCAGCACCTTGCCGAGGAGCGACGGCCAGCCGGGGATGAGCGAGTGGAGGAAGGTGAAGAGCGCCTGACCGCCGATCCAGGCCTGGATGCCGAACCAGCCGCAGGCGACGAGCGCGCGCATGATGGCCGGCAGGTTCGAGCCGATCGTGCCGTAGCTGGCGCGGGCGAAGACCGGGAACGGGATTCCGTACTTCGTTCCGGGGTGCGAATTGAGGAGGATCGGCACCAGGACGATGGTGTTGCCGAGGAGGATGGTGATCAGCGCCTGCCACCAGTTCATACCGGCGGCGATGAGTCCCGACGAGAGCATGTAGGTCGGGATGCAGTGCGCCATCGAGATCCAGAGCGCGGCGTAGTTGTAGGTCGTCCAGTCGCGTCGCGCGACCGGCACCGGCGCGAGGTCTTCGCTGTACAGCCGGCTGCTTTCGATCGATGCATGATCGCGAAGCTCCACACGACCATCGTCGTGGCGGATCACGTCTCCGTTTGTTTGCATGGACGAGATTGTAAACGTACACTCGTCACCTTCCATTAAAGGAGATTCGCCATGGCCGATTTGTCGACAATCTTCACCGGCATCCGCTTCGATAACCCCTTCATGCTCGCCTCGGCCCCGCCCACGGAGTCCGACGCGAACATCATGCGGGCCTTCGAAGCGGGTTGGGGCGGCGTGGTGACGAAGACGATCGGCCTGCATCCGGTGGTCAATGTGAAGGGACCGAAGACGAAGTTCCTCCGCGCCGAGAACAGCGGCACGCGGCTGTCGATGAACAAGCGCCCCGACTCGACGCTGATGGCGTCGTGGAACTGGGAGCTGATCTCCGACAAACCGCTCGACTGGTGGATCGGCAAGCTGGCGAACATCAAGAAGCAGTATCCGAACAAGGTCCTGGTGGCCTCGATCATGGCCGGCTCCGGCAACGACAAGGAGCTGAACAACTGGCAGACGCTGGCCAGGGCGTGTCAGGACGAAGGGGTCGACGGACTGGAGCTGAATTTCTCCTGCCCGCACATGGACCGCATCGACATGGGCTCGAACGTCGGCAAGGACAAGGTCCTCTGCTCGGTGGTGACGATGGCGGTGAAGGAAGTGGCGAAGGTCCCGGTGTGGGTGAAGCTGACGCCGGCGACGTCGAACATCGCCGAGGAAGCGGAGGCGTCGTTCCGCGGCGGCGCGGACGCGATCGTGTCGTCCAACACCTGGCCGTCGCTGCCGCTGATCGATCCCGACACGCTGGAGTTCGAGATGAACGTCGAGGGCTTTGTCTCCCCCGGCGGCATGGGCGGCCCGGCGATCCTTCCGCTGTCGATGGCCAAGATGGCGCAGATGACCACGCGGTTCCCGGACAAGTCGTTCTCCGGCATCGGCGGCATCTCGACCTTTGCCCACGCCCTCAACTACTTCCTCCTCGGGTGCGGCACCGTGCAGGTCTGCACCGCCGCGATGCTCGACTCCGCGATCGGCCCGAACGTGGTCCGCAACCTCATCTCCGGCATGACCGACTTCCTCGAGAAGCACGCCGACAAAGGCTGGTCACGCCTCGACGATTTCCGCGGCCTGCGCCGCGACCGCATCGTCGCGCACTCGCAGATCAAAAGACCGGAGCAGCTCGACTACCACGGCGGGTACGAAGAGGTGGAGGGATACGCGGCCGTGACGACGGTTTAGAGGGTGTCACCCCGAGCGCAGTCGAGGGGTCCCCTGCACGACACGCACGCATGGGATACAAGCAGTACTTCGTCTATATCCTGACGAATCGATGGCACAACGTGCTGTACACCGGTATGACCAATTCGCTCGAACGGCGAATCTGGGAACACAAGACCGGCGCGGTTCCCGGTTTCACGAAGACGTACAACTGCGATCGGCTGGTCTACTACGAAGTCCACACCGAGGTCCTGCAAGCGATCGCACGTGAGAAACAGATCAAGCCGTGGAATCGCGCGAAGAAGCACTCGCTGATCGCGACGATGAATCCCGAGTGGAATGATCTCGCGGCGGATTGGTACGGCGGCGAATCTGCCAAGGGGACCCCTCGACGCGGCTCGGGGTGACACTTTTCGCCCCTCACCTAAAATCCGTCAGTAAAACTGCGTCCTGCGTCTTGTCGGTGTGCGAGGTGTAGAGCTGCTTTCCGTCCGCCGAGAAGGCGAACGAAAAGATGCTCGACGACGGCAGCTCGAGCAGTTTGCGGGGGGTGCCGCCGGCGAATGAGGTGCTCCACATCGTCCGGCGGCCGGAGTAGTTGACGTAGACGATCTCGCCCGTGGGGGCCCAGTCCCAGACACGCTCGGCGAGCCAGGGGATGGAGCCGCGCGATTTGCCGCCGTCGACCGGCACATCCTTCAGCTCGACCGACATCTTCTCCCCCTCGCCGGGATGCCAGGTCATCACGGCCACCGACCTGCCGTCGGGCGCGATCTTCGAGAATCCCAGTCCCTTCTCCGCCACGACCTGCGGCGCGCCGCCGGCCATCGCCTGGCGCATGATCCGGCCTTCCAGCGACGCGTAGGTGAACCAGCTTCCGTCCGGGGCGACGCACGGAAGGGTCTCGCCGCCGCCGTGCGTGAGCTGGCGGAGATTGTTGCCGTCGATGTCGATGGCGAAGACATGCGGCACGCCGCCGCTGCGCCCGACGAAGAGGACTTTCTTTCCATCGCGCGTGGCGGACGGAGACGAGGCGGGCGTCATCGCCGTCAACTGCGTCCGGGTTCCGTTCGCGTCGATGACCCAGAGCTGGCTCGATCCCGGTTTGTAGAGCGTGTAGATGACCTTGTCGCCCGCCGACGCGATGCCGAGGATCTGCGACTCCGGCCCCGTCAGCGGCTTCGCTCCGCCGCCGTCCGGAGCGGAGAGATAGAGCGACGACCTCGTGTTCTCCTGCACGGCGGCGAGCGTCCTGCCGTCGGCGGTCATGGTGAGGCTGGAGTAATCGTTGAGATCGGAGAAGATGCGCGAGCGGCGGCCGTCGGGATAGCTGACGAACCAGACCTGAGAGCTCGCGCCATCCGCCGGCGCGGCGGTGACGATCACGCCGCTGCCGTCGCTCATCCAGACGACGGATGTGAGATCGGCCCACGGCTCGCCGAGCTTCGACACCGTTCCCGTCGCGACGTCGAAGACGACGATGGAATCGAGGGCCGCCGCCCAGCCGGTGGCGGCGGCGATGTGCTTCCCGTCGGGCGACCAGGAGGGCGCGTAGGTGTCGAGCCGCTCCTGGCCGCGGCTGACGTAAAGAACGTGCGGCTTGGTGCCGTCGGCGTCGGCGGCGATGAGATGCGACTCCCCGCGGTCCGGCGCGCCGCGCACGAACGCGATGCGCCTGCCGTCGGGCGAGAAGGTGACCGGCGTGTCGACGTCGAAGATGAGCTTGCGCGGATCGCCGCCGAGGGTGGGGATCGATTGCAGAACGCTGTACTCCGACATCGCCGTTTCGCGCGCGGCGAAGTAGAGGTAATTGCTGTCGGGACTGAACGAGACGCCCTGGAAATCCTCTTCGTGCGGCACGGTCGTCTGCAGATCGCTGCCGGTGACCACCTGCCGCAGGCGGATGCCGAACTTCCCGTCGTCGTCGGTCTGGTACGCCAGGTACTTGCCGTCGGGCGAGATCGCCGCGCTCATGACATTGCCGCTGCTGGTCAGCTTGCGGATCTGCAGTTTGTCGAGCGTGAATTGCGGCGCCGCGGCGCGTGTGCTCAGGCGCCAGATCACGACGCCGCCTGCGAGCAGCAGAAGCGCGACCACCACGATCGCCGGCCACCAGCGGCGGCGCGCCAGGATCGGGACGATGACCGTCGGCATGGAGTGCGTGTCGGAATCGGAGCGCGTCGTCAGGGCGTCGAATTCGTCGTGGATCTCGTGCAGCTCGATGGCCAGGTCCTTCATCGACTGGATGCGCTGATCGGCGTCCTTGGCCAGGCAGCGGCGGATGACGCGCCGCAGCTCGGCCGGCGTGGCCGGATTGATCCGGTCGATCGGCTCCGGCTGGTCGTGCACGATCTTGTGCATCAGATCGACGTCGGAATCGGCGGCGAAGGCGCGGCGCCGCGTGGCCGCCTCGTAGAGCATCGCGCCGAAGGAGAAGATGTCGGAGCGGTGATCGACCGGTTGTCCCTGCACCTGCTCGGGGGACATGTAGCCGATGGTGCCGACGACGAATCCCTCGCGCGTGGCGTCGGCGTCGCGCACCTGCGTGACGTCGTGCCCGGCGGTCGAGGGCGAGCTCGGCTCGATCAGCTTGGCCAGGCCGAAGTCGAGCACCTTGGCGTAGCCGTCGCGCGTGATCATGATGTTGTCGGGCTTGAGATCGCGGTGGACGATGCCGGCGGCATGCGCCTTGGCCAGACCGTCGGCGGCCTGCGCCAGCCAGCCGACGAGATCGCGCAGCCTGGCGCCGGAGTGGACCTTCGCGCGCAGCGTCTCCCCTTCGATCAACTCCATGGCGATGAAGTGCACGCCCGACTCTTCGCCGACGTCGTGGATGGTGATGATGTGAGGGTGATTGAGCGACGACGCAGCCCGGGCCTCCTGGACGAAGCGGCGCAGGCGGTCGGGGTTCTGCACCAGCCGCGGCGGGAGGATCTTCAGCGCGACCGGCCGCTCCAGCGTCACGTCCCACGCCTTGTAGACCTCCCCCATTCCTCCCGTACCGAGGAGCTCGGCGACGCGGTAGCGGGCAATGACGAAGTCCGGCGCGAGGGCGGGTTTCACGCGTTGATGTTACGGATGACGCGCGATCTCAGATCTGTCCGATCGCTTCGATCTCCAGCAGCAGCTCCCGCCGGCAGATGTCGGCTTCGAGGACGAGCAGCTTCGCCCCCGGCATGGCCGCACGTACGGCGTTCGCGATCTCCACGTCGGCGGCGTTGCGGAGGTAAAGCTTCACGTGCGTGAGGTCGCCGAGGCCGCGGCAGCCGGCGGCGTGGGCAATGGTCTCGACGTTGACCAGCGTCTCGCCGAGCTGCGCGCCGATGTCGCCCGCATGCCTCGTCTCGTGGCCGACGATGCTCGACGTTCCGGCGACGAAGAGCGTGCCGCCGAACACGGTCGCCCGCGCGAATGACGGACTGCGCCGGCCGTACTGGCGCGGATAGTCGTACGCGCTGATCTGCCGCGGATTCTCGATCTGCCGCCCCGGCACCTGCGCCGCGAGGTAGTGAATGTAGAGACCACGGCGATGGATGCCGATCGCGCTCGCGGCGGGCAAGCGGTCGTTGGGCCATTGCGCGGCGTCGAACGCGTCGTGCCGGCCGACGCAGAATCGCTTGTAGCGCTCCGCTTCGCCGTCGCCGCCGTTGATGTCGCGCACGTGGTTCCAGACGCGCAACAGGTGCGGATAGCCGCGATCGCGCGTGGTGCGCAGGATCTCGTCGTACGCCACCCTCGCCACGCGCTCGATGTCGTCATCGTCCTCGGCGACGTACGTCCCGAAGAACACGTCTCCGCCCTGCCACACCTCGTGCAGTTGTCCCTCTTCCAGCTGGCGCATCGGCAGCGTGGCGACGGCGGTCACGCCATCGGCGGGGACTTCGGCCAGGTAGTCGACCGACAGCAGCGCCTCACCCACCAAGCTGGGCCGCCATTGCGATGCGCATCATCCGCCGCGTCTCGGGATCGGCGGTCTCGTAGGTCCGCTGCAGCATGTCGATCTCTCCGGCCTGATCGCGGCTGACGGTGAGACCGTCGTCCGGCTGCTGCGGCGTCGCGGTGTAGTGCTTCGACCAGCGGTTCTCGCGGAAGCGCAGCATGATGTAGGGCATCGTCTCTTCGTCGTCGACGGCGAAGAACATGCTGCCGCCGCCGCTCGCCGCGGGAGATCTGGCCGACTCGGGCGCCGGCGCCGGCGGAGTCACTGCCGCTTTCGGCTCCTCGCCGCCGCGCAGAATCGAGGCGATGGTGCCGCTCACCGCGGGATCGAGCTCCGGAAAATGGATACCGCTCTGATAGACGAGCACGCCGCCCTTGCGGCCGGAGATCTCCGAGCGCGCCACGCGACCCTTGAACCGCACTCCCTGCAGCTCGAGATCGACGATGGCGCCGACGGTCAACTTCTCTTCGTGCTCGATGCGCGCGCCGATCATGCTGAGGTCGACGATGCGGCCGGTCGTCAATCCGACGCGCACCGGCAGCGGATCAGGGAGCGTCGAGCGGTCGGCTTTGCGGCGTTCACGATCCATTCGGGCAGCATTATCTCCGCTAATTTTCGCGAGAGCCCGCCACCTCGTAGATGGCGTCGATCGGTTGGTTGTCCAGGGAGGCGGGAGTGAACGACGCCCGCGACAGGTCGAGCAGCCAATCGGAGTTGACTTCCGGCTGCGGCGACTGCTTGAGGAGGCGGGCGCTCCGGACACAGCCGTCGCGCCCGACGACGATCTCCGCGGCCATCGGATTCTTCGCGTCTCTTCCGACCGGCGGACGGCGCGTGAAGAGCGGCGGCGTGACCGCGCCGGAGACGCGCAGCAGCCGCTGCGTGACGCCGGGCGGCGGTTCGTCGATGCAGAGCGGCGTCTTCGGACGCCGGATCAGGACGACCGGAATCGCGCTCTGACTGAGGATCGAGGTCGGCGTGGCGAGCGACATGCGCACGATCCGTTCGGCGGCTCCCTGGCAGTCGTCGGACGTGGTCGAGACGTTCTTCAGGTCGGTGTTCAGCACGCGGCCGGCGCCGTCGACGGTGACGTTCGCGACGCCGAGCCAGCCGTCGGAGCAACGCACCTCGACGAGAAGCGCGTCGGCGAGGCCGGCGGGAAGCAGCGACGGAACGATCAAGGTCGGGGAGCGTCCTTCGAACACCGGTTTCTTCACGGCGCGGTTCGCCGGCAGACCGGTGGCGCGGAGCTCCGCCTCGGTCAGGTACCGCAGCACGGTCGCGGTATCGTTCTGAAACAGCGATTTGCCTTCATCGGTGGCGAGAAACGTCTGCCACCGCTCGTTGTCCTTCCGCTCCGCGCCGAGCATCCGCCGCAGCAGCTCGCGGCCGAACTGTTCGCGCGTCGATCCCTCGGCGCGCGACTCGAGCAGCGCCGCGCGCAGCGGATCCTTGATCACTTCCGGATCGGGAGCGTAGGTGCGCAGCAGGTACCAGATCGAGGCGTCGCGGATCTTCTCCTCCGGCATACCGAGCGACACGGTCATCGCTCCCGCCGAGACCGTCACGCCGGAGTCGAGCGCCGTCTGCAGCAGGCCGTTCCAGCCGGCCGCGTCGTGCCAGCCGAGGAGCTGCGAAGCGACCACCGGGATCAGCACTCCGCGATTCCAGAGCATCTGCCGGAAGAACTCCGCATGCGTCGACATGCGCGATCCGGCGAGCTTCGCGTGATAGATGTCGAGCGCGTTCGCGCCGCGGCGTGCCACGGCGTCGGCGATCGCGTCGTCCATCGGCGCGGGCCACTTCGCGCTCTGCGTGATGGCGGCGGTGACGTCGGCGTCGGTGCCGAGAAGCACCAGCGCGCGCAGCTCCTCGCGCGCGGCCATGCCGTCCTTTTCGCTTGCCAGCGACTCGCGGAGCAGCGGCAGCATCGCGGTCACGTTGCGCAGCATCGCCACGCGCGCGGCGGTGGCGCGCGTGAGGGCGTCGGGCGACTTCAGGCCGGGCGTCAGCTGCTCGACAGTCGTCGCGCCGGCGAGCGACGCCGGCGTCGGGGCGGCGTGCGCGGCAAGCGTGGCAAAGAGAAGGATGGAGAGGACTGTCTTCATCATCAGGACCGCCTGACATGATGCACTACAATCGCGCCACTCGGAGGGCTGGATGAAAACGCTCATTCGCAACGGCCGCATCGTCACCGCGGTCGACGACTATCACGCCGATATCCTGATCGAAGACGGCCGGATCGCCGCCATCGCGAAGTCATTCGATCTCGAGGCCGACCGCGTCATCGACGCGAAGGGACGCCTGGTCATCCCCGGCGGCATCGATCCGCACACGCACATGGAGCTGCCGTTCGGCGGCACGTCGGCGTCCGACACATTCGAGACCGGCACGCGCGCCGCGGCGTTCGGCGGCACGACGACGATCATCGACTTCGCCGTGCAGTACAAGGGTCAGTCGCTGGCGGAGGCGGTCGACGCGTGGCACGCCAAGGCCGAGGGGACGACGTCGATCGACTACGGCTTCCATCTCATCTGCACCGACATCCCGGACGAGCGTCTGCCGGAGATGAAGTCGATGATCGCGGAGGGCATCAGCAGCTTCAAGTTGTTCATGGCCTATCCCGGCGTCTTCCTCATCGACGACGCCACGATCTACAAGGCGATGAAGATGGCCGGCCACAACGGCGGCCTGATCTGCATGCACGCGGAGAACGGCGTGGTCATCGACGCCATCGTCAAGCAGGCCATCGTCGACGGAAAGACCGATCCGAAGTACCACGCGCTGACCCGCCCGACGAAGGCGGAAGCGGAGGGCGTGCACCGCGCCATCGCCCTGGCGGAGATCGCCGAGACGTCGGTCTACATCGTTCATCTCAGCTGCAACGACGCGCTGGAAGAGGTGACCCGCGCCCGCGACATGGGGACGAACGTGTTCGCCGAGACCTGTCCGCAGTATCTCTTCCTCGATTACAGCGTCTACGAGAAGCCCGATTTCGAAGGGGCGAAGTACGTCATGACGCCGCCCATCCGCGAGCAGTGGAACCAGGAGAAGCTCTGGCGCGGATTGAAGTTCAACGACCTGCAGGTGGTGTCGACCGATCATTGCCCGTTCTGCTTCAAGGAGCAGAAGGAGCTCGGCCGCGGCGACTTCTCGAAGATCCCGAACGGCGGACCGGGCGTCGAGCACCGCATGTCTCTCGTCTTCAACGGCGGCGTGGCCCAGGGCCGCATCTCGCTCAACCGCTTCGTGGAGATCACCTCGACTTCCGCCGCCAAGATCTTCGGTCTCTTCCCCCGCAAGGGCACGATCGCCGTCGGATCGGACGCCGACCTCGTGATCTTCGATCCGAACGAGGAGCTCACCATCAGCGCCGCCACCCACCACATGAACGTCGACTACTCCTGCTATGAAGGATGGAAGATCAAGGGCGCGACGAAGACGGTGCTCTCCCGCGGCGAGCTGGTGATCGAGGAAGGGAAGTACGTGGGCAAGCCGGGGAACGGGCAGTTCCTCAAGCGGGGCCACGCGTTCTCATGAGGAGCGCGGACGTCTCGTCCGCAGTCGCCGGCCGTCCCGGCCGGCGACGTTCGCTGTAGCAGACATCATCGCCGGTGCAGATCGTCCCTCTTCCACTGCGGACGATGTTCACCAATTCCGAGGCTCAATCCGCGCCGCATCAGCGCAATCGCAGACCGTCTGGCCTTTTCGTATCTCCGACGATGCTCAGCAGCACGTCGCGTGATCAGTCTCAACATCAGCGCACGTCTCACACCGTGAAGTTTATCGCGCGGGAATCGTGGCCGGGCGGGGACGCCCGGCCACTGCGGGCGGGACGCCCGCGCTCCATGTGCATGCTAAGCTTTCCCGCCACATCCCACCGAGGAGCCATCCATGTCCCGAATCGTGAAAGCAGGCTTGATCCAGACTTCTCTCGCCGCAGGCACCGACGAGAGCCTCGAGACCATCCGCAACGCGCAGATCGAGCGCACGCTCAAGTATCTCGATCAGGCGGGGCAGGAAGGCGTGCAGATGATCTGCATGCAGGAGATCTTCACCGGTCCGTACTTCTGCGCCGAGCAGAACACGCGCTGGTACGACTCGGTGGAGCGCATTCCCGACGGTCCGACGACGCAGCTGATGCAGGAGTACGCGAAGAAGTACAGCATGGTCATCGTCGTCCCTCTGTATGAAGAGGAATCGACCGGCGTCTACTACAACACCGCCGCCGTGATCGACGCCGACGGCACATACCTCGGCAAGTACCGCAAGAACCACATCCCGCACGTCGCCCCCGGTTTCTGGGAGAAGTTCTACTTCCGCCCCGGCAACCTCGGATACCCGGTGTTCAACACGCGTTACGGCAAGGTCGGCGTCTACATCTGCTACGACCGCCACTTCCCCGAGGGGGCGCGCGAGCTCGGCCTCAACGGCGCGGAGATCGTGTTCAACCCGTCGGCGACCGTGGCCGGCCTCTCCGAGTACCTCTGGAAGCTCGAGCAGCCGGCGCATGCCGTCGCCAACGGCTACTTCGTCGGCGCCATCAACCGCGTCGGCATGGAAGCGCCGTGGAACATCGGCGAGTTTTACGGCCAGAGCTACTTCGTCGATCCGCGCGGCCAGTTCCAGGCCATGGCCAAGCGCGACGAAGACGCCCTCGTCACCGCGGAGCTCGACTTCGACAAGATCCGCGAAGTGCGCAACACGTGGCAGTTCTTCAGAGATCGCCGCCCGGACACGTACACGGGACTCGTTCGACCGTAAGCGCGATGCGCGACCACATCCGCCTCCTGATCAACGGCCGCGAGCAGATCGTTCGCGGCCGTGAAGTCTTCACCACCCTCTCCAACTATCTGCGCTACGACTACGGCGCGACCGGCACGAAGATCGTCTGCGAGGAGGGGGACTGCGGCGCCTGCACGGTGCTGATCCGCTACGCGCGCGACGAAGATTTCCTTCCCATCAATTCCTGCATCCAGTCGCTCTTCCAGCTCGACGGCGCGAGCGTCGTCACGGTCGAGGGACTGAAGGACAACGGCCGGCTCACGCCGGTGCAGGAATCGATGGTCGCCTGCCACGGCGCGCAGTGCGGCTACTGCACGCCCGGCTTCATCATGGCCATGTCGGCGCTGTTCGAGAAATGCGAACGCGTCGACGAGAAGCAGACGCGCGAAGGGCTGGTCGGCAATCTCTGCCGCTGCACCGGCTACGAGCCGATCATCAAGGCGGCATTGCAGGTCGAGTCGCCGGCAAAGCTGCGCGATCGTTACGCCGAGGTGCTCGACGCGCGCGATTCGGTCCGCATCGACAATTTCTTCGCCCCCGCGACCCTCGCCGAAGCGATCGCCTTCAAGAAAGAGCACAACGCGACGATCGTGCAGGGCGGCACCGACGTCGGCGTCTGGATCAACAAGCGCAACTACCGCGCGCCGGCGATGCTGTCGCTGGCAAAGATCGAATCGCTGAAAGAGCTGCGCGAGGAAGACGGCGCCATCGTCGCGGGAGCGAACGTCACGCTCTCGCAACTGGAGTCGTTCGTCCGCGACCGCATCCCCGAGCTGTACAAGATCCTGGCGATCTTCGGCTCGCCGCAGATCAAGAACGCCGGCACGCTGGCCGGCAACATCGCCAACGGCTCGCCGATCGGCGACACGCTGCCGTATCTCCTCGTCGCCGACGCGTCGCTGGAGATCAACGGCGGCGAGCGGACCGTCGCCATCAACTCCTTCTATCGCGGCTACAAGCAGTTCGACCTCGCGCCGGGCGAGATCATCACGCGCGTCCGCGTGCCGATCGTTCGCGACACGCTGCGGCTCTACAAGGTCAGCCGCCGCCGGGACCTCGACATCTCCGCCTTCACCGCCGCCATCCGCCTCAGCACGGTCGACTCGCACATCGCCAAGGCCTGGATCGCCTACGGCGGAGTCGCGCCGACCGTGATCCGGCTGCCGCGCACGGAGGAGTTTCTCGCCGGCAAGGCGATCTCCGTCGACGTCTTCAAGCACGCCGGCCGCATCGCGCGCGACGAGGTGAAGCCGATCTCCGACGTGCGCGGATCGGCCGAATACCGGGCGCAGCTGGCGGAGAACATCATGGTGAAGGCAGCGTTTGAGCTCTTGAGCGTTTGAGCTGTTGTGTAGCACCACAGACATTCTTGTCTGTGCCTCGCGCGCGACACTTGCAGCAGCTGTCGTCGTGACCTGGTACTTCGGCCACGTCTGGCTCATCCGCCTCCTTTTTCAACGCGGTCTCGCCGCGATCTACCTCGCCGGCTTCCTCGGCGCGCTGTTCCAGTTCAAGGCACTGCTCGGGGAGCGCGGCCTCCTCCCCGTGCCGGCCTTCGTGGAACGGGTGCGCTTCCGCGACGCGCCGAGCCTCTTCTGCTGGCGTTACTCCGACCGCCTGCTGACCGCCGTCGCCTGGACCGGCATTGCTCTCTCCGCCATCGCGCTGAGCGGCTTGTACGAAGGCGCGGCGCTCTGGCTCGTGCTGTGGGCTCTCTATCTCTCGATCGTCAACGTCGGACAGACGTTCTACGCATTCGGCTGGGAGTCGATGCTCCTCGAGGCGGGATTCTTCGCCCTCTTCCTCGGGACGCCGCACACCGAGCCGTCGCTGATCCCGATCCTCTGCCTGCGCTGGATGCTCTTCCGCACGGAGCTCGGCGCGGGCCTGATCAAGCTGCGACACGACGCATGCTGGCGCGACCTCACCTGCCTCTACTACCACTACGAAACGCAGCCGCTGCCGAATCCGGCGAGCTGGTACTTCCACCGCCTGCCGAAGTTCATGCACCGGTTCGCGGTGCTGTTCAGCCACTTCGTGCAGGTGATCGTGCCGTTCGGTCTCTTCGCGCCGCAGCCGTTCGCCTCGATCGCCGGCGCGCTGATCGTCTTTCATCAGCTCTGGCTGATCGTCAGCGGCAACTACGCGTGGCTCAACTGGCTCACCGTCGTCCTCGGCGTGACGGCGTTCAGCGACTGGATCGCATCGCCGCCTCTGGTGCCGCGCTCGATGCTCAACGACGGCGTGCTGTATCTCCTCGGCGCGGCGACGATCGTCCTCAGCATCCGGCCGGCGCTGAACCTTTTCTCGAAGCATCAATTGATGAACTACAGCTACAACCCCTTCCACATCGTCAACACGTACGGCGCGTTCGGAAGCGTGACGAAGGAGCGCTACGAGATCGTGATCGAAGGATCGGACGATCTGAATCAATGGCGCGAGTACGGATTCAAGGCCAGGCCGGGCGACGTGCAGCGCACGCCGCCGCAGGTCGCGCCGTATCACCTCCGGCTCGACTGGCTGATGTGGTTCCTGCCGTTCTCCGTCACGGTGAGAAAGAACGGAATCGCGCTGCCGGGCTACGAAGTGTGGTTCATCCGCTTCGTGCGCAGGCTGCTGGAGAATGACGCCGCGACCACGAAACTGCTGCGCCACAATCCGTTCGCCGGCCGCGCGCCGAAATTCATCCGCGCGCTTTACTATCGCTATCGATACACCACCGCCGCGGAAAGAAAAGAGCGCGGCACGTGGTGGCACCGCGAGCTGATCGACGTCTATCTGCCGCCGGTCTCGCTCGACGTGCTGACAAGCTGAGAGCTTGTCCCTACGTCAGCCGCGCATTCTTCAGCCGCGATCGTTCGATCCTGGCGGTATGACTGGAGATCCTGCGTCTTCGCGCAGGATAAAGCCCGGTCAGCCGGTGTAGACCGTCCCTGCCTCCACGAAGCACAACGGATTTCCCCACGGGTCGAGCGCGTAGAACGAGCGCTCGCCCCAGGGCCTCACCACGATCCCGCCGCCCGGCGCGTCGTGGACGTTTTCCTGCGACAGGCATCCGAGGGATCTGGCGCGCTCGAAGGCGGCGTCGAGATCGTGCACCGTGAAGTAGAGCGCCTTCGCCGCGGTGTGCGGCTGCGGCACCTGCAGCACCTGCAGCGTCACGGGACCGGCGTTGAAGTAGACGCGCGCGCCCGGCTGCCTGCGGCCCTGCAGGTCGAGCAGCTTCGAATAGAAATCCGCTGCCGCGTCGAGGTCGCCGACTTCGATGTTGAATCTGAAGAACTGCGGCACATCCTTGCTCATGTCACTCTCCTTCATGGTTTGCGGAAAAACGTCGACAACCAGTCCCTGACCAGCTCGAGCCGTTTGCGCTCCAGCCGGTAAATGCGATTCCGTCCCCGCCGTTCGTGCTTCACCAGACCGGCGCGCTCGAGCACCTGCAGATGCCGCGTCGTGGTCTGCCAGGCGTGCGCGAACATCGCCGCCGCGTCGCCCGCCGACATCTCGCCGCCCGCGAAATAGATCGCCAGCAGGACGCGCCGCCGCGCGGCATGCGCGAGCGCGTTGAACACTTGCTCGTAGGTGTCTTCGCGCTTCGCCATGCGCGATATTCAGCCGTGCGGCTGAATATTTGTCAAGGGATCGGACCCTCCCTTGACGACCGCCGGAGCCGGGACGTATGTTCGTTCCATCCAATCAGAAAAAAAGGAGGGAGACCGATGACCAGGCGCTCGAAAGCTCTGCTCGTGGTGTTGAGTGTCGTGCTGCTGATGGGGAGCGTTGCCCTGGCGGCAACGGGCAACAAGGCACCGAAGAAGGATGTCATCTGGCCCGCGGACGCGATCAAGTGGGAAGAGGGTCCGCTCAAGGGAACGCATGTCGCGAAGCTGTGGGGCGACTGGACGAAGGGCGGCCCGTACGGTGTCCTCATCAAGTTCGAGGCAGGGCTGATGAATCCGCTGCACAGGCACACGCACGACCTCAAGATCGTCGTCCTCGCCGGAACGTTCGTGCACCATCCCGAGGGGGGCGAGGAAACGAGACTCGGACCGGGCTCCTATCTCGTGCAGAGAGGTGGCCGGAACCACATCAGCGGCTGCGCGCCCGGCGCCGAGTGCGAGTTCTTCCTCACCTCGTCGGACAAGTTTGATCTGATCCCCGCGAAGAAATAATGTGCGGCGCATGATCGAGCCCTACTCGATCGCCGTTCCGGCATCAGCCATCGACGACCTTTCCCGCCGGCTCCGCGACACGCGGTGGCCGGCGGGCGTCACCGATTCCGGCGGCGTCTCGCTCGCCGAGGCGCAGGAATTCGTCCGTTACTGGCGCGACGATTTCGACTGGCCGGCGTATGAAGCGCGCATCAACGCCTTCCGTCACTTCAAGGTGAACGGCCTCCACTTCATCCACCAGCGCAGCGGCCGTCCGCCGCTTGTGCTGCTCCACGGCTGGCCGGGTTCGTTCATCGAGATGCTGAAGGTGATCCCGCTGCTGACCGATTCGTTCGACGTCATCGTCCCGTCGCTCCCCGGCTACGGCTTCTCCGATCCGCCGTCATCGCCCGGCGTCTCCAACCGCCACATCGCCGGCGTGATCTGCGACCTCATGACCCACCTCGGCTACGACCGCTTCGCCGTGCAAGGCGGCGACTGGGGCGCCGGCATCGCCACCTGGCTCGCGCGCGAGCATCCCGAGCACCTCACCGCCGTGCACCTCAACTACATCCCCGGCTCGTACGCGCCGCATGCCGACGATCCGACCGACGAGGAGCAGCAGTTCCTCCGCGACTCCGATCGCTGGGTCGCCGAGTCGTACGCGTACGGTCACGTGCAGAAGACGCGGCCGCTCACGCTCGGCTACGCCCTCGCCGACTCGGCGGCGGGACTCGGCCTCTGGATCTGGGAGAAGTTCCGCGAATGGGCCGACCCGCGCTCCAACCTCCCGCTCGACGACATCCTCGCTAACACCAGCCTTTACTGGTTCACGAACACCATCACCTCATCGATGCGCCTCTACCTCGAGTCGTCGAAGACGCCGCTGCGGTTCGCGGAAGGGGAGCGCCTCACCACGCCGTGCGCCGTCGCCCGCTTCCCGCTGGAGGAGCCGTTCCCGCCACGATCGTGGATCGAGCGCGTCTACAACGTGCAGCGGTGGAGCGAGCTCCCTGTTGGTGGCCACTTCGCGGCGCTTGAGCAGCCGGAGGCATTTGCAACTGATCTGAGACAAGCTATCTTGTCGTTATGACAAGTTACCTTGATATTCTGTAAAACACAGCTCACACTAATCCGATGAAAAACCGTCTTCGCGTCCTCCGCGCAGAACGGGACTGGTCGCAGCAGGATCTCGCCGACCGCCTCGAAGTCTCCCGTCAGACCGTGAATTCGATCGAGAACGGCCGCTACGATCCGGGCCTCACACTCGCCTTCAAGCTCGGCCGGCTGTTCGCGATGCCGATCGAGTCGATCTTCTCCGACGAGCCCGAGGTCAAGCCGGCGTTCGTGTACCGTCCCCGCCGCGACAACGGCGGCCTGCCCGAATTCGACTGAGTCGTCGCCGCAACCCGCTAAACTATTTCGTTCATGGCCACCGTCGGCAAAAACCTCCCCCACGACTCCGCGCGCGGTCACGTCAGCGGCGAGTCGATCTACATCGACGACATCCCGTTCGCGCGCGGCGAGTTGATCGTCGACTTCTTCTTCTCGCCCGTCGCGCACGGGCGCGTCCGCTCGCTCGATCTCGAGCCCGCGCGGAAGGTGCCGGGCGTCGTCGCGCTCTTCACCCACAACGACCTGCACCACAACCGCTTCGGCGCGATCATCCAGGACGAACTGCTGCTGGCCGAGGATGAGGTCACGTTCATCGGACACCCGATCGTCGTCATCGCCGCGGAAAGCCGCGACGCGATTCGCGAGGCGAAAAAGGCGATCGTCATCGACATCGAGCAGCTCGAGCCGGTCTTCACCATCGATGAAGCGAAGCGCCGCCGCGACTTCATCGGACCAGTACGCCACATCCGCCGCGGCGACGTCGATGCCGCGTTCGCCGGCGCGGAGCACATCCTCGAAGGGACCTGGATCAACGGCGGCCAGGACCACTTCTATCTCGAGTCCCAGGCCGCGATCGCCTATCCCGGCGAATTCGATCAGCTCATCGTCCACTCCTCGACACAGAACCCGAGCGAGGTACAGGACGTCATCGCCCACCTCCTCGGGCTGCCGATCAACAAGGTCGTCGTGCTCACCAAGCGGATGGGCGGCGGCTTCGGCGGAAAGGAGTGCCAGGCCACGCATCCCGCGGCGATGGCGGCGCTCGTCGCGCTGAAGACGAAGCGCCAGGCGCGCATCGTCTACAACAAGGACGACGACATGCGCGTCACCGGCGGACGGCATCCGTTCCAGAACGACTACAAAGTCGCGTTCCGCGGCGACGGCACGATCACCGCGCTGCGCGCCGGCATCTACTCCGACGGCGGCGCGTACGCCGATCTTTCCACCGCCGTGCTGGCGCGGGCGATGACGCACATCGACAACGCGTACTACATCGCCAACGCCGACATCACCGGCACGGTCTGCCGGACGAACTACCCGCCGAACACCGCCTTCCGCGGTTTCGGCGGACCGCAGGGCGCGATCACGATCGAGAACATCATGGAAGAGATCGCGGTCTACCTCGGCATCGACGCGTTCGACGTCCGCCGCCGCAATCTCTACGGCATCGACGATCGCAACACCACGCCCTACCGGCAGGTGGTGCGGAACAACATGCTGCCGCGGCTCTTCGACGACATCGAAAAGCGCGCCGACTACCGCGCGCGCGTCGCCGCCGTCGCCGACTTCAATCGCCAATCCGAGACGCACCTGCGCGGCCTCTCCTGCACCGGCGTGAAGTTCGGCATCTCGTTCAACACCAAGTTCCTCAACCAGGCGAACGCGCTGGTCAACGTCTACCTCGACGGCTCGGTGCAGGTCTCGACCGGGGCGACGGAGATGGGCCAGGGCGTCAACACGAAGATCAAGCAGCTGGTGGCCGAGGAGTTCGGGATCGATCCGGAGCTGGTGATCGTGATGATCACGTCGACGGAGAAGAACAACAACACCTCCGCCACCGCGGCCTCGAGCGCGGCCGACATGAACGGCGGCGCCGCGATCGACGCGTGCGAGCGGATCCGCGCGCGCATGGCGCAGGTGGCGGCGGCCAACCTCAATCGCGAAGACAGCTCGCACATCGTGTTCGCAGACGGCTACGTCTACGACGACCGCGATCCGGGACAGCGCTACGCCTGGCGCGAGCTGGTGAAGATGTCGTACCTCGAGCGCGTTTCCCTCGGCGAGCGCGGTTTCTACTCCACCAAGGGAATCGACTGGGACGCCGACAGCGGCGTCGGCTCGCCGTTCCTCTACTTCACGCAGGGCGCGGCGGTCTCCGAGGTGGAGATCGATCGCTTCACCGGCGCGATGCGCATCCTGCGCAGCGATCTGCTGATGGACATCGGCAAGTCGATCAATCCCGGCATCGACCGCGGCCAGATCACCGGCGCGTTCGTGCAGGGCACGGGATGGCTCACCAACGAGGAGCTGCGCTTCGCCCCGAACGGCGAGCTGCTCTCGCATTCGCCGACGACGTACAAGATCCCGAACATCGGCGACCTCCCCGAGGTCTTCAACGTCGACACCATCGTCAACGAGGAGAACACCGTGAACATCCGCGGCAGCAAGGCCGTCGGCGAGCCGCCGCTCCTCCTCGGCATCTCGGTGTTCATGGCCGTGAAGAACGCGTTGCGCTTCGTCAGCGGCGGCGAGATCCCGAAGATCAACGCGCCGGCGACGGGGGAAGAGATCCTGATGCGGTTGACGAAGTACGCGGCGCTCGAACAGCCCCAGCTTGCGTCATCCCGAGCGTAGTCGAGGGATGACGACAATCACGATAATCCGCTCGCGCAACGTCCTCGGTATCGGCGCCGCGTCGATCCACATCAGCAACGGCCGTATCGATCGCGTCTCGCATTACGACGACGTGGGGGGAGACCTCACCGACTACGGCGACCTCACCATCATGCCGGGCGTGGTCGACTCGCACGTGCACGTGAACGAGCCGGGGCGCACGGAGTGGGAAGGATTCGAGACCGCGACGCGGGCGGCGGCGGCGGGCGGGGTGACGACGATCGTCGACATGCCGCTGAACTCCATTCCGCCGACGACTTCCGTCGACGCACTGATGCGCAAAGCCGAAGCGATGGAAGGAAAGTTGCGCGTCGACGTGGCGTTGTGGGGCGGCGCGGTGCCGGGGAACGCGCCGCAGCTGCGCGACATGCTCGGCCACGGCGCGGTCGGCTTCAAATGCTTCCTCGTCGACAGCGGCGTCCCGGAGTTCGGGAACCTCGACGCCGACGGATTGAAGCTCGCGCTCGACGCCATGCGCGACACGAACGCGCCGCTCCTCGTGCATGCGGAACTGCCGGAGCACATCCACGACGTCGCCGGCGATCCGCGCGCGTACGCGAGCTACCTCGCGTCGCGCCCGCGCAGCGCGGAGGACGCCGCGATCGAGCTCGTGTCGCACAACACCGCCAAGAGCGGCGCGCGCGCACACATCGTCCACCTCTCCTCCGCCGGCGGACTCGACACGCTGCGGCGTGCGCGCGACGCACGGATCGCGCTGACCGCGGAGACGACGCCGCACTATCTCTACTTCGACGCCGAGGCGATTCCCGACGGCGCGCCGCAATACAAATGCGCGCCGCCGATCCGCGAGCACGAGAACCGCGAGCAATTGTGGCGCGGCATCGCCGACGAGCTGATCACCGCGATCGTCAGCGATCACTCGCCCTGCACGCCGGAGCTGAAGAAGCTCGGCGAAGGAAACTTCGCGCACGCCTGGGGCGGCATCTCGTCGCTGCAGTTCGCGTTGCCGATCGTCTGGACCGAGGCGCGCAAGCGCGGCATTCGCCTCGGGGCGATCTCGAAACTGATGAGCGAAGGACCGGCGCACCTCGCCGGCATCGAGCATCGCAAGGGGAAGCTCGCCGCCGGTTATGATGCCGATCTCGTGGTCTTCGATCCTGATGCACGCTTCCGCGTCGAGCCGGCGATGATCGAGCATCGCCACAAAATCACGCCGTATGCCGGGCACGAGTTGTACGGCGTGGTGAAGGCGACGTACGTGCGGGGGCAGCTGGCGGGAGAGGCAACGATCGGACAATGGATTCGCAAGTGAACTTCCGTGACCTCGTCGACCTCGCCTCCGAGCGCCTCGGCGGCTCGGTGCTCTACGCCACCGACGACTATTTCGCCGAGAAGGAAAACCTTCTCAAGCAGCCGGCCGCGATCTGGAAGGAACACGAGTACACCGACCGCGGCAAATGGATGGACGGCTGGGAGTCGCGCCGCAAACGCGTCGAGGGTCACGACTACGCGATCATCCGCCTCGGCGCGCCGGGCGTGATCCGCGGCGTGGTGGTCGACACCGCGTTCTTCCGCGGCAACTATCCGTCGCACTGCTCGATCGAAGGAACGGTGGCGAAGCCGGAGACGCCGTACGACGCACTCACCAACTGGATTGAAATCCTCCCGAAGTCAGAGCTCAAGGGCGACAGCCAGAACGACTTCGCCATCGAGTCACCGCTCGCCTTCACCCACCTCCGCTTTCACATCTATCCCGACGGCGGCGTCGCGCGCCTCCGCGTGTACGGCGAGGTCATCCCCGACTGGCATCGCGAAGGTGGACTCGATCATCCGCTCGATCTCGCGGCCATCGAGCACGGCGGCCAGGTGCTCACCTGCAGCGACATGTTCTTCGGCCCGAAGCACAACCTGATCATGCCGGGCCGCGCGTTCAACATGAGCGACGGCTGGGAGACGAAGCGCAGCCGCGGCGCCGGTCACAAGGATTGGGTCATCGTGCAGCTCGCGTGCGAGGCACACGTGCGGCGCATCGAGCTCGACACGAGCTGGTTCAAGGGAAACTTCCCTGACACCGCCTCGCTCGACGCGTCGCGTGACGGCGAGTCGTGGAGCGAGATCCTTCCGCGCACGAAGATGCTCGCCGACACGCGCCACATCTTCAGTGTGGGACAGGCGCCCTCGCCTGTCATCGCGACGCACATCCGCCTCAACGTCTATCCCGACGGCGGCGTCGCCCGCATGCGTGTGTACGGACTGGCCACCGGGGCCGGACGCGCGGCGATGATCACGCAGCAGATCAACACGCTCGCCGATGAAGCGACGCTGCGCCGCGTCTGCGGATCATCGGAGTGGGTCCGCCGGATGCTCGACGCGCGTCCGATGAAGGACGCCTTCACCACCTCGGACGAGATCTGGTCCTCGCTCAGCGAAGCCGACTGGCACGAAGCGTTTGCAGCGCATCCGCGTATCGGCGAGAAGAAAGGCGACGCCTGGTCGACGCAGGAACAGAGCGGCACGCGCTCCGCCACCGACCAGCGCTTGCAGCAGCTCGCCGACGCGAACCGCGCGTACGAAGAACGCTTCGGCCACATCTACATCGTCTGCGCCACGGGCAAGTCGGTCGACGAAATGCTCAGCCTCTGCTTCGAACGCCTGTCGAACGATCCGGAGACGGAGCTGCGCATCGCCGCCGAGGAGCAGCGGAAGATCATGCATCTGCGATTGAACAAGCTGGTTGGGTAGTGAGCTGTTGAGCGATTAAGCTGTTGAGCGATTGAGGAACTGCTCAACAGCTCAATAGCTCGAGAGCTCAATCGCTTTGATCATGGGTATTTCGACGCACGTCCTCGACACTTCCACCGGCCGCCCCGCGGCGAACGTGAAGATCACGCTCGAATTCGACCGCGGCGGATTCGACGTCGTCTGTCACGGCAAGACCAACGACGACGGGCGCCTGCGCCTCATCGAGCAGCCCGACAGCGGCGTCTATCGCATCACCTTCGAGACCGGCGAGTACTTCAGGGGAGAGACGTTTTTCCCCGTCGCCACGATCACATTCGAGGTGCGCGACCCGTCGCAGCACTATCATGTTCCTCTACTCGTCAGTCCATACGGCTATTCGACCTACAGGGGGAGCTAGATGAAACGCATCATCCTGGCGGCAATCCTCGGCGGCCTCATTGTTTTCATCTGGGGCGCGATCGCCCACATGGTGACGCCGCTCGGCATGATGGGCCTGAGCGTCATCGCGAACGAAGCGCCGGTCACGGACGCCATCCGCGCGAATGTCCCGAAGTCCGGGATGTACTTCTTCCCCGGCATGGACCCGTCGCAGAAGCCGACGCCGGAGTACGAACAGAAATACAAGGCCGGCCCCACCGGTCTGCTCATCGTGACCGTCGGCGGCTCGGACATGCTATCGCCGAAGATGCTCGGCGGAGAGCTCCTCACGAACATCGCCGGCGCCTACATCGCGGCGATCCTCGCGGCGATGATGATCGGGTCGATGATGAAGCGCGCGTCCGCCATCGCGCTGCTTGCCATCTTCGCCACCGTCTCGCTGAGCTTCAGCTACTGGATCTGGTATGGCTTCCCGGCGGCGTTCGTGCTCGGGGAACTTGTGACGGAGCTGATCGGCTGGTTCCTCGCGGGACTGGCGATCGCTAAGCTCGTGCCGCCTGCGTCTCCCGCCGCCCCTTCATGATCTTCACGAACGACCGGCTTCGCAGCTCGTCGAGCGTGAGGCCGGTCGCCAGCGCTTCCTCCTCCGTGATCGCGCCGCAGTTCAGCGCGCGGAGAAAGTAGTTCAGCAGGCCCTGCCCTGTCGCCGCGTCATCGAACACGTCGCCGACGAGCGTGGCCTGTCCCGCCTTCTGGATGAAATTGCTCAGCCGTTCCGTCGCCGCCGCGGCGCCTTCGAGGAAGAACGCGTAGACCGCCGCGTAGCGCGTCGGCAGCTGCGCCGGATTGAGGTCCCAGCCCTGGTAGTAAGCGTTGATCAATGAATGGCGGATGTGATCGACGTGCAGCCGCCATGCGCGATGGACGACGTTGCGGTTGTCGGCGATCTGCTCGGCGCTGAGGTTCGCGCCGCGATGCGGAGCGATCGGCATGATGTTCGTCGCGCCGTCGGAGAGCCACAGTCCCGTCCCCGCGTATGCCACCTGCATCATGTGCCGCGCGAAATCGCAGGCCGGGTGATCCATCCGCTGATGCGCCGCGGTGATGTTGCAGCTCGCGGTGTAGTCGTACGTCCCGAAATGCGCCGCCACCGCTTTCCCGCGCGCCGCCTGAAGGAAGAGCGGCAGATTGGAGACGCCGTTCTCGCTGAGGATCGACTGCGTCGTCTCGATCATGAACTCCAGCTTCAGCGCGCCGGGCGAGAGTCCGAGGCGCGGCTCGAGCGTGTCGTAGAGATCGGCCAGCATCGTCACCTGCTCCGGCAGCTGGATCTTCGGCAGCGTGACGACGAACCCCGGCGGGAGCTTCCCCGCCTTCTCCATCAGCGTGGTCAGGAAGATGTCGAGCGTGCGCACCGAGCGGCGCGTCAGCTCCTGCGTGAACGGCTTGATGCGGATGCCGATGAACGGCGGCAGCGTGCCGTTCGCCAGCCCCGTCGCCGCCTCGGTGGCCGCGGCCGCGGCGTGGCCGTCCTCTTCGTCATCGGGACGATTGCCGTAGCCGTCCTCGAAGTCGATGCGGAAATCCTCCACCGGCTCGCGCTTCAGCTTCTCGATCACCCGCGCGTAGATGCGGTCGGACATCGTGTCATCGAGGCCGATGGCATGCGCGAACGTCGCCGCGTCGGGCGCGAATTCATCGAGTGAGCGCAGCGCCAGAGCGCCGAGCTTCACCGTCGTGTCCGATTTGAACAGATGCGCGCCGCCGTACACCGTATGCACCGGCTGCCGCGCGCCGGAGTCGCCGGGGAAACGCTGCATGAATGGAACGAGCGCGCGCTCCAGCGGCGCGGCGGCGCTGTCGATTTCGTTTTGCGTGAGACTCATCAATGCTCCCGAATGAACTTCGCTACAACCCAGCCGACCAGCACCAGCACCGACAAGACGATCCAGTTGTAGCCGCGCGTCGCCACGGGGAAGTGATTGCTCAGCATGATGAGCACCACGGGAAGGACGATGAAGGTGTTGTGCTTCGAACGATTCTTCGCGCGATCGGCCAGCGTCATGTCCGCCGGCTGCCCCGCTTTCGTCGCGGCGATCAGCTGCCGCTGCGCCGGAAGGATGCGCATCCAGACGTTCGCGGCCATGAATGTGCCGAGCATCGCGCCGATCTGGATCCAGGCGGCGCGTCCGTCGAAGATCAGCGACGATCCATAGATAGCGCCGACCAGCAGCACGTACGAGATCGCGGCGCCGGCGACGTCGTTCTTCGCCAGCGGCGAGATCCACATCAGGTCGTAGATCAGCCAGCCGACGATGATGCCGGCGACGCTGATGCCGATCTGCTTCGCGCCGACCATCGCGCCGCCGCTGTAGTAGACGAGGATCAGCAACGCGATGCCGCTCAGCCACGTCAGCGCCGCCTCCCAGCGGAACCAGTGCAGCGTCTGATCGCGCAGCTGCGGCACCTTCTGCTTGTCGACGATGTAGAAGCCTCCGCTGTGCACCATCCAGACGTTCTTCTCCCCGCTGTGAAAGCGGCGGTCGAGCCAGGTGAAGAAAAAGGTCTGCCCCACCCACATGATCGCGGCGAAGACGTGGAACCAGCGAAGGCCGAGGTTCAGCCAGTCACGAATGATGTAGCTCATGCGTAATGATGAAGATAGCAGATAGCGGATAGCAGATAGCAGCCGAAGCGGGCGGCGGTGGCTTGCTATCTGCTATCTGCTATCCGCTATCTGGAGGTGCCATGAACAACCGCAACGACGCAAACAAAGCCGATCACGATAAGTCGCCCAAGCCCGAGCAGAAACGCCCGAGCGGCGGACACATGGGCGCCGGCCGTTCCGGTGAAGAAAGCCTCGGGTCGGAGAAGCCGACGGACCGCGACAACATGGGCTCGAAGAGGCCGGAAGACTAGCGGGCTCCGCACGAAATCCTGGCGTCTCCTGATTGTTTTCATCGACTCACATGAAAACGATCAGGAACGTCGTGCTCGTGCTCGCCACGCTTGTCATTGTCCCGTCCGGCATTGCCAAACCGCTCGCGGTCGACGCCTTCCCGCTGCCGGTGCCGAAGTACCTGGCGCAGATCATCGGTGACGCGGCGGCGAAGTATCGCGTCGATCCGAACCTGATCGCGGCGATGGCGTTTCGCGAATCTCGTTTCGACACCAACGCCGTCTCACACCGCGGCGCGCAGGGCGTCATGCAGCTGATGCCGCGCACGGCGCGCGCCCTCGGCGTGAGCGACGCGTTCGATCCGCGCCAGAACGTCGAAGCCGGCACCAAGTACCTCGCGTCACTCCTGCGGCGTTTCCACGGCGACGTCGAGCTCTCGCTCGCCGCGTACAACGCCGGCCCCGAGCTCGTGGCGAAGGTCGGACCGAACGCCACGCAGGAAGCGGTCGAGTACGTGGCGGCGATCAAGCAGTTCTACCGCGACGCGTTGGACGCGTTGTAGATTGGCGCCTCGAAGGAGGCGCAATGACCGATCCCCGCTATCCCATCGGAACGTTCGAACGGCGCGACACGCTCACCCCCGACGAACGGCAGACCCTGATCGCGCAACTCGCCGCCGCTCCCGCACGCATGCGCGAGGCGGTGAGCGGCCTCAACGACGAGCAACTCGACACGCCGTATCGCGACGGCGGCTGGAGCGCGCGTCAGGTCGTGCACCACGTGCCCGACTCCCATCTCAACGCCTACTGCCGGCTCAAGATCACGCTGAGCGAAGAGAACTCGCCGACGATCCGTCCCTACGACGAGGCGGCGTGGGCGACGCTCCCCGACATGTTCATCACGCCGATCGACGTCTCGCTCACGCTGCTCGAATCGCTGCACGCGCGCTGGGTCGGGCTCTGGTCGGCGATGAAGGATGAAGACTTCGCGCGCACCTTCAATCATCCGGAGCACGGCATCCGCACGCTCGACTGGCTGCTCGCGTTGTACGGCTGGCACTCGCGGCATCACGTCGCGCACATCACGTCGCTCCGTGAACGGATGGGGTGGTGAAAGGGTCCGGCGACGAGCTCGTTCTTTTCCTGACGCCTCCGGGCGATCAGGTGATCGACGCGCTCGCCGTCCGGTACTGCGTCGCGGTCCTCGGTGATGAAGGACCGGCGGCAAAAATCGAACAGTGCGGCTTCCGCCGCGCGCATCTCGTCGGACGCGGCATCGCCGCGCTCGACTTCTTCGTCCGCCGCTCCGACCTCGTGCAGTCGCTGGTCCTCGCCGAGGCCGAGCCCGAGGATCCGGCCGACTACCGCAGCGTCTTCGAGCTGATCGACGTCCCGCTGCTGCTGCTGAATCCGAATTCGTTTCTCACCGCGATGCACGCCGCGGTGCCGATGTCGCAGCTCCTCACCATCGATCTCGACGACCCTCGCGCCTTCACCCGCGCGCTCTGGTCGCACCTGCTGCGCGCGCGGGCCCTCGAAACGCAGACGCTGACGCCCTCGCTCACGCAATATCACTCCCGCTCGTTCATCTCGACCTCGGTCGCGCGCGAAGCGACCGGCGACTCGGTGCTCGTGCCGCACGACGACGTCGCCATCGCCATGGCCCAGGGCCACCGGCTGATCTCGGGACGCGTGCAGACCTCGGTCACGAAGTCATCGCCGAAACTGGCCATGCCTCCCGATCTCGGGCCGGTCACGGAGCCGTCGGCCGATTCCGTCGAGCGCGCCGCGCGCGTCATCACCGCCGCGCATCGTCCGCTGCTCATCGCCGGCGAGCTCGGTCGTCATCGCGGCGGACCGGAAGCGCTCGTGCAGCTCGCGCAGCGGCATGGCATCGCCGTCGTCGAGCACAGCGAGCGCGCCTTCTTCAACTTCCCGACGCAGCATTCGCTGCACCTCGGCTTCAACACCTCGGCATTCGTAAAGTACGCCGACGCGATCGTGGTCATCGAGTGCGACGATCCATGGGACACCGAGTTCACCAACCTCTCGCACGAGCCGAAGATCATCCGCACCGGCGTCGATCTCGGCGGCCATCCGACGCTCGCCATCCGCCGCCTGACCTCATGCCTCGACAAGTCACGCCCCGATCGCGAGCGGATCGCCGGACGGCTTGCCGCATACGCCTCGGAGCATCGCCGCGTGATGCAGCAGGCGCAATCGCGCGCCATCGCCGAGGCCGCGCGGCCGCACATCACGATGCAGTTCGCGTCGTACTGCGTCGGCGAGATCGTCGACGATCGCGTCACCATCTGGAACGACTCCGACCTCGATCCGCAGCTCGTGCCGCGCCGCCTCGCCGATTCGTGGTTCTCCAGTCCCGTTCCCGGCTGGGTCTTCGGCGCGGCCCTCGGCGGCCAGCTCGCCAATCGCGACCAGACGATGATCATCGCCATGAGCGACGAGAGCTATCGCGCCGGCGAGCCGCTCGCCGCGCACAGCGTGGCCAACGCGAAGAAGCTGCCGGTCGTCGTGATCGTGTTCAGCGCCGAAACGCAGGTGAAATCGGAGCAGGTGGCCGAGGCGTGCGGCGCGAAGGGGATGCGGGTCGAGAATCCGCGCGAGCTGCCGGCGGCGTTGCGCGCCGCGTTGCAGGTCGCGCGCGGCGAAAAGCGGCAGGTGCTGCTCAGCGTGATCACGGCGTAAGCGACACGTACAATCGCAACGTGGCGACGTTTTTCGAAGTGCTGAACGAGCTGATGGCGGCCGAGGCGCCGCTCGTCACCGTCACGGTCGTCGACACGATGGGGAGCGCGCCGCAGGACCGCGGGGCGAAGATGATCGTCACCGCCGAGGGGCTGCGTCACGGCACCGTCGGCGGCGGAAAGATCGAAACCAAGGCCATCGCCGAGGCGCAGCGGATGTTGCGCGGCGAGCTCGCCAGCACCACGCAGTTCGTGCAGTGGAATCTCAACAAAGACGTCGGGATGACCTGCGGCGGAATCGTGAAGCTCTACTTCGAGGCGCACAACGCGGGGCGTTGGCGAATCGTGATCTTCGGCGCCGGACATGTCGCCCAGGCCCTGGCCACGCTGCTCGTGCACTTCGATTGCCACATCACCGTGATCGACCCCCGCCCCGAGTGGCTCGAGCGATTGCCGAAGTCGCCGAAGTTGACGGCGATCCACAGCACTGACATGCCGTCGATGGTGGCCACCATCCCCGACGACGCCTACGTCGCGCTGATGACGATGGGCCACACCACCGACAAGCCGATCCTGCTCGAGATCCTCCGCACGCGAACGTTCCCGTATCTCGGCGCGATCGGCAGCCACTCGAAGGCGGTGATCCTCCGACGCGACGTGGAAGAAGCAGGCTTACCGGAAGAAGCGCAGCACGCCTTTCACTGCCCCATCGGCCTGGAGATCGGCAGCAGCAATCCGTATGAGATCGCGGTGAGTGTGATTGCGCAGATGATACAGACCAGAGATAGCGGTTTAGCGGTTTAGCTGTTTGGCTTTTGAGCTCAACAGCTCAATAGCTCTTACCGCTTCTTTCACGGTAGACGCGTAGCAGCTCCGCCACGCTCCACGCCTGCGCGACGCAACCGCGCGGCGTGTGCGGCGGATCGCCGTCGAAGACCTCGGAGATCGATCCGAGGCCGGCGTCGGAGAGGTGCGCGATGAGCGCGGGGAATTCGGGACGTTCGCCGCGCACGCGCCGCACCGCGTCGGCGTACGCGCCGATCAGCCACGGCCAGACCGTTCCCTGGTGGTACGCGGCGTCGCGTTCCTCCTGCGGTCCGGTCGCGCATCCGCGATAACGGCTGTCGTCCGGCGACAACGTACGCAGTCCGTACGGCGTCAGCAGCTTTTCCTCGCAGACGCGCAGCATGCTCTCCGCGCGCTCCCCTTCCAGCAGCGGGAACGGCAACGACAAGGCGAAGAGCTGATTGGGACGAATCGAGCCATCGCGCATCGGTCCGTCGACGACGTCGTAACAACACGACGCCGCCTCGTTCCAGAAGAGCTCATCGAAGCGCCGGCGGACGTTTTCGGCGCGCTCGCGCAGCGCCGGGTCGTCCGTCAGCTCCGCCGCGATGCGCAGCGCGTTGTACCAGAGCGCGTTCACTTCCACCGGCTTGCCGCGCCGCGGCGTCACCACCCAGTCGCCGACCTTCGCGTCCATCCACGTCAGTTGCAGGCCGCCCGCGCCGGCGTACAGCAGCCCGTCTTCGTCGACGTGGATGTTGTAGCGCGTGCCGCGATCGAACCACTCGATCATGTCGAGCAACTGCGGCACGAGCTCGCGATCGCGCAGCGCCCAGACCGCGATGAAAAACCAGAGCCCCGCGTCGACCGAGTTGTACTCCGGCACGTCGCTTCCCTCGGGAAAGCGATTCGGGATCATGCCGCGGTCGGCGACGGAGGCGAATCGCCGCAGCACCTCGCGCGCGTCGTCTTCGCGGCCGGTGGCGAGACAGAGTCCCGGCAGCGCGATCATCGCGTCGCGTCCCCACTCGCCGAACCAGTGATAGCCGGCGATGATCCCTCGTGCAGGAGAGGCGCCCTCGCCTGTCCCCTCCCGATCGACGATGAACTGATCCGCCGCGAGGAACAGCGTCCGCTCAACGTCATCGCGCGCCGCCGCCGCCCGCGCTTCGCGCCGCGCCCGTTCGCGCTCGATCAGCGTCTCGGCGTCGCGCTCACCCTCCGTGCTCAACACGATCGCGAGCCGCGCTCCCGCTTCGAGCTCGATGACGTACTTGCCCGGCGTGAAGAGGTCCTCCGTGAAATCGAGTCCGCGCTCCTGTTCCACCTCGTACTCGAAGTTGTAGTACCAGTCGGGCCACGGCTCGAACGTCGCTCCCGGCACGTCGATCGTCACCATCGGCGTGATCCACGTGTCGCTCTTCTTCGTCAGCGAGTGGAAATCGCGATTCGCCAGAAACGGCCGCAGCTCCAGCTTGAACGTTGCCGGCGCCGCGAGCACCTCGTACACGACAATCGTGGTGTTCTCGCCGCGCGGACAGACGATCGTCTTGCGCAGCCGCACGCCGCCGGCCTCGTATTCGAACTCCGGAAAAAGATCGCGGCGAAACGACGTCATCCATTCGAATCCGAGCGGCGAGACGACGCCGGGATAGCGATTGCAGCCGAGCTCGTACGTCGCGTCGCCGATGACGAGCGTCTCCTCGAGTTTCGACACGAGCACGCGGCGTTCGGAGCGCGACCGCGAGCCCGCCACGAGCAGGCCGTGGTAGCGGCGGCTGTTCGCGCCGACGATCGTCGACGAGGCCCAGCCGCCGAGGCCGTTCGTCTCGATCCACTCATGTTTCACGGCGCGGGCGAAGTCGTGGAGCACGTCGGCACCGAATTCGAAGGGCATCGGGGCGGGATTGTATGAGCAACTTCAGCGTCCTCGTCGTTGACGATGACGACACCATCCGCAAATTACTCGTGGAGTACCTCGACCTCACGCACGTGACGGTCGACAGCGCGCGCGACGGCGTGGAGGCGCTGCATCAGGTCGCGCTGAATCGCTATCGCGTCATCGTGCTCGACGTCGTGATGCCGAAGATGAGCGGCGTCGACTTTCTGAACTCGCTCGAAGCGATGCTCGCGGACGCGTCGATCCGATCGTTCGACGAGCCGCCGGTCGTGCTCGTCATCACCGCGACGCCGCCGAGCGATCTGCCGCGGAGCTCGCTGCAGGATCGCTATCCGCAGCTCGTGCGTGGCGTCTTCCGCAAGCCGCTCGATCTGCCCGAGCTGGGGAAGACGGTAAAGACGCACCTCGCGCGCTAACTGAGCGAGGGGGGCGGACGTCTCGTCCGCCCTGCGCGGCCTCAGCCGCGCTGTCGCGCGGCAGAGCGGACGAGACGTCCGCTCCCCTCATTGACTATCTGCCCAGGGCTGAATCGATCGCGCTGGTTACGGTCTCGCGCGAGAGATCCTGGCGGTAGATCACCGCCGATGCGCGCGTCAGGATCTGCCGCCGCTCTTCGTCATTGATGAAGTGAGAGGTCACGACGATGACCGGAATCGTTGCCGTCGCGGCGTCCGCGCCGAGGCGGGCGAGCACTTCGTGTCCGCCGACGCCCGGCATCATCAGGTCCAGCAGGATGACGTCGGGGCGTTCCACCTGCGCCTTGGCCACGCCTTGCAGCCCGGTGGCCGCCGCCATGACCACTGTTCCCTGCCGCGTGGCCAGGCGCGACATCGCATCGCGCGCGTTTTCGTCGTCGTCGATCACGAGCACGCGCAGGCGCCGCTCGTTTCGCTCCTCACTCCGCTCCCGGATGTCCATTTGCTGTAGAGATTCCTTCCTCCGCCCTCCCATGGACGCGAAGGTCCTGTGTGAGATGCAACAATCCAGCCTGCCGCGGCGCCCGTAATGGTTTGCATGACCGAAACAAACAAAGCACTGGTCCGCCGCCTGATCGACGAAGCGCAATGTCAGGGCAATCTCGACGTCGTCGACGAGCTGCTCTCGAACGATTTCATCGACCACACACCCTTCCCCGGCGTTCCGGCCACGCGGGACGGAGTGAAGATGCTCTTCGGCTATCTCCGCTCCGCATTCCCCGACCTCCAGGTGCGGGTGCAGGAACAGATCGCCGAGGGGGACAAAGTCGCGACGCGGAAGGTGTTTGCCGGCACGCATCGCGGCGAGTTCCTCGGCGCGCCGCCCACCGGCCGCCCGGTGGCGTTCGAGGTGATCGACATCCTCACATTCCACGACGGGAAGATCGCGGAGCATCGGGTGATCCTCGACCAGGCGTCGTTGCAGCGGCAGCTCGTGGGCTGAGGCCGGTATGATCGGCCGATGAGCATTGCGAACATCGGCGAAGTCGTCTGGTACGTCACCGGCCGTTTCTACTCCTCGACCTCAACGTCTCTTCTCGAGGACGTCGGCTACTTTCTTCACCTCCAGGGACTCGATGTCCCGCTCTTCGACGGCGCGCCGTCCGAGAGCACCGCTCACTTCACCTTCGCCTCCGATCCGTTCGCCGCGACGACCGTCGTCAACGGCGGCCTGAACATCGGCATCGACGCCACCGGCGGCTTCCGCATCTACCACCGCGAGACGCCGGGCGCCTCGTTCGAGGAGCCGCAGAGCTTCGCCCTCGGCCAATGCATCGCCACCTTCGAGCGCGTCGCCGTCGTCCCGACCATCAAGATCACCACTGGCACCGGCGGCTCAGCCGTGCTGTCGAACGTCTTCACCGCCAGGCTCGTGTCATCCGAGCCCTTCGAATTCGCCGGCGCCACCCACGACCTCCGCGACCTCCTCGGCTACGGCGTCACCCAATGGGGCACCGCCGCGACGGAGGCGATCGAGGCGCCCGCGGGGTACGACCTCGTGGTGCCATTCGTAGGCTCGGCCGTGCGGGTGGGGGGCTGAAGTTCGGAGTGCGCCAGCTTGCTGCCGCCCCGGATTGCGCAAGCTCGCTTGCGCGCCTCGGCGTTCGCAACACGATTTCGTTCATCAACCACCTCCGCAAAAAGCCTCCCTCGGCTCGGCGCGGAGGTCAAATTTTCTACGTGGTGTAGCCCTTCCATCATTCCCGTCGTCCCGCCGTATGGACCGAGGTAAGGCGGCATCCGGCTAAAGTGCACGCGTGGTGCAGGCGCGGCGGTTGACGCTCGACGAAGCGGTCGCTCAATTCCTCGGCGGCTACTTTGCGACGAACGAGCGAAGTCCGAAGACCGTCACCGCGTACACGCTCGACCTCGCGCAGTTCCGAGCGTTCGCCCGAACGAAGAAACGGCTCTCGTCGATCCGCCCGGAGCTGATCGAGAAGTGGGCCGCGGCGCTGAAAGAGCGCGGCTACAAGACCGCATCGATCCGCCGCAAGCTGGCGTCGGTGCGCTGCTTCTTCGCCTACTGGGTACGGCGGCGCGTGATCCAGTACAGCCCGATGTCCGGCCTGAAGATCGAGCTCGCCGCGTCACGCGTACTGCCGAACTTCCTGACCATCGAGGAGGTCTCCGCGATCCTGCGCGAGGCCGTGCGCATGCGCGAGCTGCGCGACGACTTCCTCTCGATCCGCAACCTGGCGATCATCGAGACCATGTTCGCCACCGGCATGCGCGTCGGCGAGCTCGTCTCCCTGCGCCTCTCCGACCTCCGCCTCGGCGAACGCTCCCTGCTCATCCGCGGCAAAGGCCGCCGCGAGCGCCTCGCGTTCTTCGTCGAGCCGACCAGCTACAGCCGCATCTTCATCTACGTCGCCGCCCGCCCCACCACCGCGTCCGAGGCCCTCTTCACCAACCCCGCCGGCCACGCCCTCTCCACCCAGGCGGTGGCGAACGTGATCCGCGCCCTATGCACCCGCGCCGGCATCACCCGCCGCGTCACCCCCCACACCTTCCGCCACACCGTCGCCACCCTCCTCCTCCGCAACGGCGCCGATATCCGCGTCGTGCAGGAGCTCCTCGGGCACGCGTCGATCACGATGACGCAGAGGTATACGCACGTGGTGAAGGAGCAGATGAGGGAGGCGCTGGAGAGGGCGCATCCGAGGGTGGGGATGTAAAGGGGCAGCAGTATCGATAACGGGAGATTATCTGTGGATGTATCGATCGTCATACCAACACGTGACTCTATACTCGAAAAACACGCCGGCATTGGGCTCGTCATTCAGAGTTTGCAAGTCCAAAAAGACGTCGATTTCGAAGTCATCGTTGTTGACCAGAGCGAAAATGACCAAACGGCGGCCTTGATTCGCGATCTGCATTGCCCCGCCAAAATAGTCAAACTTAAAACGGAGAATACGAATCCAGCGCTCGCTCGGAATGCAGGGGCTGCAAAAGCCGATGGCGATCTTCTTCTGTTCCTGGATGATGACACTGTACTTGCTTCAACTGACGCGTTGAGTCGGACGATCGCGGCGATGCAAGACGTCGTATTTGCATGTGGTGCTAAGAGATTCTGGACTTCCGTTTACTGGTGGCGGTACATGAGCAACGGACAGCCGTTCTCTGCAACACTCTCTACTCTAAGGGGAATCTCGATCTTGCCGACCGGCATTAACCCAATAAATGGTTTCCGGGACTTGGCCGAGTTCACCTTCATAGGAAATTACGGAATCATACGCCGTAACGCCTTCAACATCGTCGGCGGATTCGACGTTGGGTATGAAGGATGGGGAATGGAAGATACCGACCTAATGATGAGACTCTGCGCCGCTGGCATGAGCTACTCTCTTCTATGCCATGATGATGTTCATGTATTCCATCTAGGCCATGGATCCAACACACGTCTTCTCGCGAAGAATCTCGAACGCTTCAACGATCTCGAGCGCAAGTTGGGCAGATGGTTTCATGTTAACCATTTTTTCGGGGTTTACGAGGCGGACGGGTACGGTCTTTTTTCCGCGATCTAGCTGTAAGGAGTTTATCTAAATCATCTTTGAAGGTTGTGCCGTTCAAACCGTCAATTCGCAGCAATGCCCGGTCTGCATATCGGAACACGTCATCCGTCATCGGAGCTGCCCACTCGGCATTTTCGTGTAGCCACTCGATAATAGCCGGACCGCCGCGGGCATTTCCGATTTTTCCGAGAGCGGAAAAGATACTGCGCGCCACATATGGATTTTCGTCCTCTCGCATGAGGGCAGCAATCAGGTTTGGTACGGCCTCGTGCAACGCCAGCTCGCCGATCGCATCTGCGGCGACTTCTTTCAGATGATGCTTCTCAGCCAGCGCTCCCAGCAAAGCGTCCCGCATATCGATGTCGGCCCGCGCCATCGTCAAAACAAACGTTTCGGCTTTGGCTCGATTTAGATCGATTCCGCCTGTCTTCGGCTTCCGCAGGTATTCCAGAATCCAATGGATTGCGTCGCGCTTCAGTTCAGGGTGTCGGTATCCCGCGACGGCGAGGTCGGTCATGCTGGCGAGCATGGTTTGCTCGTCAACGCGCAACCGCTCGATCGTGCCGGTACGAAGAGCGGATCGAACCACATCCCGGACCATCGGTACACTGAACAAATGAATGGAGAGGTCGACAAAAATTTGATGTAGAGGCCGAAACAAGGTTATATCGCCGCTCGCGAATATTTCGTTGACTGCTTCGACAAATTCGTTAAAACGGCTGGCGATGGCGTCGTTGCCAAGCTCGACACGATCATCAAACTGAAACGCCGCGATGATAAGCTGCCAAAGCGATCGATCATGCGAGTCCAGAAATTCGACGACACGGTCGAATTCTTCACTCGGGCTGAGATAGTGATAACGGTCAACCAAGCGGAGACGTCCGTCGAGAAAAGCTTGATTCTCGAGCACGCTTTTCCGCAGGCGTACATTCAGGCCCTTCAGGTTTCGGTCATTGTACTGAACGACGAGGTTATGACTAATGTCGAACGGCAAGCGATCCACGCTTTGACTGATAAGAATGACGCTTGGGATGTCCTTCAAGATGTGAGCAATGCCAAGTTCGTAAAATACATTCGCATTGCGGGTAGTGAGATCCGCGATAATGAGCTGACTCTGCTTGATTTCCAGGATCACGGTTTCAAGAATGGACCTACTGACAAAGATGTCATCGGCGCGCTTGCAGTCGAAGCCTATTTGCGTCATGCAATCCTTGATTTCGGCGTACACCTCATCAAAATCCGCGTCAAACGGCATCAGGACGAAGCATGTCTTCTCTTTGACGCGAAGTCTCATCCTCGCGATTTGGCGGGGGTAGGTCACGATAATCTCCCGTTATCGATACTGCTGCTGTGACTTGGAGTGACGCCGGACGACTTTTCCCTACCCACCCCCCAAAAAATCCCCCTTTGATACGATCCCCCCCGAATGCCCGCCCCCCCTCCCACC
>Ga0207703_10000363_pt1 | contig 48587 bp, 36 predicted proteins | sample KBSSwiS12_FD_184304 | JGI IMG/M metagenome (GOLD analysis project Ga0207703, IMG submission 184304) | Switchgrass rhizosphere microbial communities from Kellogg Biological Station, Michigan, USA - KBS Switchgrass S1-2 (SPAdes) (version 2) | ecosystem: Host-associated > Plants > Roots >... | reverse complement strand
GAGCCGCACTTCCTTGCCGCTTTCGTCGAGTACAACGCCTTTCATGGGCTCGCTGTACTTCTGACCGAGCTGGAAGATGTGACCTACTTCAATACCGCGGGCAATCTTCAGACTTCCATGACCCGTCGGGCTCGGATCGCCTTCTACCACGTTGCGGATGTCAGCCGCGATCATTCCCTGCACGTCGCGGTCCCAGTTGACGCCCGTGTAGTGCATGTCTCTTTCGTTGGCTCCGGCCACGAAGTCAGCCAGTGCCAGCGCGCTGTGATCAACATAGACACGGCCCTTGAATCCAACCGGGCCGATGTAACCGGCCACCGCATCGGAGGAACGGGCGATACGGTCGGCGCTCGCCATGTGCAGAGGGCTGGCCACGCCGGGCAGCTTCTGTGCCTTGATGGCGTTGAGCTCGTGATCGCCCCGGACAACCAACGCGACTACCTCGTTTTCATCCGCGCCATCGACCAGCAGAGTCTTGATGGTTTTGTGGGCGGGGATTTTGAGAAACTTCGTCAAGTCCTCGATGGTCTTCGCGCCCGGCGTTGCGACCTTGGTGAGCGGCTGAGAGGCAGGCGGGCGTGGCTCGCTCGGAAGCGCGGCGACTGCCGCTTCCAGATTGGCCGCGTATTCATCTCCGTCGGAGAACACGATTGCATCCTCGCCAGATGAGGCGAGAACGTGGAACTCCTGGGATACATCCCCGCCGATGGCACCAGAATCGGCGCGAACTGCGCGAAATCGGAGCCCAGTTCGCGTGAAAATGCGCACATAAGCATCGTACATCGCGCGATAGCCTTCTCTGAGCGAGGCCTCATCGATGTGGAAGGAATACGCATCCTTCATGATGAACTCGCGCGCTCGCATCACGCCGAAGCGGGGCCGTATCTCGTCCCGGAACTTCGTCTGGATCTGGTAGAAATTCACGGGCAGCTGCCGGTAACTCTTCAGCACGTTCCGGGCAATGTCCGTGACCACTTCCTCGTGCGTGGGGCCGGCCACATAGTCACGCTTGTGGCGATCCACGATGCGCAGCAATTCCGGGCCATAGGCCTGCCAACGCCCTGACTCCTGCCAGAGCTCCGCGGGCTGGACCACCGGCATCACGATTTCCAGCGCGCCGGCACGATTCATTTCCTCGCGAATGATGCGCTCGACCTTCTGCAGTACGCGCAGGCCGATGGGCAGCCAGCTGTACAGACCGGCGGCAAGGCGGCGGATGAGACCCGCGCGCAGCATCAACTGGTGACTGATCAACTCCGCCTCGGCAGGAATCTCCTTGAGGGTGTTGATGGGATAGTGCGAGAGCCTCATCGGTTGCGTTCAGGTCCGTGTCAGAGATAGGGACGGGATATTAGCATCGCCTGCTAAGATGCCCGACTTCACCACTCAATGAGCCAGAATCGCCTGCACATGGAGACAGAAGCTGAAGGGGAGTTGAAGCCGCGGCGCAAGGGTATCTACCTCTTGCCGAACCTGCTGACCACCGGGTGCATGTTCTCCGGCTTCTACGCCATCGTGGCCGCGATCGACAAGAACTTCGCCCCGGCCGGCGAGGCCATTTTCGTGGCCATGCTGTTCGATACCCTCGATGGGCGCATGGCACGGTTGACCAAGACCGAGAGCGCATTCGGGAAGGAATACGACAGCCTGGCCGACATGGTGTCGTTTGGTGTTGCGCCTGCGATTGTGGCGTACCAGTGGGGCGTCGTTCGCATTGCCGAGTTCGGGCATTACTGGGGCCGGTTTGGCTGGCTCGCCTGTTTCTTCTACACCGCCGCCGCCGGCATGCGACTGGCGCGCTTCAATGTCCGTGCCGCCGCGGACAAGCGTTATTTCGAGGGGCTGCCCAGCCCGTCCGCGGCTGCCAATGTGGCCGGTTTTATCTGGTTTTCCAGTCATTTCCATGAGCCGGGGCTCATAGGGCTCATCGCCGCGCTGGTCCTGACGGCGTGCGCCGGCGCGCTCATGGTGAGCCGGTTCAGCTTTCCCAGCTTCAAGCAGTTCAATCTGGATAAGCGGGTCAAGTTCGTCTACCTCCTGATCGTTCCCCTGTTCTTTGTGCTGATCTCGCTCGATCCCCCTGCGATGCTGCTGGCGATATTCGGCACCTATGCGCTGTCCGCGCCGGTGTTGTGGGTGGGTCGCCGCCTGCGGCGCTTGTTCCGGGGGTCGCCTATTCCCGGACCGGGCCCGGGTTGATGGACGCGCTGCGGCGGAATCAGTATTTGCAGACGATGGGGGTGGATGTCTGGGTATCCCGGCATCCTCCCGCGTCTGCCACTGCCGCCGCTGCCGCCACTGCCGCTGCAGGCGCTGCGGATCCTCACGCTGCTGAGGTCGCCGCCGTGCATGCGGCTCAGTTGCATGCCGGTGTGGCCAGCGCCTCGCAAGCGGTTGCCGCGCCGGCTACTGCGGTGGCCAGCGCCGCGCAAGCAGCGGTTGCCCAGCCGGTTGCTGCGGCGGCCAGCGCCGCGCGAGCAGCGGTTGCCCAGCCGGCTACTGCGGTGGCCAGCGCTGCGAAGGCTGCCGTGCCGCATAACCCAGGTGCGCCCGCTCGCAGCAGCGGCGACGCCTTCGACTCGCCGGCCCGGCCAGCGCCTGATGTTCGGCCGGCCGTTGCGCCTGGCGCGGATGTGCTGCCGGCCGTTGCACGTGGCGCGGATGCGCTGCCGGCCGTTGCACGTGGCGCGGATGCGCTGCCGGCCGTTGCGCGTTTCGCGGATGCGCCCCCGGCGGTCACCACCTGGGAGTCCCTCCGTTCCGAGGTTCTCGCCTGCACGAGGTGTCCCCTCCACGGCAGCCGCACCCAAGGCGTCTTTGGCGTCGGTAGCCGCGAGGCGCAGTGGCTGGTGGTCGGTGAGGCCCCGGGCGCCGAGGAGGACCGGCGTGGGGAGCCCTTCGTCGGTCGTGCCGGGCACCTGCTGGATGCCATGCTCAAGGCGATCGGGCTCAGCCGTGGCAGCAACGTTTACATTGCTAACGTTTTGAAAAGCAGGCCCCCGGGCAATCGCGATCCCAAGCCCGAGGAAGTCGCTGCCTGCCTTCCTTACCTGATGCGCCAGATCGAGCTGCTGAGGCCCCGCGTTATGCTCGCGGTAGGGCGAATCGCTGCGCAGAACCTCTTATCCACAGACGCTCCGTTAGGTCGTCTGCGTGGAAAGGTTCACCACTTCGGTGAGCTTAATACTCCACTGATTGTGACGTATCATCCCGCATACCTCCTGCGCACGCCCAGCGACAAGCGCAAGGCGTGGGAGGATCTGAAGTTCGCACGGAGCGTATTTCAGACACTCAACCCAACCTAAAAGGGTCAGATGGGATTCGATGGCAACTGCGCCTGAGATGCTCAATGCGGTCCCGGACGTACTCATTCGGCCAATGTCCGAAAACGATGTTTCGGATGTCATTGCCGTCGAGCGAGCTTCCTACCAGTTCCCATGGAGCGAGGGAATCTTCAGGGATTGCCTGAGGGTGGGATATGTCTGTCGCGTAGTGACAGTCAACGACCTCATTATCGGCTACGGCGTCATGAGCGTTGGCGCCGGCGAAGCTCACATCCTCAATCTCTGCATCAGTGAGTCAAACCGATGTCGAGGCGTGGGCAGACGCCTTCTGAGTTACCTGGTAGAGCGGGGCGCCGCCGCGGGTATGAGCGAAGCCTTCTTGGAAGTGCGTCCGTCAAATACGTCGGCTATTCGCCTCTACCAGTCAGCTGGATTCGAGCAGGTTGGTATGCGTCGTGGCTACTACCAGGCGGTGGGTGGTCGAGAAGACGCTGCTGTACTGAAGTTGGCATTGCGCCCACGGCGTGGCAGCCCTCGCTAGACGCGTCTACAAGACGATGCAGTCTCCTGTGGGGAGACTGACGCTGGTGGCCAGCGATTCCGGATTGGCTGCCATCCTGTGGGAGAACGACAACCCGCGCCGCGTACCCGTTAACCTGGTGGCGGAAGATCCTGACCACCCTGTTCTGATCGAGACCGAAAAACAATTGCGCGAATATTTCGCGGGGCAGCGGCAGGTATTCTCTGTGCCGCTCGATTTCGGCGGGACAGAGTTCCAGAACCAGGTATGGCAGGCCTTGCTGTCGATCCCTTTTGGGGAGACGCGCACGTACACCGAGATAGCGCGGCAGATCGGCAAGCCCGCGGCAGTGCGGGCCGTCGGCGCCGCGAACGGCCGCAATCCAATCTCCATCATCGCGCCGTGCCATCGGGTTCTCGGCTCGACGGGCAATCTCACGGGGTTTGCCGGCGGGCTGCAAGCCAAGGCACACTTGTTGGCCTTGGAGGACGCGGCAAATGCCACGCGCTAACTCTAAGTCGTTTCACGCTTTGTTTCGCCCGCTGAGCTCGGAGGGTGTCCGTGCTCCATCTTCCTCAGAGGACTCGCTGCAGGCGATCTGGAGCGTGGTTGCCCGCATCCCACGAGGGCAGGTTTCCAGCTACGGCGATGTTGCCCGTGCAGCCGGCCTGCCAGGTCGTGCAAGACTCGCCGGAAAAGCTTTGCGCCTGATGCCTGAGGACATGAACCTTCCGTGGCATCGAGTGATGGGAGCAGGCGGCCGTATCGTTTTCCCAAAGGGCTCCCGGCACTTTCGCGAGCAGGCGCGACTGCTGCGAAGTGAGGGTGTCGCAGTCAAAGACGGGCGCGTGGATAAATCCGCGCTGTCCGATCTCGAAGAGTTTTGAATCCGGAGTGCTCATGGACCTAACCATCAACGATAAAACCGTGCAGGTCACTGCAAGTGAAGACACAGCATTGCTGTGGGTGCTTCGCGACCTCCTGGGTATGACTGGAACGAAGTTCGGCTGCGGCATGGCTTTGTGCGGCGCATGTACGGTCCATGTCGACGGCAAGGCCGTTCGCTCCTGCGTACTGCCCGTATCAGCGGTGGTCGGGAAAAAAGTAACGACCATCGAGGGCGTTGGCAGTAATCCGACCGGACAGGCGGTGCAGGAAGCCTGGAAGAAGCTGAATGTCCCGCAATGTGGTTATTGTCAGGCAGGGCAGATCATGTCGGCAGCAGCCTTGTTGGTGGACAAGCCGGCGCCGAGCGATGCGGATATTGATGCCGCGATGTCAGGAAACATCTGCCGCTGCGGGACCTACACGCGCATCCGTGCTGCCATCAAGCAAGCAGCTGGCCAGACGGGGAGAACCTCATGAGCGCCGTACTGCAGCCCGCCGTTGCATCCGCTGGAGCCTCATGCACCTCTGAGTCGGTTACGGGCGCCATTTCCGCCAGCACAGCTGTCGATGTCGTCTGCGCGGATGTTGGGTCTACTGGCGAAATCGCTGGTGCGGCCTCCGCGGGCGCACCTGGCCTGACTCGGCGCAGCTTCATTGCTCAGTTGGGCGCTGCGGGATCGCTGTTGGTGATAGCGACCAAGACCCGTATCGTCTCCGGGGCGGAAGCCGAGAAGTACGGCGCCGAGGGGATGCCTCATGGCACCGTGGAAAATCCATTGGTGTTTATTGCCATTGGCGACGACGGCATTGTGACGATCGCAGTACATCGCTCCGAGATGGGGCAGGGTGTTCGGACCGGCATGCCGTTGATTGTCGCCGACGAATTGGAGGCTGACTTCAGCAAGGTCCGCGTTCAACAGGCTCCGGCGGACGAGGAAAAGTACGGTAACCAGGATACCGACGGCTCGCGCAGCACGCGGCACTTCATTGAGCCCATGCGCCGTTGCGGCGCTGCCGCCCGGGCGATGTTGGAAAAAGCAGCCGCGGATACGTGGAAAGTCCCCGTCACCGAAGTCCATGCGCGCAATCACGAGGTCGTGCACGAGAAGTCGGGGCGGAAGCTGGGTTATGGGGCATTGGCCCGCAAGGCGGCCAAGCTGCCTGTTCCAGCCCCCACGCTGAAGACTGCCGACCAGTTTCGATACATCGGCAAGGAAGGAACATTGCTGCTGGATGGCGATGACATCGCCACCGGCAAGGCGCAATACGGCATCGACCCGTGGTTTGAGGGCATGTTGTTCGCGGTGATCTCCCGCTCGCCGGTATTGGGTGGGAAGGTCAAGCGTTTCGATGGCGCGGAAGCTGAAAAGATCCCTGGCGTCGTCAAGGTGTTGGAGATGCCGGCGACTGTGGCTGACGCGCAGTTTCACACCCTTGCGGGTGTTGCGGTCATTGCGACCAACACGGGTGCCGCTATCAAGGCCCGTAGCGCTTTGAAAATCGACTGGGATGACGGTCCGAATGGTGGGTACGACTCCGATCTGTACCGCGCCGAGATGGAAAAGGCGGCACGCAATCCCGGCAAGGTGGTACGCGAAGCCGGAGACTTCGACGGCGCGATTGCCAAAGCCTCGCGCAAGGTTGAGGCGGAATACTACCTGCCGCATATCGCGCACGCGACCATGGAGCCGCCAGCTGCTGTTGCGCGCATCGTGGATGGTAAGTGTGAAGTCTGGGCACCGACTCAGGCGCCGCAGGTTACGCGCGAGGACGTCAGTAAGCACCTCGGCATGCCTGTTGCGAACGTGACTGTACATGTGACGCTGCTGGGTGGCGGGTTTGGGCGTAAGTCCAAGCCTGACTATGCTACTGAGGCGGCGGTGCTTTCGAAGGCGATGAACGGTCGGCCGGTGAAAGTGACGTGGACGCGTGATGACGATCTGCATCATGACTACTTTCATACCGTGTCGGTCGAGCATTTGCAGGCGGGGCTGGATGCGAACGGCAAGGTCACCTCGTGGCTGCATCGTAGTGTTGCACCGAGCATCGGCTCCATCTTCGGTCCTGATCCGAAGCATGAGCTGCCGTTTGAATTGGGCATGGGGTTGGTGAACCTGCCGTTCGACATTCCCAACCTGCGCCTGGAGAATCCGGAAGCCGCCGCGCATACGCGGATCGGGTGGTTCAGGTCGGTTTCGAATGTGCCGCATGCTTTTGCGGTGCAGTGTTTCGTCAGCGAGCTGGCTGCGGCGGCCGGCAAGGATCACCGTGAGTTCCTGCTGGACCTGATCGGCGCACCGCGCCTCATCGATCCGGGAAGTCAACAAGACGGTTGGAACTACGGCGAGTCGCCGAAGCGCTACCCTGTTGATACAGGCCGCATGCGCCGCGTGATCGAAACCGCAACGCGCGAAGCCGGCTGGGGCGGTGGCAAACAGGCTCTGGGCCTCGCCGCGCACTATAGTTTCCTCAGCTATACCGCGGTGGTCGCGCAGGTTGAGGTCGACAAAACAGGTTACATACGCATTCCCCGTGTTGATATTGCGTTTGATTGTGGGCCGGTGGTCAATCCAGACCGCGTGCGCTCGCAACTCGAGGGCGCGGTTGTCATGGGTGTCAGTCTGGCGACGCTGGGGGAGATCACGTTCAAACGTGGGCGGTCACAGCAGGATAACTTCCACCAGTATCGCGTGACGCGCATGGATACTGCGCCGCGCGATATCCGGGTGCACTTGCTGCCGGCCAGCGACTGGAGCATGCCACTCGGTGGTGCCGGTGAGCCGGGGCTCCCACCCGTCGCCCCGGCCCTCTGCAACGCCATCTTCGCCGCTACGGGCCGGCGAATTCGGCGCTTGCCGATCCGGGAGCAGGCAGCCGCGGCCGCGAGCTGACAGCCGCGGTCGATACCGTTCAGCGGGCGAGTGGCCTGTTCATTTTCGCCGCTTCGAGGCGCGGAGGCGGCGATGCTTCTCTTGGGCTCTGAAGCGATCCAAGAGGCTTTCTTTCCGCTGCAGAATTGGAGTAACGGTTTCGAGCTCGTCGAAAATCCAAAGAGCATTTAGCCAAGCACCGATCTGAACCGTCGGTGCTCCGCGCTCCATGGCCCGCACGGTTCCCACCGATACACCCAATCGCTCCGCAAATATTTCCATGGTGTCGTTACGCGCGATGCGAGCTGCTCGCAATCGTCCGCCTAGCCCGACGAGAACATCGGTGACTTCGTCAATCTTCACTTTATTGGAGTTTGTGGCCGATATGGGCCCATAACCTACATTTTGTTGTAGTTTATGGAGCGATGCTTACCCGCCGGAGAGTTCGCGCACCCAGATGTTTCTGAAGCTGATGGGCGCTGAAGGGTCGCCGTGGGCCTGCAGTTTGATGGCTGCGCGCTGGTAGGGTTTGTATTGGGGTTTGCCGATGAAGACGGTCTCGCCGGAGAGGCGGGTGTGGTTCTGCACGAGCACCCCGTTGTGGATGACGGTGACGAAGGCCGGGCTCGATGGTTTGCCGTCGGCCTCGAACACCGGCGCTTCCCAAACGATATCGTACGTCTGCCATGCTCCGGGCTCACGGCAGGCGTTCACCAACGGCGGGGATTGTTTGTAGACGCTGGCCGCCTGCCCGTTGACGTAGGTCGAGTTCTTGTAGGAGTCGAGGATCTGGATCTCGTACCCGGCGTCGCCGCTGCCGGTGGATGCCAGAAACAAACCGCTGTTGCCCCGGGCCTGGCCCTCGCCGGTGATGTCCTGCGGAATCTGGTACTCGAGATGCAGTTGATAGTTGCGGAACTGCCGACGGGTCTCGATGTTTCCGGCTGACTTGTCGACTGTCACGATCCCATCGTGCACTTTCCAACGTGCGTGAGTGCGATCGTTGGTTGAGAGCCATTCGTCGAGGTTCTTGCCGTCGAACAGTACGACGGCATCCGAGGGCGGCGCGCCGGCGGTTGCCCCTGGAGTGACGGAGCGGGGCACCGGTTCCCATTGCTCCGTGGCCTTGGGGTCACCCTTATCCGCCGCTACTGTCATGTGTGCCATCCCGAATGCCAACGTCAGCGCCAAGGCGATTTGTTTTTTCATCTGGCGATGATGCGGGAGTCCGAGCCGGCCGACAACTGAGACACAAAGCCGATTAAAATCAGTGAGTTAACGTATGGCAAACGCGGCGAATACTGGCAGGTGCGCCACTGTGTTCGCGCGGTGGGCCAAATGGCGCTAAAATGTGTGCCAAATGGCATCAGGAGCAGAATCGATGACACCCGATATCATCGGTGTTCTGGGTGGTTCGCAGGTGTTCGGTGTTCCAGCCGCGCGCATCGACTTGCTGGAAGAGGTTGAGAGGGGGCTGCCGAGGCAGGCGTATGAAGCCGTGTCCGATGCTTTGGAGCTGACTCCAGTTGAGGAGGATCGATTGCTCCAGGTAAGTCTTAGAACCCGTGCGCGTTGGAAGAAGCAGGCTCGACTCGATCCGGCGACATCCGACCGCGTGGTGCGGCTTGCGCGGATTTTCGCGCTGGCAATATTGGTGTTGGAGAGTCGCTCCCATGCTGTGGCATGGTTGCGTGAGCCCAGCGATACCCTCGGCGGACGTTCTCCGCTGGCGGCCATGATCAGCGACCTCGGCGCTGAGAAGGTCTCGAACATGCTCTATCAGATGGAGTTTGGAATTTACGCGTGACCCTCACTGTCTTCAGGCTCGGCAAGCAGGCATACCGGGCACAATTGTTCAGTGGTCAGGGAGGGTTGTACGCAAGCGGTCGGTGGACTCCGAAGGGCCAACCAGTCATATACACGTCTGACAGCATCTCCTTGGCAGTGCTGGAATACACCGCTAACTACCGCAGACGCGGTTGGGTGCCCGCGACCGTGTTGGGACGTGCGTCAATACCGGCGGGTGTAAGGATCGAGACCGTGCGGCCGGACGACCTGCCGTCCAGATGGTTCGCCGCGGATCCGCCTCCGCGACTTCAGGAGATCGGGGGACAATGGCTCCGCCGCGGTAAGTCCGCAGTGCTGCAAGTGCCATCGGCGATTGTAATTGAGGAGTGGAACTATCTTTTGAATCCACTGCACGCGGATTTCGGAAAGCTCAGTTTCACTGCCCCAAAGCCATTCAGCTTTGATCGGCGCCTGGCGCGCTCGAGGAAGAAATAGGGCGCTGCTGCTTTTGCAAATGGCCGCGGCGAACGCGTATCCTGAGCGCACACCTGCGCGAATTGGACCGCGTTATGAGCAAGCTGAAACACGAGGCGGAGCTGTTCAAGGCGGCGCTGCTGGCGGGCATCCGCTACGCCGAAGGTCGCGGTGCCGTGCAGTTTGAGCCCACCGACTCAGCCAGTGCCAAGGCACTGTATGTCTATCGACTGCTGGTGCACGACAAGCTGATTACCCCCATGCCGGAGGACCAGGTGGGAGAAAAGACGATCCGTCACCGCCTGACCACGTGGTATGCGCATCTGCCCAAGGGTCATCAGTTGTTGGAATGATCGGCGTGGTGAGCGCTGGGCGCCCGGGCTGGCACGACGTAGCTCGACGTGAATCAGAATCGGTATTCGGCGCCGACTGTAAAAAGCCTTCCCGAGAGTACTGTTGCAATGATCGGCGGCAGGTCGAGCAGCCGAGCGCCCCCGCCATTCACATCAACCAAGGCGTATTTGTTTGTGATGTTGCGCACGCTGAAGCGTACGCTCCATTGCTCATTGGAAACGCCGGCGTGCATGTCGGCGACGCCGTAAGGCATCAACGTTGGAACACGCGTTGCCCCAGCGCAATTGATCGGGCAATTTCCGGGATTGTTGATGGCCGTATAGCGCTGACCGGTGTAACGCCAGTCGGCGCCAACAGTACCAATCCAGCCGTGCAATAACGCGCGCGTGTAGTCCGCGGTGATCGAGCCACTCCACAGTGGAGCGTAGGGCAATCGATCGCCGCGGTCGCCTGCTAAAGATGAGCTCGAAGGGATGGGCGCGCTCAAAACGGCTCGGGTGTGCGTGAGATTCGCCTCAAAACGAAGCGTTGATAGAGGCGCGAAAATCGTTTCCATTTCGAAGCCCCTCACGGTCGCGCTGTTACCGTTGGCCCCATAGTTGATGCTTCCCAGAGCCGGTGCGGTCGCGACGATCTGGATGTGATTCCAGTCGATCCGGTAGAGTGAGGCATCGACGCGCAGCTTGCGATCGAACCAGTTGGATTTGATTCCAACCTCGGAGTCGATCAGGGTATCAGCCGCAACGCTCGTGGGAATGCCACGCACGGGGAGGTTGGGTCCTCCGGGGCGATAACCCGAGGCGAGGCGCAAATGAGCCAGCACATTGCGCGAGAAATGATAGCTGGGGCTGATCAGGAAATTGAACACATTCTGAGTGGAGGAAGTGGGAGGTCGCACGGGCGGGCAAACGTCGATCGTACTAACATATACCTGACTGCAAACGACACTACCGCCAGAGGTTTGCTCGTTGCGCGACTCCCGCATGCCAACCGTCAGCTCCAGCGCGGAGTTGAATCTCCACGTGGTATCACCAAATACCGCATATTCCCGGTATCGAGATGGAATAGTGGCATAGATCTCGGGATTGACCTGCGGATTGGGCAAGATCCTGTTGGAGGTGTCCAGCGCATACGCCGACTGGATCTGATTGCCGCGCTCGTCCGTGAAAAATGCCCCGGCCCGCCAATCGAGCCGATTGCCGCCAGCCGAAGTGACCCGGAACTCCTGCGTGAGCTTACGCAAGGAAAACTGATTGCCCTGCACGGTTCGCTGGGAAGGGGGCTCGGCCTGGTAGTGCACCTGTTGCCATTCCGATGTCTGCATCGATGAATAGCTGGCCGCGCCGATGAAGGTCGCCGCCGGCAGATGACCGGTGATTCGCGCGGAATGGAATTGCAGCCGTGACTCATGAGTCTGTGGCACCGGCTCGGAGTTCGACAGCCGTCCGGTATCCGGCGTGAGGTCGGACGTCAATGTAATCGTAGCGCCGTCGGGGGAATGGCGGTGTTGGATCAGAGTTGAGAGATCGACCGACCATGTGTCCCAGGGCTCGAGCAACAGCGCGATGTGGCCGGTCTGACTTTTTTCCTGATTGCCGTTGGTTCGGTGCTGATTCGGCTCATCAATGAATCCGGGGATGACGTCCGCCGACAGACTCGCGCGCAGCGCGGCCCGGCCTGTTGCGATCGGCAGGTTCACACTGTTGTGAGCGCTCCATCCAGCTTGCGATGCATCGCCATTTTCCCTGAAATCCACACCGACGCGCGCTGTTACGTTGTTGAGATCCGGTTTGCGGGTGACATATTTGATCAGGCCGCCCATGTTGTTTGCACCGTAGAGCGTACCTTGGGGGCCCTCCAGCACCTCAAACTGCTCGAAATCGTAGGGCGGCAGGTCCAGGGCATGTCTGGATGTCTGGAGAAAGGCGGAGCTCGCCCCGACAGGCGTATCGTCGATGTAGACTCCGATCAGCGCGGTCGGTGCCGGCACGCCGAGTGCACGTACGATCAACATGTCCTGCCCGGCCGCGGCACCTTGTACGACGTTTAATCCAGGTGCATGGGCAGCGTAGTCGCTGAGCCGGGTCGCTCCGAATTCCTCGAGCTCCAGGCCACCGATGTCGCTGATTGAATCCGGATGGTTTCGCACATCCTTCTGGCGCCGCTGCGCAGCTACGATCACTTCCTGAAGAGTGGCCGGCTCGTTACCTGTCGTCGGCCTCGCTTCTTTCGCTCCTACGGGGCTGCGATGAGGTGTGCTGCGAGCCGGCACGATTATGACAGTCTTGTTATCGACATAGTGGTAAGTCAGCCCTGTATCGGCCAGTGTTTTATCGAGCGCTTCCTGCAATGTGAGATTGCCACTTGCGCCCTTGGTTCGAACGCCACGCACGTCCTCGGCAACGAAAATCACCTGGAGGTCGCGGTCGTTCTCGAGTGTGCGCAGCGCGGTGCTCAGTTCCTCGGCGGGAATCTTCGTCGGCTTGCGGGTTGCCGGCTCGGCATTATCTGCTTTGGAGAGCCCGCTAATGGACAATGAGACAGCAGCTACTGCTATCACTGCACGGAAGGAAGCGCCCCCGCGCCGGATTGGGGGGGTTGCGGAATGCACTGTGCGAGCTGTGGACCTGGCAGAAAAATAAAATGATTTCCCAGGTAGCCATTCGCCTCCCGTGAGCGCTCTAAACCATCGCAGAATCCACGTTTGGAGAGCGGCTTGAGGAGCGAGGCAAAACAGGCGTTTCTGACGTCCGTCGAACGGTCTTACGGCCAACGGCTGCGTCGTTTCGTTTCCGCCCGGCTGCGCAATGCGGCCGCCGATGCTCCGGACCTGATGCAGGAAGTCTATCTGCGGCTCCTTCGCATCAATGACCACGAGTCCATCCTCAATCCACAAGCCTATCTATTTACGGTGGCGAGCCACGTACTGCACCAGCATGCGCTGCGTCAGTCTACGACACTCGGTTCTGACAAGACCGATTTCGAGTGCCCACCGCCCGCTGACCTTCAGTCGGACCCGGCAATGGAAGTGGAGACCGAGCAGGCGTTTGAGGAGCTCGGGCGCTCGCTTCAAAAACTGTCGCCCAACGCCTACGCAACCTTGATCCTGCATCGCTGCGAGGGGCTGACACTGCAGCAGATCGGCGATCGGCTGGGGGTTTCGCGAGCGCAAGTCAAGAAATACCTTGCCCGCGCGTTGCTACACGTGCGTCAGGGCCTGGGCGAAATGAATCAGAGCAAAACATGAGCCACGGCGAATCGCAAACGCAACTGAGCGAGCTGATATTGGAACAGGCCTGCGCCTGGTTCATCGATTTCAATGAAGGCGAGATCGATGTTGCCGGGCGTGAGCGGTTCAACCACTGGTTGCGCCGGTCGCCCGAGCATGTGCGGGCTTACCTGGAAATAGCAGCAGCCTGGGAGAGTTCATCGAGTCTAGCCGGCCGGCATGGGGCCGATGCCGCGACTGTGGTGGCTGAAGCACTTGCCGAAGGCAATGTAGTGCGCTTCGATTCCAGAGTACGCAGCATGGATTCCACTGAATCGGCGGTAAGCACAGGGGAGCAGGGGGAAAGCCTGGAGCTGAGTCGAGCTGGGCGGGTCGAGTATGGAAAGCTTCGCTGGCTACTCGCAGCGGCCGCTGCATTCGTGCTGTGCGCCGTTGTGGGCATCGGATTTCTGAGCCCGCGCAACACCTATACAACTGGTATCGGCGAGCAGCGCTCCATCATGCTGGAAGACGGTTCCACAGTCTCAATGGACGTACGCTCGCAACTGCGCGTGCGATTCTCGAACACCGGGCGGACGGTGGAACTGATTGAAGGGCAGGCCTTGTTCGAGGTCAGGAAGGAGACTCGACCCTTCATGGTTCTGAGCCGTGAAACTCGAGTACGCGCCCTTGGCACTCGGTTCGATGTGTACAGGAAGGCGACCAGAACTACTGTCACGGTCGTTGATGGCCGGGTGGCCGTCACTGCAGGGCCGCCAACGCCCTCCGTCCCCTCCGCCAAGCCGAGCGAGGCGCTCGTGTTGGTGTCGGGCGGCGAACAGGTAACGGTGGCGCCGCAAACAATATTGCACGTGGAGCCTGCAAACCTCGCAGTCGCCACGGCCTGGATGCAGCGCAAGCTCATCTTCGACGAAACCCCATTGCAGGAGGTCGTCGCGGAGTTCAACCGCTACAACTCCCGGCAGATGGTGGTCCAGGATGCCTCACTCGCTGAATATCACATCCGTGGCAATTTCGAGGCGACCGATCCGGAGCGTCTGATCCAATTTCTGCGTGACCGCTTCGGTGTCGGCATCCGCCAGGACGGCAACGAGATTCTCATCTCCCGCCGCTGATCTCGAATGTCGCATTGAGCTCGATGTGTTGCATCGGGCTCGCAAGTTCCAAGCGAACCTGACGCTCGTCCCGCTGCACCACCGGCAGCGTGAGGGCAGGCCCCCGTATGCCTTACGAACACGCATTTTTCATCCACAGCCAACGAGACCTCATTCATGACCGCCTTTCGCCTTTCAGCTTCGATCACCAGCGCCACCCTGCTCATCCTGTGCTTGCCCGCAGCAGCCGAGGAAGCGTCGTCGCGACACGGCCTGAGCGGCAGCATCGGTGCGGCAGTGGCCTACCTGCCGACCTATGCGGGCAGTCCAAACTATTACACGACACTGGCACCCGATCTGGAGCTGACTTATCGCACGCAGCACTGGGGACACATTGACCTCGGGGGGGACGGCGCCCCGGGGCTGAGTTGGAACTTCGAGCAGGGCCCGCTCCGGGCTGGTGTATTGTTAGGTGTCGATCCCGGCCGCAAGGAGGAGAAACCCTCAGTGGCCGGCCAGATTCCGGGTGACGAGCGATTACGCGGGATGGGTACCATCAAGTTGCGCGCGCAGCCGGGCGTGATGGTGGGCTATGGGCCCGTGGGATTGACGTATCTCGAGTCGATCGGTCATGGTGGCCACAGCTCACAATTCAACCTGGCGCTCATGCAGGCTCTGCCCCTCAGCGACAGGTTCACGCTCAGCCTGAGCGCAGGGGCTACCTGGTCCGATCGCAACTACATGCAGACCTACTTCGGGGTGACGGCGCAACAGTCGGTGGCCAGCGGATTTGCCGTCTACACGCCCAAGGCCGGGTTGCAAAGGGTCGATGTTGGCGTTGGCGCGGAGTACGAGCTGCGCGCAAACTTGAAGTTGAAGACCCAGTTGGGCGGCTCCCGCTCGTGCAGGATTGCCGAGCGCAGCCCGATTGTCGCAAAGCCGACCAGCGGGGTCGTCTCCGTTGGTATGTCGTACCTATTCTGACAAAGCCGCGCCGCTTCGCCCGCCAGGCAGCAGGGGCTGGGACTCCGGCTCCTGCGTCCGATCGGGCGGCGGCACGACCACTGGCCTTCGAGACGCACTTTTGCCATCATCTCCCACCCCGGTCGGGACTGCATCGTCAATCTGCTCGACGCGCCGGGTCACGAAGACTTTTCCGGCTGATCGTGGGAGTGTGGTGTTTGCGGGCGATGCTTCTGCTGATAGCGTCTTGTTTTGTCTGGCAGCAGGCCACAGCTTCGAATCGACAGTGGTATACATTGACCATTGACGGTAAGCGTGTTGGCTATGCCTGGCATGACCACGACTCGCAGACTGATTCCGAAGTCACGCGAGTTGATGTTGAGGAATTGCGCCAGCGAGTGACCGTTGGTACGCATGTGGACGTGATCAGAAGCTCTTCCGGTTTGCCGCAACGCATCTACGCCGAGTCCGGGACAGGGTTGGCGCGAGATCATTGGCAAGGAACGTTCAGCGCCGATGCTCGAACGATCACCGCAACCAATTCTATGTCGGCCGAAGCTCAGACCTTCTCTGTTGCACCGGACCTGGTTCTGCCGGATCGACTCATTGAGGTGCTCGGGCCATTGTGGCGACATGAGCGCCACGAGATCGACTTCCAGTATCTCGATGACACTGTCGGGCTGCCGGTCAGGATGCATGCAGAGCAGCTTTCGTCGCCCGACCCGCGGGTGACTGCGATCCAGCTACGGGCGGTCGTTGGGACATCCATCCACAACGAGGTCATCTCGTTAGGGGAAGGGGGTCAAGTGATTCATCGGGAGCGTAAGTTCTACGGCGCAACGCTCGTTTGGGATCGCTGTCTGAGCGATTGTGATTCGCGCATCAATGATCCGTTTGATGTGATGTCGAGGCTGGTTGTGCAGTCGCCTTATCGAATTCCCAAGAGCGCATTCGCCGGGCCAATTCGCTACATACTTTCACGCGTGGATGGAGCTGCGCCACAGATACCACCAACGGGCGAGCAGTCTGTGGTCGTGGACGGCTCATCAGCCATTCTCACGGTGTGTACGATGTGTGGAGTTGCTGAGCAACTGACTGAATCGGAACGTCGGCGCTATTTGCAACCGAATGCGTGGGTGCAGAGTGATCTTCCGGAGATCAAGAGTTTCGCGAATCGGCATGGTCAGGGGCAGACGCAAAATGAGATTATGAATAGTCTCGTGAATGCAGTCAGAAATCATATGTCCGGGCCTGTTGATTATCTGGGGTACGCGAGTGCGGCGGAGGCTTTGCGTAGGCGTTCCGGAGATTGTACGGAGTTTGCTGTGCTGCTGGCGGCGTTAGCCCGCGCGCGAGACATTCCCGCCCGCGTCGCGTATGGACTCGTGTACGCCGACCGTTTCAGCGGCAAGAAGGATGTCTTTAGTCCACATGAATGGGTGCAGGTGTGGACGGGGGAGCGATGGAAGAGTTATGACGCGGGGATCGGGGAGTTCGATGCCACTCACTTGGCTTTGAGCTTGGGTGACGGTGATCCCCGTGGCGTTCAAACCGGTTTTGCCACACCTGCAGATCTACGTATCGAGACGCTCGGTCGCGTGCACTAGCTCTTCGGAGTTGGCAGCCACGTCGATGCTTCGATATCCGGCAAGTCCGGCTTATCGGGCAGCTTCGCCTCGGCGTCGTCCACCCACTGCAGTTTTGCGCCTGCTTCAGTACCACCGACTGTCACCCATTCCTCGGCGCCGGGCAAATCGCAGTAAGGACTGTCTGGCGTGTTTACCACGTTGTTCGCCATGTCAGCAGCACTGGAGGACACGCCAGCGACTGCTGCCGCCAGGCCGAGGCTCAGTGCGACGGGAATCCGCGCCGCTCGCCTCACCGTGTAAGAGACGCAAATATCTCCGGTGCAAGCCGCGAGAAATTCTTCTCGTTCCGGGGCTGACAGGAGATCCAGGTTGTGTACCCGGCGCTGACAATGCCCGCAGAAGTCCATTCCCGGCTGTGGCGATCCTGCCCAGCGGAGGGGACACGGAGAGGTGATTTTGGGGACTCGGGCCATTTTTGTATCTTCCCTAGCCTAGCCAGCCAGTGCGTTGAGCCTATGCTGCCGGAGTCGGCCGAGCAAGGGCACGAAGGCCGCGGACAGGGTGTCCGACAGGCGGTTGCAACGGCGAAGGCCCGTCTTCGCATCTACGCCAGGCTGCGATTGCCCCGGGAAATGAAATGAGGCATCACTTCAGGTGACGTCATGCTCCCACAGCATCGTCAACACGGGCTGATGCCGATCTCCCGTCAACCGCCCAACCCACTCGGCGCTCGCGCTGACATGCTCAGCGCCGCTGACAGTCGCCCGGATCCGAAATACTTCGCCGAGCATTGAGCGCTGGGTATTCGAGCCGCTGGCAGTTGGGTTGGTTGCCATCCAATCCCGATCGCCGAGACGATGCTCCTGGGCCCAGCGCAAGGCCGCGAGCGTCTGTGACGCAGCATCGGAAGGCGCGACGCCGGGCAGCCCGGTATAGACCGTAAAGGCGCTCGTCCAGGAGAGCTTCCAACCCGGGATTTGCCGCAGTTCCTGAGTTGATCGCCAGTTTGTTGCCCGGAGGGCACGGAGCAGTGTGGCCGCCGCTTCCTGATCAACATCCTGCGAGCGAAGAAAGGCCGTGAGAAGCTCGCTGCTGGCGGTGTTCGCATCCAGCCGACCCGCTTCATTGCTGACTGAAATAGTGGCAGTGAACCCCTCGAACTCCCAGCTCAGCCCCGACCCGTTGGTAGGGGGATGACGGTCGACCTGCTCATCCGAGAGTTGGCTAATGGTGTGCACGATGGCAGCGTCGGCCGCGGCCTGGGCACGTGCGACCTCCAGCGATCGATGAGTCACGATTGCGTTGGTACGGACCACATAGGTCGCCGCTTCGGCCAGCGCGGACAGCAGTAACAGCACCCACAGCACGCTGAGGAGTGCAATTCCGTGCTCAGTGCTTCGGCGGGGACGTCTGGAATACATTTTTGAGGGATTCGAATTCACCGCGCAGGTCGTCCATCACGCCTTGAAATTCGGTGTCATCGCGCATCACGCGCGGGGTAATCAGCAGTATCAACTCAGTGCGGGTCCTGGTGTCGTGCGTGTCGCGAAACAGGGCCCCCAGCAGGGGAATCTTCGACAGGCCCGGCACTCCCGAGCGGCTCTTGGAGACGTTTTCGGTAATCAGGCCACCGAGCGCCACGGTATCGCCATTCTTGACCACAACGGTGCTCGAAAGCTTGCGCTCCTGAATGGTGGGCGAGTCAATGTTGGACGTGGTCGTGGGAATCGAGTTGCTGACCTCCTGGGAGATGTCGAGTTGCACCAGTCCATTCTTGTTCACGCGCGGTGTGACCTGCAAAATGACACCCGTGTCGCGCATTTGTACCGAATTGACGATAGGCGCCTCCGAGTTGCTGGTGCTGATGGACGACTGGGTGGTGATGGGCACCTGATCACCCACCTGCAGGGAGGCCTCGTGGTTGTTGAGAGTGACGAGTTTGGGTGAAGAAATGACGCGCACCTTGGTGACTGATTCGAGTGCGTTCAGCACCGCGCTGATGTCAGTGCTTCCGGTGAACAGGAACGACAGACCGGGGAAGCTCTGCGCAATCCGGCCGGAGGCGATATCGCTGAGAGTGACCGGTCCATTCTTGCCGTTGTAAGACCACTGCACCCCGTATCGAAGCTCATCAGTGAGCGTCACTTCCGCGAGTGATGCTTCGATCAGAACCTGCCGGCTGGGCGAGTCGAGCCGCTGCAAAGCGGCCTCGATCACACTGAATTCGGCTGGAGTGGCCAGGATCAGGAGCGAATTGCTGTCGTTGTTGGCGACGATCCGCAGGTCGCCGGCCTTGGCGGAACCATTCTGGTAGCCGCTGGCTGCCGGGCTGGGCGGAGTGTTGGAGGGTGGGGGCTGCGAGCCACTGAGTGCCGCGCCCACGCCCGGCCCCGAGCCCAGGCCGGAGGCACTCCCGAAGCCACCGAAGCCGGCTGCGCTGGAGCCGGTGGCGCCGTAGCCTGACCCGAATCCCAACTGCGACTGCGTAGTGGCGCTGCCGTAGCTGCGGGTCGGTTGGGTGGTGTCGTCGCCGAAAGTGGGCAGGGACAGGATGTGATTTAGCGACTTGGCCAGATCTTCCGCCCGGCCGTTCTGCACATCATAAACATAGATTCGTCGCCCGGCCGTCGTGCCACCGACATCCAGCCGCTTGATCCAGGTCTCGACACTTTGCAGATATTTGGGCTGTGGCGTGATCACCAGAATGGTATTCAAACGGGCCAGGGGCACGAGCCGGACGACTCCTGCCAGAGGGCTTTTGGGATCGGAAAAGATCTCGGCGAGCTCGGTTTCAACGGTCTTGGCGTCGACATAGTTGAGTGCAAAAAAGCCGTACGACATGCCGGCGAGCCAGTCGACATCGAAAGTCTTCACAACATCCAGCATCGTGGCCAGTTCCTGGCTGCTGCCCGCCAGCACGAGCACGTTGCGTGCCGCATCGACCTTCATGACGCCACCCGCGGGCGCGAACGGTTGCAACACCTTCTCCATTTCGGCGGCGCCGGTGAACTCCAGCGGCACGATCTGAATCGAGTATCCCGGCTGTTTGCGGTCGACCGGCTGGTTGATTCCGGCTACCCGCCGTGGAGCGTCCCTCATGGGCACGACGTGATAGGTGTCCTTGACCCGTACCAGCGCGATGTCCTGCATGCGCAGAGCCGTTTCGAGTGCCGGCAGCAGTTCCTCAGGACTCAGTGGCCGGCTCGAGCGCAATGACATCGTGCCTTTGAGGCTGGGATCAATGGAATAGTTGAAGCCCAGAGCTTCGCCCAGCACGGAAGCTACGACTTGGTTGATGTCGACATCCGTGAAGGAGAGCTGAAAACCGTTCGAGGCGCCGGCGGGGGCTGGTGCCGCTGTGGTGGGGGCTGTGTCGGGTGATCCGGTTGGGGACCCGGGCGCACTTGGTGAGTTGCCCGGTGTTGCAGGAGGCGCGGGGCTGCCAACGAGTTGTCCTGTTCCTGGATACACACTGCTGCTGCGTACGGGAGCCGTAGCCGGCGCATCCGGAACCTGAATGACGGACGATCGAGTGTCCTGTGTTTTTACGGAAGCATTGTCGTGCCCAGGCGTATTTACACGCAACGGTGGTGTTCCGCATGCGCTAAACAGCGCCACTGATCCGGCGAGCACCATCACGTGTGCAATACGCATCGCTTTCAAGTGAGCTCTCATGATTAGTGACTCGGCGGCGGTCGGTACGTCCGCGCCTGGGCAGATACTGATGAAACGGGTGGGCCAGCCACTCCTGGAACGATTCCGGTTCCAACTCCAGCTCCGCCCAGGACACGGGGACCGGTCCGTACTACGGCCGCCGGCGGCATACTCGCAGACCCACGAAGCAGGCCGGGCGTGAGACCTCCGCCCTGGGTGTCCACAACTTCAGAAATCTGTGTGTCATGCGTCAGAACAACCCGGGAAGCCTCAACGCGATCCACGCGCCAGCCATCGAGATCGTCGCCTACGTGGAGCGTACGACTGCTCTGATCCGACTTTCGCTTGACGAAAGCAACGCGCTTCCCGTCCTGCAATCCAAAGGTACCCGAGAGTACATACTCGGGCGGCGGGACCTCCATGGACGGCGGTGGGGGCCGATAAAACGAGCGCCGCACGTAAAAAACAGCCTGATCGCGAATGGTAGCGACTTCCACGCCAGGCATCGGAACCGAATTCAACGGCGCCAGATCCGGTTGCTCCAGGGGCGTGACCGCCAGGTTGGCGGGTTCCGCCACACGCCGCTGGCCATCCCGCCATACAGAGCTTACCAACACCAGCAGCCCGGCGTTGAGCAGCAGCAAAAGGACGGTGCCGGCTCGAATGAGCTTCATGGCCCGGACTTCGCAGCGTCACGCATGACCATCAGACCCGCGATGTCGGCCTGGATCATGAGCGGCGGGTTCGTATCCGCCGTCTGGAATTCCGGCGCCTGAACCGTCAGGCTTTCGACTTCGAGGTGCCGGGTCTGCCGATGCAGCAGATCGAGCGCTTCGGCCAATTGATCCACGCGCATCGACAAGGTCACTTTGACTGAAATGCGGGTGACCGTGCCCTTGGAGGTGGCGGGCTCAGCCGTCATGGACGTTGGATTGTTGGTCGGTTTGAACAGCGTGCGCAGGTCGCCTTCCAGCTGGAGAGTGGCCGCCTGGGGCCGGTCAGCCACATAGAAATTCTGCCAACGGGGACTGTGCTCGACGGACTCCAGGGCCGCTTGCACCGCCGGAGCTGCCTGGATGAGCGCGCGATTGCGGCGCACGGCACGCAGGGCCATCCCCCGTTGTTCCGCCCGTTCGCTCAGCAGAGTTGCAATGGGGCTCACAACCACGTACCAGGCCGAGGCAAGCGTGAACACCAGCAACGTTATTGCCAAGAGCCGCTGCAGCGTTGGAGACACGGCGGAGGTCATGCCCCATCCTTCACTTGTGCTGTAACCTCGAAGCGATCCTTGCCGCTGCCCGCACCCGCCGTCATTGAGGACCGCAATTCCACCGCCGCGAGGTGTGGCGAGTCACTGAGAACTTTGACGACCGCCGCGGCATCAGGGGATAGCCCGGCAAGTCGTAGGTTGCGCCCCTTCAACTCAAAGGTGGTGAGCCATGTATCCTGTGGAATGCGTGTCGTGACTTCGCTCAATATCATTGCCGCGCCCACGACTCGCTCGCGGGAGGCCAGCACTGTCAGTGGATCGACGTCCGCCAACAGGTGCTGCCGTTCCTCCATGGCGGCCTGCGCCTCGTTAACTGTCTGCAGCTGTGCCTGGCTGAGTGCCCGGGCGGCGCGATATCCCTGCACAGCCGGCGCCACGATGGATGCGATTGCCAGAATGGCCGCGCTTGCGAGCAGCCAGGTGTCGACACGAGTCGGCACAAAACGGCGGCTGCTGGAGTTATAGACTGGAAATTGGAAACGCACGGAATCGTCTGTCGTGCCGCGCAGATGTACGGAGCTCACGCGAAGTCCCCACTGGCGGACGGTAGTCGCAACCGGCTCGATGTCAGTGAGCTTGATTGCGGCCAACTCCAGGTCGAATGCCGAGCGCTCCGGATGCACGGCAACCACCGCGTAGTCCGTCGCAAGAAGCGTTGGAGACATGGGTAACCACTTCGGAAACTGCAGGCTCAGCGCTGACTTCAAGTGGGGCAGGGCAGCGAGGGGCAGTTCCAGTTGCTTGACGAAGGCGAAATCAACATCAAATACCAGACGCACCCGGCGCCCTGTCTCCACTTCACCATCAATGACCAGAGGCCGCTCGCGATTCACGTGGACTGTGAGCACCCGACGCCACTTGGGGGCAACTCGTGCCAGGATGTCGTGGCTGCACGCCGTCAGTTCCGCAATCCACCAGCGGAAGAAGCGAGTCAGCCAGGGTGCCATGTTTCTCATGCTCCGCTGCGACAGCTACGGCTCACGGTGTCGAAAACGCAGGTGGCGTTCGTGTCGATCCGTGGTGCGATGAAGAGTGGCGGCCAATGCCGAGGATCGCCGGGGTTGAAGTTGACATCCAGCCGAATCAGAGGCGGTGGCCTGGACGCATCGCTCCATTGGTCCAGCCATCGCCCCGGCGCGTCGGGCAGCTTTTCGAAAAAGCGAACTGACAGCGCGGCGACCCCTGCCAGCAAGGGCTCGTGCGACCAGCCATCGGTGGAGCGCTCCGGGCGGAATCGAATTTCCAGCACGCCGGGCTCATGCGCCGACAGCGCAAGCTGATAGCGCATCATGCCTGCATCGGTGGCGCCCGGCGCAAACCCCGAGAATTCCAGTGAGTCGCCGCTGCTGAGTAGAAAACCCCCTGTGTTACCCGGATAAAGAGCGCTCAGGTGCTGACGCAGAAAGTCCTGAGCGCGCGTGGTGTCTTCGATGGTTGCGACACCGCGAGTCACCCGCTGCCAGGCATGGCCGCCGACATCCAGTGACGCAATGAGGGCGGTTGCGATCAGACTCATCAGGGACAGGCACACCAGTACCTCGATGAGGGTGAAGCCCTGTGTTGCGGGACGCCGGGCCGTCATGGGCGGGTTTCCGGCAGGAGCTTCAGAGTTGACAGAGCCACTTCACGACGGCCGGCTGACTCTATCCAACTAACTGAAGCGGTGACGCGAACCACGGGTTGAGTGTAGAGCGGTTGACCAACGGGGGGATTGTCACGTTCCTGAGTGACTTCGTAGGTATACGCCTCCCACTCGCCTCGCTCGGCCGCCAGGGGCCATTCGGTACCCGCGCGCGCGAGCACCGATTGAGCTATCAGAATGCCTTCCTGCAGATGCGCGTCGTGCCGTAGACGGGACAACGAAGTCTCGAAAGCACTGTACAAGACGCTCAATGCCACTCCCAGGATGGCGAGGGCGATCACCATTTCGATGAGCGTAAAACCCCGAGAATGGCGCCGGCTCATTGAGCTATCTCGACCCGACCGGTCACGGTCGCGATGCTGACAGTGGCATGCCGTCCGTTCAAAGTGAGCTCGAGATGACCTCCGCTCGACGACCCATCGGGAAACAGGGTCAAATTGGCGACGGAGCCCTCAGGCACCGCCGGATACAGTTGAACGGTCAGGCCTCGAGGCAGGTCGTGTGCCTGGGTGCCGACCTGGTAACCGGCACCGGTGGGTGCGAGCTCGAGCGTTTGCCGCTCGCCGGTGAGTCGCGCACTCATCCGAGCGCTGCGCACGTCGGCAGCGAGTTGCTGTGCGGCGTTACGAAGCTGTTGCGTTGGAAACAAATGGGGCGCTGCCAGGGGCCAAGCACAGGCCATCAGCAGCAGAATGCCGAGGACAACCAACAGCTCGAGCAGCGTGAAGCCGCTGCTACCAGTTGCCGATGTCACGGGCATCTCCTTCGCCGCCTTCTTTGCCGTCCGACCCCAGAGTGAATATCTCAACATCGCGATGCGTTCCGGGATGTTTGTAGAGGTAGGGTCGGCCCCAGGGATCCAGGAGGCTGTCGCTTTTTTGAAGGTACGGGCCATCCCACCGCGATTCGTTGCCGGGCCGCTCAATGAGCGCTTTCAGCCCTTCCTGCTCCGTCGGCACGCGGCCGGTGTCGAGTTGAAAGAAGTTGACACTCGCGGTCAGGGCATCCACCTGGATCTTCGCAGTCTGCGCCTTGGCCTTGGACAGGTGTTTCATGACCTGAGGGGCGGCAATCGTGGCCAGCAGCGCGAGGATCAGCAGCACAACCATCAATTCGAGGAGTGTGAAGCCGCGGTTCCGCAGAGGTCTGTGCATGTCAAAAGGCCAGATCGTTGACGCTCAGAATGCCCACCAGCACCGAGGCAATCAGCGCCGCCACCAGCGCTCCCATCCCTATGGTGATGGCCGGTACCAGAACACTCAGCAACCGATCGAGGGTGCCCCCCGCTTCCCGGTCGAGTGTGTCGGCGGCTTCAACCAGCAGTTCCTGCAGCCGCCCCGTCTCCTCGCCGACCCGCGCGAGCTGCACGGCTGCCTTGGGAAACACGGCAGCGCGATCCAACAGCACGGAGAGATCCTGCCCCTGTTTGAGCCGCTCGTGCACCTCACGTGCGGCTGCCAGTAACGCTCGGTTCTGCAACATCCCCAGGGCTACACTGGTTGCCTGCGGAAGCGGGACGCCGTTGCGGGCTAGCGTGCCGATAGTGCGCAGGAAGCGGCTGGTTTGTGTCTTCGCAATCAGCCCGAATGTCCATCGGGCCCGCAGTATCTGCAGATCCAGTCGCGGGCCGATGGCGGGATTGCGCCATGCCCGGGCCAGAAGCACCGTTGCGGCGCCGAGAGCCGCGGCAAAATACCAACCGTATGCGCTTACGAAATCCCCCAGAGCCAGAACCGCGCGGGTTGCCAAGGGAAGTTGTACCTGTGATTCATCGAACAGCGTTTTGAATCTGGGCAGAACGACGGTCAGCACCAGAACGACCGTGAGCAGGATCATCGCCGCCAGGATTGCCGGGTAGATCAACGATGCCACGATGCGCTCGCGCACCGCGGCCGCGCGCTCAACAAAAACACCCAACCGTTCGAGTCCCTCCGCAAGCGACCCGCCCAACTCGCCGGCATGTACCATTGTCACGTAGTAGTGTGGGAAAACGTGCTGGTGGGACTGCAACGCATCACCGAAAGTGGAACCGGCACGTACTTTCCTCTCCAGGTCTGTGCACAATGTTCGAATCGCGGACCGGTCGCTCGTAGCTGCCAGGATGTTCAGGGCCCGGTCCAGGACGAGGCCGGCCTTCAACAATGAGGCGAGCCCCAATGTGAGTGCGACGATGTCCCGCGTGGCTAGCGCGCGAGACAGGCTCAAAGAACGGCGTAGCGACGCCGTGATGCTGCCTGCCCTTTCGGAACGCACGTCGAGCGGAACCAGTTGCATGCGTCCTAGCTCGATCAACACGGCTGCCTGGGAGGGTGCCTGCAGCGTCCCTGCCATTACCTGACCCGATCTGTTGACGGCCTTGTAGGAGAAGTCCATAGGCTATTCACCCGCCCGCGTGACCCGTAGAACTTCCTCCAGCGAAGTCTCACCCCGCGCGGAAAGCTCGATGCCGTGTCGGAACATCGTTCGCATTCCCAGATCGGTTGCGGCTTTCTCGATGGCGGCGGCATCCGCGCGTGCCAGGATGGCGCGCCGGACCGGCTCGTTGAGCTCCAGCAGCTCGAGGATTCCGGTACGCCCCGCATAACCCACTCCGCCGCACTGTTTGCACCCGACGGCCCTGAACAATTGCGGCGGACAGGCATCGGCATTCGCAGGCCCCCATCTGTCCGCCCAGTTCTCCTCGGGTTCGTAAGGCCGGCGGCACGCGGTGCACAGCCGGCGCACGAGGCGCTGACCGATCACCAGATTCAAAGTGGAAGTCAGCAGAAAATCATCGATCCCCATATCCAACAGGCGGGTCACGGCGGCGGCCGCGGTGTTGGTATGGAGAGTGGACAACAACAGGTGGCCGGTGAGCGCGGCCTGAATGGCCACCTCGGCGGTCTCGCGATCGCGGATCTCGCCCACCATCAGCACATCCGGGTCCTGCCGCAGGAAAGCCCGCAATGCGGCCGCGAAGCTGTAACCGATCTGGGGTTTGACCTGCGTCTGGTTGATGCCGTTGAGCATGTACTCGATCGGATCCTCCACCGTGAGAATCTTGCGGTTGGGCTGGTTGAGCTCCTTCAGGGCCGTGTACAGGGTGGTGGTCTTACCGCTGCCGGTGGGGCCCGTGGAGAGGATGATTCCGTAGGGCTGCTGTAAAGCGGCACGCATCCGCGCGGTCAGTCCGGCATCGAAACCCAGCCGGGTAAAATCGAGCTCCACCTGTTGTCGATCCAGAATTCTCAACACGACGCTTTCGCCGTGCAGGGTAGGTGCCGTCGCCACTCTGAAATCGATGCCCTTGCCGTTGACGGTAATATGCAGCCGGCCGTCCTGGGGCAGCCTGCGTTCGGCAATATCGAGATGCGCCATGACTTTCACGCGCGAAACGACCGGCCCGACATAGCCGGACGACAGCGTTTCAACGTCCTGCAGAACGCCATCGAGCCGAAAGCGGATCTTCAGGGCGCCTTCAACGGGCTCGATGTGAATGTCGGAGGCGTGTCGGTCGACAGCCAGGGTAATCAGGCGCTGCACCAGCCTGATGGCAGGTGCATCGCTCGCCAGATCGCGCAGGGCTTCGATCGCCGCGCCAGACTCGGAGCCGTTGAGCACTTTGATCTCATCACCGGCATCGAGCCAGCCGTTGAGCGCGATCTCCACTTCACCGAGCGTTGTCACATAGGCCTTGACCGGGCGCATCATGGCGAATTCAACTCCGCGCAGGCCTGCATCATCGAGCGGATTCGCGCACGCGGCCGTGATCTCTTGCGCCGTAATCTCGAGGGGTGCCAGCGCGTGATGGCGCAGAAAGTCGAGCGCCAGCGGATCGAGTGACTGCGCCAGGCGCAGTGGCTGCGTCAGCCGCGGCAGCGCTGTAAATTCAGCGAGCGCATCGGCCAACCGGGCCTCCGGCATGAAACCCAACTTGGCGAGTGAGCGCACCAGCGGATCACGGGTTTCCACACTGACCGCCGCTGCCTGTTGGACCAAGGTCTCGGACAGCCAGGCCCGGCTCAGCAGAAACTGACTGAACTCCTGTTCACGGCCCGTGAGCTCCATTCCCGGAAGTCTACCTATAACGCGTTGGGTTTTAATGAGCCGCTTTACATAACAGATTCTGAAATCTGTTGGTGTTGAGTTTGGAGAGAAAACTTTTTCGAGTGGTCTTGTTGACAGCCGAGCTTCGGTCACAGACGATGCAGTCGCGTCGTGTGATGCGGTCAGTTTTCAACATCGCGGCGCTCGAAGCCGGCCAGGCACCGCCTGGCTCCAGGGAGGTTCGGCATGCTGCTCGACAATGACGTTGTTGCACCCGGTCGCCGGGCATATCCGGTAACTGCGCGCCCGCACTAGGCATCCAAACTCAACTTCTTTTCCGGCTCCCGCACTTCGTGTCGGGTCGCAGGCATGCCTGCGCCTGGCGCCGGTACGTCCTCAGCCACAAGCACGTGATGGTCAGCTCACATGAAGAATCGCGCGCCGACAATTCGAGCAATGTTGTGCTGGGTCGCTCTGGCAATGAGCGTGCTCGGTGTGCCAATTCCGGCATTTGCCGCAATCGCCTACGTGCAGAGCGTCGACCAGAATCCCGACTCGGGGACGACGCTGAGTGTCAGTTTCGCCAGCGCGCAGTCTGCAGGGGACTTGAACGTCGTCTTCGTCGGCTGGAGTGATACGTCCTCAACCGTTCAGTCGGTTACCGATACGAATGGCAATACGTATGTAGCTGCCGTCGGACCCACCCGAAGCGGCACTGTCGCTTCGCAGACCGTGTACTACGCCAAGAATGTGAAGGCCGGCGCCAACACGGTGACGGTCACTTTCAGTACGAATGTGTCTTGGCCTGATGTGCGGATCATCGAGTACAGCGGAGTCGATACTGCCAACCCCTTTGATGCTGGAGCAGGGGCGGGCGGCAGTGGCACAGCCCAGAACAGCGGCTCGCTGACTACCACCAACGCCACAGATGTGCTCGTGGCGAGCAATTACATCGCCTCAGTGACCAGTGCGGCGGACCCGACCTTCACGCAGCGGCTTTATACGGAAGGGGGCGAGATCGTAGAAGACCGGCTGGTCTCGACTGCGGGTACTTACAGCGCGGGCTCGACTCAACAGGATGCCGCTTGGTGGATCATCCAGGTTGCCGCATTCCGTGCCGCCAGCTCAGGGGCGGATACACAGCCACCGTCCGCTCCCTCTGGACTGAAATCGACCGCGGCCGTGGCCTCCAGCAGTCAGATCACCCTCAATTGGAGCGCCGCCACGGACAACGTGGGTATTGCCAATTACCGCATCGAGCGCTGTCAGGGTAGCGGGTGCGCCGGGTTTGCCCAGATTGCGACGACTACCGCCACAACTCATACCGATGTTGGACTGGCGTCTTCGACTATCTACAGCTATCGGATTCGCGCGGCGGATGCGGCGGGAAATCTGAGTGGCTATTCCACGGTCACGTCGGCTACGTCACTCGTGTCACCTGGTGGCACAGTGAGTTACACGTACGACACGGCAAGCCGGCTGTCGATGGCGGTATATCCCGATTCAACGGGCACCGTTTATTCCCTCGATGCCGCCGGCAACAGAACGACTGTCGGTCATGGGGCCGTCAGCGCAGTGCAATTCTCGCCCACCAGTTTCACGGCCAACGACACTGATGGCACAGCCGCTGTGACTCTCACCCGGACGAATGGCAGCCTCGGGACGGCTTCTGTCAACTATTCAACCTCGGACGGTACGGCACTGGCCGGTACCAACTACACGAAATCACGCGGTACCGTGGGCTGGAAAAATGGCGATAGCGCGAACAAGACGATCAATATCCCGGTTCGCGCTACCGGCATATATGGTCCCAACACCAGCTTTACCGTCACTCTGTCCGAGGTGTCCGGAGCGACGCTGGGGACTTCAACGGCTACGGTGACTGTTGTCGATACCAGCCCGGTGGTCTATCCCACAGCACCGACAGGGTTGTCAGCCTCGGTTCTGCCGGCCGAAGTCGATCTGCAATGGAATCCGTCCACTGATCCGCCCGGCGGTCCCGGCATCGCCAATTATCAGGTCTTGCGCAATGGCACTGCGGTCGGTGCCAAAACCGCAGCAACCAGTTTTAAGGACACGACCGTCGCTTCGGGCACGACGTATTCCTACACCGTGGTGGCTTACGACAAGTACGGAACTCCTTCACAGCCATCCGCTGCAGCCACCGTCACAACCCTGTATCAGATTACCGATTCAGTGGGTAATGTCGTGAGCTCCGCGGCGGCATTGTACCGCAGCGCAATCGTTCCGGCCGTGTGCGGAGCCGGCACTGGCAACGGCCCGTGCAATTACGTAATTACTCAGCGCTACGGCAGCCAGCTTTCGGTACGTACGGACACCGGGTCGGCGCCGACCGGTGCCTGGTCAAATCAGTCCCTCGCTCCCGGCTACTTTATTGGGCAGGGCGCCAACTACATGGCCACCTATGCTACGGCGGCCGTCTATGGCGGCTATCTGCCTCCGAGCCCGCCGACCGGACTCACCGGCGCTGCGGTTTCCTCGTCGCAGGTCAATCTCAGTTGGACCGCGGCGGTGGATACGAGTGGTGTGGTCGTCGGGTACCGGATATTGAGAAACGGCAGCCAGATTGGTACCTCGGCGACCAATTCGTACTCCGACACGACGACTACCTGCAACGCATCTTATTCATACACGGTACGTGCGTATGACGGTGCCAGTCCGCCCGATGTATCGGACCCATCAGCGCCGTTCGCGGTGAGCACACCGAACACGGTGGCGCCGAGTGTTCCTGCAGGGTTGACGTCCAGCTCGGTGGCGGCCACACAAGTTGTGTTGACCTGGAACCCGTCCAGCGACTCATGCGCATCAGTCGCTGGATATAACGTTTATCGAAACGGAGCTCTGATTGGATCGGCAGCCGGAAGCTCCTACACGGATACGGGTCTCAGCAGCGTAACGAACTACAGCTATACGGTGGCGGCCTATGACGCCTCTTCTCCTGCTCACGTCAGCGCGCAGTCGGCTGCCTACAACGTAACGACTGCCGCTCTCCCGTATCAGATCACCGACTCTCTGGGTAATGTCATCGCGGCGGCATCCACCCTGTACAGGAGCGCAATCGTTCCCGCGCTGTGTGGACCTGGCACCGCTGGCGGGCCCTGCAACTACGTTGTTGTACAGCGGTACGGCAGTCAACTCACGGTCCGTACTGACACCTCATCCAGTCCGACCGGGCCTTGGAACAACATCTCCCTGGCTCCCGGATACTCGATCGGGTCGGGTGGCACATATATGGCGACTTTCGCTACGTCAGCCACGTATGGCAACTACCTGCCGCCGGGTTCTCCGCCGGGCCTGACCGCTACTGCCGTCTCTCCGACGCAGGTCAATCTGAGTTGGGCAGTGGCGCCAGACTCGAGTGGGGTGGTAGCCGGATACCAGATCTTCAGGAATGGGTCGCAGATCGCTACCACGGCAGGCACGACATACTCGGACACCGGCGTGGCGGGTGCCACCACCTATTCATACACGGTTGCCTCTTATGACACCGCGAGCCCCCCGAATGTCAGCCCTCAGTCGGCGCCGGTGAGTGTCACCACGCCCGCGGCACTCATACAGATTACCGACGCGAATGGTCGCTCACTGAGTTCACTGTATCGGACCAGTATCGTGCCCGCGATTTGCGGGTCGGGCACCGGCAACGGGCCCTGCAACTACATCGTCGTCGAGATCTCCAACAATAAAAACGTCCGCACGGACAGCGGGCCCAGCATGACCGGGGGTTGGACCAACCAGTCACTGGCGCCCGGCTATTCGATCGGCACCGGCGCGAATGTAATGGCGACGTACGCAACGTCGGCAGTGTATGGACAGTGAAGCAGTGAGCGACAACCTCATGAACACTACGGTATCGAGCGTGAAGCACTTCTTGTTACGGGCGTTAGCCTTCACAGTCTGTTTGTCCTGTAACCTGCAGGCCCAGGAGCTCAATGAGCTCCCCTCGGTCAAGCTGCTGAGTGCCCCATTGGTGATCCCATCGGACGCCTGGGCGTACTACGGAACCAACAGCAACCACACGCCCGGCGTCGGCGCGTGGACACCCGCGAACCGACCCCCTGAAATCCAGGAGCTGGCGCGTGCCCTGGGTGCCGGCCGCTATCCGGCTCTTACCTACGCCGCGAACGTGCACGAGTACATTCGCAACAACATATCCGATGATTTCCGCTTCGGGCTCTCCAAGGGCGCGCGCGGCGTCATCGTCGATCAATCCGGTACTGCCTTTGATCAGGCGCACCTGATGGTAGAGTTGCTACGTCAGGGTAACCAGACTGCCAACTATCAGGTCGGCACCATCACACTGTCAGCGGCGCAGTTCACGTCCTGGACCGGGTTCACGGACGCCAAGGCCGCCTGCCAATTCCTCGCTGATGGCGGCATCCCTGCCACGGTCAATGGCCTGGGCAGTTGCGCTACACAGACGGGCCCCGTGTCGAGTGTCGTGATGGGACACATTTGGGTCTCCGCCAACGGCCGATTCTACGACCCGGCTTACAAGCCGAAGGTCGCCATTGCTGCGGTGGCCGACCTCGCGCAGGCGATGGGGTGTGGAACCGCGGCGGCTCCCACCTGTGGCAACACGATATTGAGCCTCATGCCCGGATTGAGTACCGACGCGAACGGGATGCACTACGTACAGGGCTCATTAACGAGCGCTAATGCCGTGCAGTCGCAAATGACCACATTCGCAACGGCTCTGCAGCATTGGATTCAGAATTACAACGCGACCAACAAAACCAGCGTGAGGGTGGAGGATCTGTTGGGGTCGAGAATGATCGACCAGAGCGCGGCGTCCTGCATCTGGACGGGTACTACCTCTCCCTGTTACGGCGCCATCACGACGCAATACACGTGGACGGCGGACATTCCCAATCCCTTCCGTACGACTCTGCGCGTGCAGTTCGATCAAATCAACCAGACGTTTTACGTGGATGAGATTTTCGGGAAGCGGCTACGAGCCGTGACCGCACCGTATAACGGTCCGCCCAGTCCGCCCAACCCGGCCAACCGCATCTACGCCCTGTATCTGGATTTTCAGCCGGTCGCCAAGAGCTCGATTACCAATGGCCTGGATACCAACGATGACCTCATTCTCGAGGTCAATCATCCCTACAGTGCCAACGGAGGATCGTATGCCGACGAGCAGATGACGCAGACCACCGCTGCACAGGTGAACGGCCACGCCTTCAGCACCTTCTGCAACCCCTGCAATTGGTTTTTCAGTAGTTTCACGATTCTTCACGGTTGGGGCGATGCTTATGAAAGCGAGCCCGTGCACTTCGGAGCACTGCAGTCGCGTGATCTGCAGAACACGCTACCCGTGGATCCCAGCAATGCCAATCATCTGTGGCTGCAGAATCTCGGCGGTACGTGCGTGCCCACGTCGGTTCCGACCACCGTGGTGCGCGATCCGGGGTGCTTCGAACAGCATCAGCAGATCGCGGCCGCCTACTGGATGTCCGAGTCGGCGCGGCTGGCCCGTCTCGTGGCCTCGATGAGCAAAGGTGCCGTACAACATCATCACAGCCTGGGCTATGTGCTGTCGGGGCCGCTCGAAGGCCAGGGTGTTTCCCCGAGCACCAATATCTCCATTGGATCAGCTCTGAGCTTCCGCGCATTCGACGGCAACGCGCCCAACCGGCAGTCTGCATTTGAGGCCATTACCGCTGGATTCGACCGGATGGAGGGCAGTGTCTTCGAGCAGTATTTCGGTGCCTGGGAAGGCGGTTCCGCCGTCTCCTGGATGGGCCGCTCGTTCGGTCTCGGCATGAAGTTCCTCGAAGTCAACAATGGCAACGTCGCTTACGCCATCACCCAGCTCAGCAATTACTCGACTACTGTCACCGGACGGCTCCAGGGGTATACCACGGCGGGTTACACCGCCATCGTGCCTCAGAACGGCAATCCGTTCTTCAAGTATTCAGATGGCAGCACATATACGTCCTTTTTCAACGGCTATGTGGGGTTCACGGCCGCGGGTGATCGGCTGGCCTACATCAACGGCACCGAGAAGGGCGGGGAACCGCCGGGAATCGATTTTGATCCGAGCGTCACCGCGGCAAGCGTCGTGCAGGAGACGAACTACACACTGAAGGCGCGCGGCAACGGCTCTGTGCAGCTGACTGACGGCAGTTTGCAGATCGAGCCCATCCCCGACCTTACCGTTGGAACGGGAAAGTTTCCCTACAGCCTGGAGTTCCAACGCTACTACTCGCAGGACACGATCGGTAATTACTGCAACGTGCCGGAGACAACCGTTGGCGACAATGTCAATGGTATCGGCAACATCAACGGCGACGTTTGTCTGTACAGTGCCTATAGCCCCACCGATCCGTTTGCTCCGCTGGGAGGCGGGTGGACGCACAGCTTTGCCTACTCCGCCACGACACCGAGTGACGGTTCTGTCGGGCTCGGTCGCGATTCGGCCTTGGATGCCGCGGCGGTCATTGCCGGGCTGTATATTTCGCAGAATCTTACCGCGACCTCTTCGACGGTCAGCCGCGTTGCAACCAGTCTGACCACACTCTGGTGGGGATCACAGCTTCAGTTCAACACCGTCAGAATAAAACGCGGTCCCGCTATTGACACGTTTGCCCGGCTACCGGATGGAACCTCGTTCAACCCGCGGCCCGGCTCCACCGAGAAGTTGCGTCAGACCGCAGGCTCCATTTCCCTGACCGGGGTGCTCGGATTCACCTGGATGTGGGACTTCCACAGCCTCACCTTTGATCTGGTCGAGCGGGATGGATCCGACATTACCTGGGACTATGGCGTGAGCTCGCAGCTCGCACCGACCACCTCACTGTTCAAGCCGGAAGCCTGGACCTTCCCCTCCGGTGTGGTCGTGTCCTTCAGTTATGGTTTTACGATTGATCAGAACAACCCGATCAGGGGACAGTATTGCCTGTCCGGCGTCAGCAACAATCTCGGCCGCCAATTGACGTTTGACACTCAGTGTCCGGTCTTCGGCAACATCGACAGCATTGGTCCTGCCTGGGACGCCGGGCATCCCATACCGAAAATGGGTTTGTCGACTGTGTCCGATCCGGAGAACAGCCGATCGGTCTCGTTCCGAGCTGTCTTGTCCCCGGGCTACGCGGACTACTATCAGACTGATTCGGTCAGCAACTTCGCCTCGATATTTCCGCCGCAGCAGTTTCTCGTGACTTTGCCGGACAACAGCGTCACGCGCTACGACTACACGTCGATTCCCACGACAGCCGTAAACAGGAGCTATCTCGCCCTGAGCCGTTGGTTTACGCCGACCGACCTGCAGGCGGGGGTCCCGGATGCCACGGTTTCATTCGATACACTGATGCGCGTGTCCGGCATCTCCGACAGCTACCCGCATACGGTGAGTTACTACATTGCCGGAATCTATGGCACCGAAGCGCAAAAGCGCGCCGACACGGACGATCCGCAGACAGTGCCGCCGGCGGCCCCGCAAGTGGCCACGACTACGCAATATTTCGATCTGTTCAACAAGCATCTGGCCACGATAGACCCGCTCGGCCGCGCTACGTATTACTCCTACGACAGCGCGCGCCGTCTCGTTACCGAGACCGCACCGGAGGGAAATTCCACCTCATATAGTTATGATGCGCGGTCCAACCTATTGACTACCACCCGCCACGCCAAGCCAGGGTCGGGTTTCGCGGATATCACATCGTCAGTGACCTATGAAGAAGGTCCGACGGTGGCGAGTTGTTCCAGTCCGTTTACCTGCAACAAAGAAGCCGCCACCAAAGATTCACTGGGTCGGACGACCAGCTACTTCTACAGGTCCAACGGTCAACTGCAACGTGTCGTGAAACCTGCCGTGACGGCGCAGGCCGGTGGTTATGCCGGATCGCCCCAGAAGGATTATTGCTACGCGCCGCAGCCAGGGACGAGTGGCAGCATCAGCATGGTTACCGGCACCATCGAGCTGGTTAAAGCGGGCACCAACCGGGTGCACTCCTACAGCTACGATTCCGCTGCGAACCATGTAGTGCCGCTCACCGAGACTACAGATCCGTCTCCAACGCTGGTGCCACCGCCCAGCGCGGGCGGCGACTGTACGTCGTCTCAGACGTCGACCGCTCTGGGACTGGTCTCACACATCGCGTTTGATCGGGTTGGCAACGTTTCGGGCATCACCGATCCGCGAAATAACACGACGAATTACGCGCATGACGCCATGAGGCGCCTGACCGCTGTGAATGCGCCGCTCAACCAACTGACGCGCCGTTGCTATAACGCTGACGGGCTCGAGGTCAGCGAAAATCGAGCGAGGACGGCGGTGTCGGACCCCAATGCGGGCACCGAGACCACCACCGGTCAGTGCAGCGCTGCGTTCCCTGTGGCCAGCTGGGAGTCCGATACCAAGCAGTATTTCACGACCGGCGATCTGCAGTCCGTTACCGATTCGAGCGGTTTTGTAACGTCGTATGCCTATGACCCCGATGGACGTACACAGGTGGTGGAGGACGGTGATGGCCGTGATACCGCAATGGTCTTCGACCTGGCCGGCCAGATGGTGGGCAAATGGCGTGGCGGTACGGGTTGGATCGATATCGGCGGTACCGGGGAAGCTTCGAGCACGGTGCCCGTGAGCAGCACACCCTGGGTTGCCGCGAGTTACCCAGGTTTCGGGCCGCTTCTCTACGGCCAGTATTCCTACAACGCAAACGGTACCAGGCATTCTGAGACCGATGCCGACGGAGGCGTGACCACCTTCGGGTATGACGGCTTCGACCGGATGACCAGCATTGGCTACCCCGATGGCAAATCGGAATCCCTGTGGTACACACTGGATGGCACTTCGGCTACCAGCCGCTGCAGCGACAGCGACCAGCCCTGCCGCAAGATCCTGCGATCCGGGCAGTACGTTTCCTTTCACTATAACGAGTTGGATCACGAGGACCAGCGCACACCGCAGGCCGAGGGCGCCTATACGTTAGGCCAGAACCTGTTGAGTGAGCTGACGCAGGTCAGCAAGAGCGGCGCGGGGTCGGCACCGGCTCACACCACGCTCTTTGACTACGATGGCGCTGGCCGCAGAGCCTATGAGATGAACGACTCGCGCCGGATGTCATTCGGCTACGACGCGAGCGGCAATCGCAACCAGTTGACCTGGCCCGACAACTACTCGGTTTCGTACCAGTATGACGCGCTCAACCGCATGAGCTATGCGGTTGAGAATGGCGTCACGGAGCTGGCTTATTTCCATTACAACCCGCTGTCCCAGCGCGATTATGCGTGCTTCGGCGGCCAGAGTGTGGCTTGCCAGCAGGCGGGCGGTGGCGGCACCAACAAGACAACCTTCGGCTACGACAGTAACGGTGATCTGAGCTCGATCGGCTATGTGCTGAATGGCACGACCGTGACATTGGGCTACGGACACAATCGTTCGCATCAGATCAACTCGATGAACGCCTCGGACGGCTTCTACCTGCCGGCTGTCGAGCAGGGACCCACTGCGTACACCCCGGCACCCCTGAATCAGTACGGCGCCATCGGCGGTACCCAGACCCATTACGACAACAACGGCAACCTGTTGACTCTGTTCCCGGCGGATGGCGCTCAGACTTTTACCTATGACAGCGAAAACCGCCTGATCAATGCCGCCGTGGGTGGCAGTCCAACCGCGAGCATATTTTACGACTACGATGCCCTCGAGCGGCGTGTCGCGAAGACCGTCGGAGGCTCCGCTCTCGGTGTGGGTGGCACAACTACGATTTTTCTCCTGGACGGGCAGGAGGAAGTTGCAGAGCTGGACGGTGCGGGCAACGTCCTGCGCCGCTACATTCCTGGACCCACTGTCGATGAGCGGATCGTTGCTGCCGAAGGCAGCAGCACGACGGCACCGGTTCGGACCTATTTCCACGTTGATTACGCGGGCACGGTTCGAGCCATGAGTGATGCCAGCGGCAACGTGACCGGTTGCGCGCAGGGAGTCCTTTGCCAGCAACTGGGCTACGACGACTTCGGCAATCTGTCCTCCGGCACCGGCGCGACGGGCGAGCCTTATCGCTTTACGGGTCAGCGGTACGACGCTGAAACCGGGATGTACTACTACCGGGCCCGTTACTACAGTCCCAGCATCGGCCGGTTTATGCAGATGGACCCGGTCGGTAGCAAGGACGACCTAAACCTCTACGCCTATGTATTCAACGACCCCATGGGCAAGACCGACCCGATGGGATTGGGTGCTTGGGAGGATTTTCGTAAGGGAATGATTGAAGGCGCCGCGTGGTCGATTTACAACACGAAACCCCCGAACGCGAGTGGCTGGGAAAACTTCGGCCAAATTGTCGGTGCGGTAGGTGCCGGCGCGTCGCGGCAGCAGTTGGGCGGCTTGACGCCGGTCGCGCGGGAAGCTACAGCCCTCAATGCTGCTGTGGAACACGCGCCGCCGCTCCCGCCCAGGGGGGCTTTACAGCAAGCCGCGGCTGCAGTTCGGACTGCGGCTAATCATCCGGCGGCTGCGAACCAACGGACCATCGCTGTTGGGCAGCGCGTGAATGGGGAACAAGTAGTATCCTCCAGCAACAGACTGGATGCGGGAATGAGAGCCAAGGCCGATGAGCTGGGGTTGACCATCGTTCCGTCTGTAAAGGGAAACCACGCCGAGGAAAACCTGATGCAAGCACATGATGATCTGGTCAGCATTGGCACCTCCGTTCGTCAGCCGTGCGGCGCGAGCGAGCACGACTGTGCGGGTCAGATGGAAGCCCGAGGTATTGAAAACAACAACCTGCCATAGGGATTGCCATGACCGGCTCCGTTGAGGAATTGACTCAGGAAGTGAGCACGCGGCTATCCGGCCTGGAGGCTCCGCAGAATGCAGCATTCTCGGCTGCGTGCGCTGAGAGGCTGATGCCGCTCTATCTGGACTTCTGTGTCGAGCAGAGTTGGGACGACAAGCAACAACTTCGCGGCGTTCTCGATGATGTCTGGAGCGCTCTGCTCGATGCGTCGCAGGTTGCTCGCCTGGACAGAGCGATTCACCGGTTGGAACAGTTGGTACCGCACGCTGATGACTTCAATTCAGCATTGATTACGGCGGCGCAGGATTGTGTGATCTGCACGGATATTGCTGTTCGGTGGCTGCTCGGGCGTCCCACGGAGTTTTCAGTGAGCCCCGGGTATGCCGTGGAGGGTATAGCCAGCGCTGAGTCGGCCAGAAGAACCGGGTATCTGAGCTTCGGACCGGCGCCGGACGCGGATGAGGACCAAATCCTCGGCCTGCCGGCAGTACAAAATGAGCTCGCGTATCAGCGACAAGATGTGGAGACGCTGTCCACAACGGCGAGGGTCGCTGACGTCACCGATGAGATACGCCGCAGGGCTCATCGTAACGGCCACAAGTAGTCTGCTGATCGACTACTCGCTCGAGCCGGGCGAGGGCGGCGTGGGGCTTCCATCGCGCGCCTCCTCCCCTGGGGAAGCGATGCGAGGACTGCGCTCGGCACCTCCTTCTTAAGCTCGATCTTCGACCGTACCTCACCCGTTGCGCAACCGCGATCAGAGGGCGGCGCAAACCCGTAAACTACGCAGCTATTCACCCTCAGGGGTAGCCCTGAGAATATGTACATAATCAGGTACAAATTTGAGTTGAGCGCTATACTTTGAATGATGTAACTGCCCGAGAAATAAGCAAAAGACGCACGTTTGCTATCATTTCGCATCCCGACGCCGGTAAGACCACCCTCACCGAGAAGCTGCTGCTGTTCGGAGGTGCCATCCAGATGGCCGGGAGCGTCAAGGGGCGCAAGGCGGCGCGGCATGCGACCTCGGACTGGATGCGGCTCGAGCAGCAGCGTGGAATCTCGGTGACGTCGTCGGTAATGCAGTTCCCGTATGGGGACTGCATCGTCAACTTGCTGGACACGCCAGGTCACGAAGACTTTTCCGAGGACACGTACCGGACGCTGACGGCGGTCGATTCGGCCCTGATGGTCATCGACTGTGCCAAGGGCGTTGAGGAGCGGACGATCAAGCTCATGGAGGTTTGTCGGCTGCGGGACACGCCGATCATGACCTTCATCAATAAGTTGGACCGTGACGGCCGGGCGCCCATTGAATTGCTCGATGAGATTGAGCAAGTGCTGAAGATCCGCACGACGCCGGTCACGTGGCCCATCGGCATGGGCCGCGAGCTGCGCGGAATCTATCACCTGCTCGAAGATCGTATTTATGCGTACGAGGCAGGAGCGAAGGGGCGGGTAGGAGAGAACCTGACGATCGATGGCCTGCACAGTCCGGAGGCGCGCGAGTTTCTCGGTGAAATAGCGCAGGCGTTTGATGACGAGATCGAGCTCGTCAAGGGCGCCACAGAGAGCTTCAGTCTGGCGGACTATCGAGCCGGTAAACAGACGCCGGTGTTCTTTGGATCGGCGGTCAATAATTTCGGTGTCGAGGAGTTGTTGGCTTCATTTACCACGCATGCACCGGGGCCGCTGCCACGTACGGCGCGCGAGCGTATGGTGGATCCACAGGAAGATCACCTGACGGGGTTTGTGTTCAAGATCCAGGCCAACATGGATCCGATGCACCGGGACCGGATTGCGTTCATGCGGTTGTGCTCGGGGAAGTATTCCCGTGGCATGAGGATGTATCACACGCGATTGGCCAAGGAAGTTCGCGTGGCGGATGCGCTGACGTTCATGGCGGCGGATCGTGCTGCGGCTGAAGAGGCGTTTGCCGGGGATATTATCGGGCTGCACAACCACGGGACGATCAACATCGGTGATACGTTCACCGATGGTGAGAAGCTTACCTTCACCGGGGTACCCAACTTCGCCCCGGAGCTGTTCCGGCGGGCCGTGCTCAAGGATCCTTTGAAGATGAAGGCCTTGAGCAAGGGGTTGTCGCAGTTGTGCGAGGAGGGCGCGACTCAGTTGTTCAAGCCGCTGCGCAACAATGACATGATCCTGGGCGCGGTGGGGCAACTGCAGTTTGAGGTGGTTGCTTTCCGCTTGCAGGATGAATACAGCGTGCAATGTGTGTTTGATAACATCAACGTGCACACGGCGCGTTGGATCACCGCGAGCAATGAGCAGAAGCTCGAGGAGTTTCGGGCCAAGGCGTATGATAACCTGGCGTTGGATCACAGCGGAGCGTTGGTTTACCTGGCGCCATCGCGGGTCAACCTGCAGTTGACGCAGGAGCGGTGGCCGGACATCACGTTCCACGAAACACGCGAGTACGCGCAGTGAAGGTGTTGGCCCGTGCGGCCTGCGGACAGCAGCGGCCCGCGACGGTAGGCCAGGACGCGCGCAGTCACGGACGGCCAGCATGAACACTGCGGCGGTGACACCCCACGCCAGGCGGGTGCTGACCCGCCGCTCCGTCTTTGGCTGGGCCATGTATGACTGGGCAAACTCCGCGTTTGCCTGCACCGTCATGGCCGGCTTCTTCCCCCTGTTCTTCAAACAATTCTGGAATGCCGGCGTGCCGGCAACCGAAAGCACGTTTCGGTTGGGTCTTGCCAACGGCATAGCGAGCCTCATTGTCGCGCTGGTGGCGCCACTCATTGGCGCCATCGCCGACAAGGGCAGGGCGCGCGTGCGGTTGCTGGGGCTGTTCACCGTCCTGGGTGCGGCGATGACGGCCGGCCTGTTTTTCGTCAGCAAGGGCGACTGGCTCACGGCCAGCATCCTCTACGTGCTGGCTTCGCTCGGGTTCTGGGGCGGCAACCAGTTTTACGACTCACTCCTGACCGACGTGTCGGAGGAGCACGAGTATGACCTCGTGTCGGGTTACGGTTATGCGCTCGGGTACCTGGGTGGCGGATTGTTGTTTGCCCTCAACGTCGCGATGGTGTTGAAACCCGCCATCTTTGGCCTGGCGGACAAAGGTGAAGCCATCCGCTGGTCATTCCTCAGCGTGGGAATCTGGTGGGCCGGTTTCACGCTGTTTACCGTTCTGTTTGTCAAAGAGCGCTCGGACGCACCGGCGTTACCCGCAGCGGCCGCTATCAAAGCCGGCGCGGCTGAGCTCCTGGGCACGCTAAAACATCTTCGCAATGATCGAACGCTGCTGCTGTTCCTGCTTGCGTACTGGTTCTACATAGACGGCGTCAACACCATCATCAAGATGGCGATTGATTACGGCCTGTCACTCGGCCTGAAGCAGGAGAGCCTGATCACGGCGCTCCTGACCGTCCAGTTCGTGGGCTTCCCCGCCGCGTTGGGATTTGGCTGGCTGGGGCAGAAGATGGGGCCGCGCGCGGGCATCCTTCTCGGCATCGCTGTGTATGCCGCGATAGCCTGCTACGCATACTTCCTGCACACGGAAACCCAGTTCATGGTGATGGCCATCATCATCGGCCTGGTCCAGGGCGGCGTGCAGTCCCTGTCGAGATCCCTGTTTGGCCGCCTCGTACCGCCGGGCCGATCAGGGGAGTTCTTCGGGTTCTACAACCTGATGGGTAAGGCCGCGGCCATTCTCGGCCCGACACTGACGGGTGTCGTGGCGTTCGAGACCCACGACTCGCGGCTGGCCATTCTGTCGATCACCATCCTGTTTGTGATCGGCGCGGTGTTCCTCATGCGCGTGCGGTTACCGAAAGGCGTTTGACCTCACGCTCGAATTCGCGGATCCGCAATGCGGCCGACGGGTCCGGCCGTCCGTAGCGCAACGAGCAATAGCGCTCCAACAAGGAGCGTACAACATCGAGGTCCGGCCGCTCCCGCGCAACCACGCCCGCAAAGGCAAGGGGTCCCTGGTGAGGCTCACGGCTCAATCCCACCCGATCGAGCTTCCGGCACAAAGCCACATAGGCCCGTGCCAACCGATCCGGTCGAGCTCTCGAACCGGAGGACCGTCCCACCTGCCACGCGATCCACAACAGCCACCCGATGAGTCCCGCGCCAAATGCCCACCCGAGCTGCTGCGCCCCTGGCGAAGAGAACCCCAATCGCTCGAGCAGCCGCAACTGATCGTCATAGCTGAACTTCACCACCCGATCATCCCACCAGGTGTTGACGGCATCCCATCGCTGCAACAACGCGCTCAACCACGGTTGCGACCGGACAAACCGCGCTGGGGCTGACACTGCATTGGGCAGCAGGTCGAGAATGCCGCGGTTCAATCGATCGGGCTCGACGACCGCGGTGGGATCGATCCGCATCCATCCCCGGCCTTCGAGCCACACTTCGGTCCACGAATGCGCGTCCGACTGCCGCACGATGAAGTAGCGCCCGATCGGATTCCACTCTCCGCCGAGATAGCCTGTTACAACGCGAGCAGGCACGCCCGCCGCGCGCATCATCGACACGAAGGCGGATGCGTAGTGGCCGCAGAACCCCAGTCGCGTGTTGAATAGGAAATCGTCCACCGAGTTGTATCCCAACTTCGGGGGCGTCAATGTGTACTCAAATCCGCCGGTGCGAAAATAGTTCAGTACCGCTGCCACGTAGGCGCTGTCCGATGGTTCCCTGGCGCGCATCTGCAGCGCCAGCTCGCGGGATTTCGGATTGCGGTCGCTCGGCAGCCGGGTGTCGTAGCGGCGCGATTGATCGGAGAGCGCAACGGTAGCCCGCGTGCTCGTATGGGACACGAGCGAGTAGTTGGTTGTTTCCGTGACCGGTTCGGACGACACCAGTTGGTAGTCGTAGGTGAAGAAGGCCTTGGAGCTCGGTGAGCCCACGGCGGTATCCAACGAAAACCACCATCGTTGCGAGCTGGGCTCGAGCGCGATGCGGTAGCGATACTCGGGACCGAGATACTGAAGCGGTTCCATGCGCGCGAGGCTGCGTGACGTGCGTTTCCACGTAAACCCGTCGAACTCGTGCAACACGGGGCCGCGCCAGTAGCGTTCCTGCGGAGGCGGGGGCTTGCCTTCAAAGTGCGCTCTGAACGCGATCTCATAGGACTGGGTCAGCTGCGAGATGCTGCCGGGGCTCATGGTGTCGCTCAGGCCGGTGCTGGCCTGATCGGAGCGGGGAATGGCCCAGAACGCGCCGGGGAGCCGGGGAAAGAACACGAACAACATGATGGCCAGTGGCAATGAAAACACGAGGCTGCGGGCCGCGAGCACCATGGCGGCCCGGTTGTCGAAAGCCACTCGCGTCGCGGCTGTAGAAGTGCTCGGCGGCCAAAATGGCCCAGTGTATCCAACGACAGCCAGCGCGGCACAACAAGCCCAGGTGTGCAGCAGATACAGCGGCGCTCTCACCAGGCCCTGTCGATCGAGACAGGCAGCGAGCAGCAGAAACACCGCTGCTCCAACCACGATGAATTGATCGCGTTGGCTGCGTGTTTCCAACAGCTTCACACCGCCCATCAGCACCAGCAATGCAGTGCCTGCGCTGAGGCCGTTGAGCGTATGAAAACGGACCAGTACTCCTGCGACCAGCGCGAGCGCCAGGACGCTCCGGAACAGGGTTTGAGGGAGCTTGAAACCACGCGAGGCGGCCATCAGCCGCCAGGCAACGAAAATCAGGGCAGCAATGGGTGTCCAGACGGGAATGCGATCGACGTTGAGCAGCAAGCCAGCAACAAAGGCGACGCTGGCCCACTCCAGCCCACGACGCGATCCGTCGACCAGCGGACGCTTGCGCCAAGTCCATCGCTCACGCCATCGCGACCGGCCCTCGGCAGTCGCGAGACTTGCGGAAGCGTCAGCCACGCGCCAATTCCCCGACGCCGCGCGCCACCGCATTGAGCACGACTGGCGACTCAGCGGTCACATGCCAGCGCCTGCGCCCAGTCGGCACGCACCGCCTCCTCGAGCACCCTTGCGCCTCAATGGCCACGCGCCGTGTCCTCCAGGCCCATCAGCGCCAGTGCGGCCAGACACTGGTGTCTGTGCTCAGGCCCGTGGTCCGGTTTGATAAACCGCCCAGGCAACTTCAACCCATACCGCTCACCCTGGGCCTCGGCGTCCACAATCCAACGCGCCAGCTGCTCCAGTTGCGCTTCGACTCCGAGCGCACCCAGGCTGGAGAAATCGAAAATCCGCATCTCCGCGCCCGCGGCGCTGTATTCCTTCACCAGTAATGGCGCATCCCGCGCGTAAGCTTTCCAATCAACCTGCCGGGGCGAGTCACCATCGCGAAAGGGCCGCAAACCCAGCCACTCGTCAGCCCCGGCGTGCGTCAGTGACCTCTGGCCTGATTTGTTGCCGAAGTGTGAAGGCATGGGCAGCGTGCCATGCGGCCGTGGATACACCAGCATCTCAATCGGCGCATGCACCCATGTCCATGCACGAAACAGCCCAAATGGATGTGTCGTAACCACATGCAGCCGGTCGACGAGCACAATGCCCCTCTTGGAGGCAGGCACCGGAATCTCAACTCGCCCAAACCCCTGCCCAGGCACATCAGCCGAAATCGGCGGCGCATCGCCAACAGCGGTGGCAATCTGGTAGCGGGTGCCCACGTCCGGGTTTGCAAAAGTCAGGCTCAACGTGCCATCCCGTTGGGCGAAGGTCGGCGGGGCGATCGCTCCCACCAACTGCGCTCCCAACATGTTGCGGTGGCAGTGATGCATGGTCACCAGTGTGAAGCCGGTGAGCAGGAACGTCAGAAACAAGGCGAGGCTGTTGGCATAGTTGAGTCCGGCCACCAACATCAACAGCAGCAGCAGGCCGAATCCCAACCCGGTCCGGGTGGGAAGGATGTACAACCGGCGGCGCGCCAGGGTCAGCGGGAGAGTGTCCTCACCCTGCCGTTTTCGGATCATGGCGGCGATCCGCTTGCGTAATGCCGCGCGCATTACACGGGGACGGGTACCGCTTTGATCAGCTCATTCGCAAGCGAGTTGCCATTGTCGTTTGCCGTGGGCTCGCGGCGCTCGAGGCGGTGCGAGACCACGGCCGGCAGAACCGCCTGAATGTCCTCCGGCACAACGGCCCCTCGTTTGGCCAGGTAGGCCCATGCCTGGGCCGCGCGAATGAGTCCTTGTCCGGCGCGCGGTGAAAGACCCAGTTTCAGGTCCATCCGCTCGCGGGTGCGCGTAATCAACGCCTGTGCGTAATCCAGCACCGCATCTGAGAGATGCACAGAGCGCACGTGACTCTGAATCCGGATCACGACATCCGGTGTCAGTGCGGCAGCCATGTGCGGCAGCATCTCGCGCCGCTCGCCACTGCGCAGCAGCTCGCGTTCGTGCGCCGAATCCGGATAGCCCAACGTGACACGCATGAGGAAGCGGTCGAGTTGCGATTCAGGCAGGGCAAACGTACCCAACTGCTCGTGGGGATTCTGGGTCGCGACTACAAAGAACGGTTCGGGCAGAGGATGAGTCTCGACATCGGCACTGATCTGGCGCTCCTCCATGGCTTCCAGCAGGGCGCTCTGCGTCCGGGGGCTGGCGCGATTGACTTCGTCCGCCAGCAACAACTGGGTGAAGATCGGTCCCTGCCGGAAATGAAACTGCTGGCTCGCCCGATCGAAAATGGACACGCCGATGATGTCCGCCGGGAGCAGGTCGCTGGTGAACTGGACGCGCTGCCAGGCGAGCCCCAACACATGCGCAAGGGCATGGGCGAGGGTAGTCTTGCCCACGCCCGGGACGTCTTCGATCAGCAGGTGGCCGCGGGCGAGGAGACAGGCCAGGCAAAGGCGAACTTGCGTCGGCTTGCCGAGGATGATGGTCTCCAGGGCGCTGACAGCGCGATGCAATGCCGCGGAGTCGGTGTCTATCGCGGCGGCTGCATTCATGGCTCGAATAATCGCCGCACCCGTTCCAGTTGCGCCGTGAGGTTAGTCACAGTGCGCTCCAGATCAGCGATGCGGGTACGCTCCTGCTCGACCACTTCCGGTGGCGCATTGCGCACGAAGTTGTCGTTGGCGAGTTTCTTCTGCGTGAGGGCCAGGTCCTTGTTGGCCTTCACGAGCTGCTTGCCCAGGCGCTCAGCCTCGGCGGCGGCATCAATGAGTCCGGCCATGGGCACCAGGACTGACAGTTCGCCGACCAGGGCGATGGCCGATTCCGGCGGCTGAGTGCCTTCCGGCAGCACAGTGATGCTTTCCAGGCCGGCCAGCTTCTCCAGGGAGGCCCGGTGCCGTCCGGCATACTCCTGGTCCTGCGTGGAGGCATTGCGCAGCAGAATCGGAATGAGCTTCGCCGGCTTGATGTTCATCTCGCTGCGAATCTGTCGCACGCCCAGTACAACTGCCTGCACCCAGCCGATTTCCTTCTCCGCAACCTCATCCAGCGGATAATCGGCGGCATTCGGATACTGAGCGAGCATGACCGTGGGGCCGGAACGGCCCGCCAGCCCTGCAACACCTTGCCAGATTTCCTCGGTGATGAACGGCATCAAAGGATGCAATGCCCGTTGCAGCGCCTCGAGAATCTCAACCAGCGTCTTGCGGGCACCCCGTTTGAGCTCGGCCGAGACGGTGTCGGAATTCAACACCGGCTTGGTGAACTCGACGTACCAGTCGCAGAACACATACCAGGTGAATTCATACAACGCGGTGGCGGCGAAATCGAACCGATAGTCGCGGAACGCGTTCTCAACAGTCGTAATGGTCTGGCCGAAGCGCGAGCGGATCCACTGATCGGCCATGGAGTATTCGAGCGGACCCTGGTCAGTCGCAACGGCATCGCCCACGGACAGCGCCACAAAGCGTGCCGAGTTCCACAGTTTGTTGCAGAAGTTGCGATAACCACCCACCCGTCCCAGGTCGAAGCGCAGGTCCCGGCTGGGAGAGGCGATCGCCGCGAGTGTGAAGCGCAAGGCGTCGGTGCCGTGCGCGGCAATGCCTTCCGGAAACTGGGTGCGAGTTGATTTCTCGATCGCGGCGGCCAGCTTGGGTTGCATCATGCCGCTCGTACGCTTGGACACGAGCGCTTCCAGGCCGATGCCATCGACGATATCGAGCGGGTCGATGACGTTGCCCTTGGTCTTGGACATCTTCTCGCCGTGCTCGTCGCGAATGAGCCCCGTGATGTAGACATCGCGGAAGGGCACATCGCCCATGAACTTCAGTCCCATCATCATCATCCGGGCGACCCAGAAAAAGATGATGTCGAAGCCGGTAACCAGCACGTTGGTGGGATAATACTTCGCCAGTTCCGCGGTCTGCCGAGGCCAGCCCAGCGTCGAGAACGGCCACAAGGCCGAAGAGAACCACGTGTCCAACACGTCGGTTTCCTGTTTCAGGGCGCCCAGTGTCGGATGTTTTTTGCGGACCTCCGCCTCGGTGCGCCCCACATAAACGTTGCCTTGGGGGTCGTACCACGCCGGGATGCGATGGCCCCACCAGATCTGGCGGCTGACGCACCAGTCCTTGATGTTGCGCATCCATTCGTAATACGTCTTGGTCCAGTTCTCGGGGATGAAGCGCGTGCGTCCTTCCTCCACAGCGGCCAACGCGGGAGCTGCGAGTGGCGCGATCTTCACGTACCACTGGTCGGTGAGGTAGGGCTCGAGGACGGCGTTGGTGCGTTCGCCGCGCGGTACGTTCAACTGGTGCTTGTCGATCTTTTCGATCAGGCCTGCGGCTTCGAGGTCCGCGATGACACGCTTGCGCGCGGCAAACCGATCCAGCCCCTGGTAGGCAGCCGGCACGCTGTCGTTGAGGACAGCGTTGGGCGTGAATACATTCAACACCGGCAGGCTGTGCCGGGCGCCCACTTCATAGTCGTTGAAGTCATGGGCTGGAGTGATCTTGACGGCCCCGGAGCCAAATTCCCGATCAACATAGGAATCCGCGATGATCGGGATCAGGCGCTCGCTCAAAGGAAGACGGATGTTCTTCCCCACCAGGTCTTTGTAGCGATCATCTTCGGGGTGCACAGCAACCGCTGTGTCGCCGAACATCGTCTCGGGACGCGTCGTGGCAACAATAACAAACGTTGAGCTGTCTTCGAGCGGATAACGCAGATGCCAGAGTTGACCTTCCTCCGGCTCGTTGATCACTTCGAGATCGGACAGGGCGCTGAGCAACACGGGGTCCCAGTTGACCAACTTCTTGCCGCGG